>PJEL010003649.1_pt1:0-10000 | contig 13026 bp, 13 predicted proteins | sample 1853271 | NCBI WGS metagenome assembly PJEL01 (sample SAMN08108733, study PRJNA415343) | Invertebrate metagenome, whole genome shotgun sequencing project. | host: Globobulimina | place: Sweden: Gullmar Fjord | collected 2015-08 | reverse complement strand
TTAGTGTAGTAGTAGTGTAGTAGTAGTAGTGTAGTAGTAGTAGCGTAGTAGTAGCAGTAGTAGTAGTAGTGTAGAAGTAGTAGTAGTAGTAGTAGTAGTAGTAGTAGTAGTAGTAGTAGTAGTAGTAGTAGTAGTGTAGTAGTAGTAGTGTAATAGTAGTAGTAGTATTAGTGTAGTAGTAGTGTAATAGTAGTGTAGTAATAATAAAAGTAATAGTAGTAATAGTAGTAGTAGTAGTAGTGTAGTATCAGGAGTGTAGTAGTAGTAGTAATAGTAGTGTAGTAGTAGTTTCGGTGCAAAACACTCTCTCGGTTATCCTGCTTCACGTCTTAGTTCTCATGATTCACAGGCCGCTGGCACATACTCTGAACTAGCTACAACACTCACATTCGATGAGAAGTAGCAGCAGTAGTAGTAGTAGTAGTGATAATAGTTGTAGTTTTAGTATTGTCAATAGTAGTGGAGAAGTAGTAGTTATAGTAGTAGTAGTAGTAGTGGTAGTAATTAAAATGGTAGTACAATTCGCAGTAGTAGTAGTTCAGGAGTAGTAGTACACTCAAAGCTTTGCGATGCGATGTTCGTTTCAACGAATCAGGCGGCATGATCTTCAGTGTCGCTGGGCGACTACAAGATGCTCGGGCCTCAGACTTCGAGACTCTTTCATGACATGCTTGATACAAAATTTGTTTGGGATGACTCGTCCAGAGCATGATTGCAAAGACATCCCAAACCTCAAACCCTAGCAATCTCAAACTACATACATTGAACCTCAAACCCCAAACCTCAAACCAAGTTCAAACTGTATACATCCCATTTGAGTGTAGTTACAAACTTTGTTGCTAATATCTGTTCGGGTGACTTTTCAGAATTGGTTGATAAGACCTTTGATGTTAAAATATGCTTGGGATGAGTCTTCCAGATCATGATTGCTAAGACCTCCCAAACCTCAACCCCTAACACTCTCAAACTCCGTACCGTGAGCATCAAACCCCAAACCCCAAACCCAGTAGAAATAGGAAGTATGTTCATAGAGTTCACAAGTTCGAACAAGATATATCCCATTTGAATGTAGTTACGAACCTTGTTGTTAATATATGTTCGGGTGACTCTTTCAAAGCCGATTGATAAGACCGTTGGTGTTAAACTCTGCTTGGGATGATGCTTCCAGATCTTGCTTGCTAAGAAGTAGAAGTAGTAACTATTTGTTCACAGAGTTCACAAGTTCAAACGGAATACATCCCATTTGAACGTAGTTACGATTTTTCTGTTAATATATGTTTGGGTGACTCTTTCAAAACCGATTGATAAGACTTTTGGTGTTAAACTCTGCTTGGGATGACGTTTCCAGATCCGTATTGCTTAACTCCATCCCTCGAACCTCAAACCCCAAACCCCAAACCCCACACCCAGTAGACATAGGAAATGCGACTGTTGATAGAGCTCACAAGTTCAAACGGGATGCATCCCATTTGAAAGTAGTTACGAACTTTGTTGTTAATATATATATATATATTTGGGTGACTCTTTCGAAACCGATTGGTAAAACATTTAGTGTTAAACTCTGCTTGGGATGCTTCTTCCAGAGCCTGATTGCTAAGACCTCCCAAACCTCCGTTAAACCTTGAACCTCAATAGTAATAATTTTGTAGTTGTAGTAGTAATACTGTAGTAGTAGTAGTAGTAGTACTGTATTAGCAGTAGTAGTGTTGTAGTAGGAGAAGTAATGTAGTAATAGTCATAGTAGTGATAATAGTAGTGGTGTAGTAGTGTAGTAGTAGTGGTAGTAGTAGTAATGGCAATGATATGAGTGTAGTAGCAATGATGATACTGATAGGAATAATGGTAGCTTTGTGTACCAAGTATTCTTGGCACCTGCCTTTGCAATATGGGGCCCCTAAATCGTACAAAACATACCAGTTGCGACCAGGCTGATTGATCGCACCATTCATTGCAATGTCAATAAGCAATTTTGGTACAAAACTATTTGTAGGTGACGATGTCGCAGCACTCGCTCAGTTCTCCTGCTTCACATGATGACGATGCAGAATCTCATTATCTTAGTTCTCATGATTCCCACGATGGTGACGCAGACTCTGACCTAGCATCGACAATCACATACCCGCAGAACGAAGATGCAAATCCAGACTCTCCAAACAATGAAGAGATAGAGCCATTCGATCTTCCAAAAGTGCAAGGCCCTATGCTCTCTCTTCTATTGATGGAAAGGCATGGGACTTTACCGAGCCAACCTCTTTCTATCATCGACAGGTTCATCGGCACGTCAAGATACGATAGGAGATGGGTACATCCAGTCTCACTGTTCGACATCAGCAACCTGGTCGACGACTACGATGGGAACAAGTATAAAAAGACTTATGCGTTCGGAAAAGGATGGGTCCTGGATCGTCAGGATTGGGACGATTTGTTTCATCAGTTGTTCCTCCCGAACTCCGTAGTTCAGCTTAGCTCACAACAAGAAGATGACGTCAATGAGATGTGATATACAAGTCTTTTTGTGGGTGTGACATGCTACAATTCACAGTTCAACAAACGAAATACTGTTGCATTTTGATTTTTCCAATAAGCTCAGCCACACAATGCTACGAACGAGTACATACTGGATTGTAAGCAGCACCCCGCGCCAAGCTGTGCAGTTGATGCGTTCTGCTGTGCAGCTCGTTCTGTGCGTCAAAAGATACACTCGCAAAGTTCAATCAGAAACTTGTGCATTCAAGTCACATTGAGTGGTACAGGTTCACAAAATAATAGCTCAAAGTTAAGGCATGCATTGTATTTGTTTATTGATATGGGAAGGCTGGCTTATTAATCGTACGAACAAGTGAACAGTCTCTCAAAGTTGAGGCATGTATTGTGCATTTGTTCATGATATGGTGAGGGGTCCCTTAATCGTACAAACACGTTAGCAACAACTCAAAGTTAAGGCTTGCATTGTACAGTTTTCCTTGATATGGGGAGGGGGCCCCTTAATCATACCAAACCATTAGCAACAGCTCAAAGTTGAGGCCTGTAGCACACCTTTTTTTCTTGATAGGGGGAGGGGCCCCTTAATCGTACAAAAAAGTGAACAACAGCTCAAAGTGTACCTTTTTTTCATTGATCGGGAAAGGGACACCTTAATCGTACACAAAAGTTAGCAATAGTTCAACGTTAGGGCATGTGTTGTGCATTTTGTTCTTGATATGGGGAGGGGCCCCCAAATCGTACAAAAATCATGAGCAATATCTCAAAGTTGAGGCCTGTAGTTACACTCGCGAAGTTCATTCAGAAACTTGTGCATTCAAGTCGCAGTGAGTGGTGCAGGTTCATGAAATATTAGATCAAAGTTACGGCATGCATTGTACTTGTATTTCTTGATATGGGAATGGGGCTCTTTAATCGTACGAAACATTGAGCAGTAGCTCAAAGATGAGGCCTGCAGTGTGCATTTTTATTGATTATGCAAATCGTTCCTGGATTTTGGTATGGAAGCCCACTCTTTGGTCAAGATTGGTATTGATGCGTCATGCACATCTTTACTTGATTATGCATATCGTTCCTGGATTTTGGTATGGAAGCCCACTTTTTGGTCAAGTTCGGTATTGATGCATCATGCACACCTTTACTTGATTATGCAAATCGTTCCTGGATTTGGTATATAAGCTCACTCTTTTGGTATTGATGCATCATGCACACCTTTACTTGATTATGCAAATCGTTCCTGGATTTTGGTATGGAAGCCCACTCTTTGGTCAAGTTTGGTATTGATGCATCATGCACACCGTTACGTGGTAATCAAGAAGTGGTTTGCATGATCAAGAAGTGGGTTGCATAATCAAGAATTGGTTTGCATAATCAAGAAGTGACTTGCATAATCAAGAAGTGATTTGCATAATCAAGAAGTGGTTTGCATAATCAAGAAGTGGTTTGCATAATCAAGGAGAGGTTTGCATAATCAAGAAGTGGTTTGCATAATCAAGGAGAGGTTTGCATAATCAAGAAGTGACTTGTATAATCAAGAAGTGATTTGCATAATCAAGAAGTGGTTTGCATAATCAAGGAGAGGTTTGCATGATCAAGAAGTGGTTTGCATAATCAAGAAGTGATTCGCATAATCAAGAAGTGATTTGCATAATCAAGGAGTGGTTTGCATGATCAAGAAGCGGTTTGCATAAACAAGAAGTGGTTTGCATAATCAAGAAGTGGTTTGATCGAGAAGTGGTTTGCATAATCAAGAAGTGGTTTGCATAATCAAGGAGAGGTTTGCATAATCAAGAAGTGGTTTGCATAATCAAGAAGTGATTTGCATAATCAAGAAGTGATTTGCATAATCAAGGAGAGGTTTGCATAATCAAGGAGAGGTTTGCATAATCAAGAAGTGGTTTGCATAATCAAGAAGTGACTTGCATAATCAAGAAGTGATTTGTCGTGATAGTAGTAGTAGTAACATACAGTGCATATCATGCTGCTGAGTTTCGGCAGTGCATATCATGCTGCTGAGTTTCGGCACGATGTTTGGCAGGTGTGGTCTCGAACACCAATATTAACTCATCGCATACGAAGCCACCATGGTCATGGCTACGATCGTCAAACGAGAAAAAGGTCTTCTAACTGTGCTGCACAAGTATGCCATACTAATCGCATCCTTGTCAGAGATCGACCGACCAGAAGTACCTGTACCAGAAGATCTTTATTTGTCAAAGCGAGAGTGGGAAACGCAACTAAGAATTTTTCGCCGCAAGCTAGAACAACTGGATGTGCTTAGTACACACACAGAAATGCTGGCATGCATCGCTGAGCACTGTAACCAAGCACTTCATATCTCAGGAGACGGCAGCATCCATCTAGATCTGTGGATGTATTACATTCGAAGGTTGAACCAATACGTCACTGCCTTCAACCCAGCTGATGACAGCATCACACGAAAGCAGTGGTCGAACCAGCTTCGAGACTTGAGCGACTTGCTTACTGACTTGAGGATGCAATGGGCATTTAGATTTCAGTAGTCGTAGCCCTCGCGAGTTATGAATGAAGATCGATACGCGAAAGCAGAGTTGTAAACAGAACTGCAATCTCCAGCAATCACAAGTTGCAAAGTCAGTCCGCGTGTAGATGTACTCGAGTTCAGGCATGTGCGAGTGCAGACATACAGATGCACACAATCACATACCGGTGCATGATCATTTAACTACACACTGTAGTTATTTGTTTAATGAGAAAGCCATTGACGATCAAGCAGCTTGCAATAACGTGCACGCCCTTGCAACCATGCCTCGGTCAAAGCCTGCTGCACACTATCATAACCAGTCCGGCACAAGTGGTGGATATGCAGCGTTGAAGCACAAGAAACAAACTGCTGAGTTGGCGAAGCGACGACTTGAGATGGTAGTGAAGGATTTGAAGGATGACAAGAAGGCTGTTGAGAATGAGAAGAAGGTGATCGAATCAGATAAGCGCAAGTTCGAGAAAATGTACAACGAGTTGTCAAAGAAGGTCGACAAACATGATACATCTGTTCGGCTCCTGCGTGAATTTGCGCATGCCTACAAGCGCTGTACATTCATGCAAGTGCTCATCAGTGAGATGAAGGGTAGTAGCAAATTCAAGCAGCTTGCGACATTGTTCCAAGTGTGATCTCGCGACGCTGAGCGTCAGACATCATTATCATATATTGGGAAAAGCGTGCATTGATAATTGCGTGGTTCACGGAGTTTTGAGATTAGTGCTGGTGACTGTATTGATATACGTATCGATGATATTAACAGTAATGTACATGCAGTCGTCAAAACAGTGATGGCAGTAGCATGTAATATTTCACGCCGAGAATTTTCCGTTAGACCCACATGTTAGCTAAACGTTCTCATGATATGTCATTCATTTCTGTGCTGAGGCAAGTCAGCACAGCCGATGCTGTAGTCGTCGTTCAAACTAACCTCATCCTCGTCAGCCTCCTGCACAACTGCAGCCAATGTCCACGTAACATCGCCGCTGTGGTCGAGGAAATTGTGAACCTTCTTGTGGTCAAACGCATTCGAACCAATCAGCATGAAATCAGGCATCGCATTATTCAAGATGCGCTCCGAGACAATTTGGTCCTTCATGTCTTTTGCTCATGTTTTGTCCTTCATGTCTTTTGCTCATGTTTTGTCCTTCAGGTCTGTTGCTCATGCTTTGTCCTTCATGTCTTTTGCTCATGTTTTGTCCTTCAGGTCTGTTGCTCATGCTTTGCCCTTCGTGTCGTTTGCTCATGTTTTGTCCTTCAGGTCTTTTGCTAATGTTTCGTCCTTCATGTATTTTGCTAATGTTTTGTCCTTCATGTCGTTTGCTCATGTTTTGTCCTTCATGTCTTTTGCTAATGTTTTGTGTTTCCTGTATCGTGTTCATGTTTTGTCATTCAGGTCGTTTGCTCATGTTTTGTCCTTCATGTCTTTTGCTCATGTTTTGTCCTTCAGGTCGTTTGCTCATGTTTTGTCCTTCATGTATTGTGCTCATGTTTTGTCCTTCATGTATTTTTGCTCATGTTTTGTCATTCATGTATTGTGCTCATGTTTTGTCCTTCAGGTCTTTTGCTCATGTTTTGTCCTTCCTGTATTTTGCTCATGTTTTGTCATTCAGGTCTTTTGCTTATGTTTTGTCCTTCCTGTCTTTTGCTCATGTTTTGTCCTTCATGTATTTTGCTCATGTTTTGTCCTTCAGGTCTTTTGCTCATGTTTTGTCCTTCATGTCTTTTGCTCATGTTTTGTCCTTCAGGTCTTTTGCTCATGTTTTGTCCTTCAGGTCTTTTGCTCATGTTTTGTCCTTCAGGTATTTTGCTAATGTTTCGTCCTTCATGTATTGTGCTCATGTTTTGTCCTTCATGTATTTTTGCTCATGTTTTGTCCTTCATGTATTGTGCTCATGTTTTGTCCTTCAGGTCTTTTGCTCATGTTTTGTCCTTCATGTATTTTGCTCATGTTTTGTCCTTCAGGTCTTTTGGTCATGTTTTGTCCTTCATGTATTTTGCTCACGTTTTGTCCTTCAGGTCTTTTGCTCATGTTTTGTCCTTCATGTCTTTTGCTCATGTTTTGTCCTTCAGGTCTTTTGGTCATGTTTTGTCCTTCATGTCTTTTGCTCATGTTTTGTCTTTCAGGTCTTTTGCTCATGTTTTGTCCGTCATGTCTTTTGCTCATGTTTTATCCTTCATGTCTTTTGCTCATGTTCTGTCCTTCAGGTCTTTTGCTCATGTTTTGTCCTTCCTGTAGTTTGCTCATGTTTTGTCATTCAGGTTGTTTTGCTAATGCTTTGTCCTTCTTGTATTTTTCTCATGTTTTGTCCTTCATATCTTTTGCTAATGTTTTGTCCTTCATGTCTTTTGCTCGTGTTTTGTCATTCAGGTCTTTTGCTTATGTTTTGTCCTTCCGGTCTTTTGCTCATGTTTTGTCCTTCATGTAGGTTTTGGCCCTCTTCAGATGTGTGTTTATTCATTGTTAGTTGGTTGATATTGGGAAAAGCGTGCAATACCATAATCCAGGAACGATTTGCATAATCAAGTAACGTAGTAGTTACAATTGTGCTTGCATCACACTGTGTCCCAGGCCCCGACATTGGGAGCTACGCTGTCGCTTGGCAAACCGAGGAGACGCAGGGGCTCGATGTCGGCAGTGGATGGTTTACTTCAATACAGGGGGCTTCACTTGATCATGGTATACTTCACTTCATTACAGAGTAGCTTTAGCTAATCACGGGATGCGTTATTTCATTTCATGGGGCTTTGCTTGATCATGACATGCTGTACTGTATTATTGAAGGGGGGCTTTATTTGATCATATGATGATTGTGTTCATTACGTTGGCTAAGCGCTTCATATATGGCTTCACAAAAATACTCAATTACAGAACGACAAATACTAATACTACTATAGTTTGCTCATGTGTCGTGTTATGTTTAGGTTTTGTAGTTTATGTAGTGGATGCTTTACTTCAATACATGGGGCTTTACTTGATCATGGCATGCTTTACTTCATTACAGATCAGATTTAGCTAATCACGTGATGCGTTATTTCATTTCATGGGGCTTCGCTTGATCATGACATGCTGTACTGTATTAGTGAAGGGGGGCTTTATTCGATCATATGATGCTTATCTTTATTACATGGGTCTTTACTTGATCACGGGGTGCTTTAAGTCATTACATGGGGAGCAACTCTGGGGGCATTGCCATGACCTCTCTGTGGCTTGTACATGTGTACATAAATCCTGAGGTTGAGGCCAGTGTAGCTGGTACACACTCGTACTACTGTTTTCGCAATACATGTATTGTTTGCCCATGTTTGCTCAGGTCTTGTTTCTATTGTTTTGTCCTTAAGCCCTTAGGTTTGGAAATAACACCCTTTGATCCTCTTTAGAGTTGAAAGTAACACCCTTTATGCCACTTTATTGTTGAATGTGACAGGTTTCACTTGATCAGCATGCTTGTGTCATGACCCGCCAGCCAATGCGCAGCAATTTGTCGCTCGAGTTGCAACAACTCGTCCGTCACTACTAATAACAAACACGTTCATCACGAAAGCGTTACCTGCATGCCACTAGATGTACATTGCATACATGTCAATGAAGCGTTAAACTCAGATAGTCGACATCAGTTCATTCAACTGTTTAGCATTGCTGTTTAGATCATTCAGATAGTCAACATTTCCCCACTTCACCATGGATTTCTTGCACGTCGCCAACGATGTGGTGGGGGAAGACGCCGTGTGGTATCTTGGTCAGTCGGATCATCTTGAAGGCCTTCTGACTGAACACGGCCGCGAAATTTCAGTTTGGGAAGCCATGGACAAGAAACAGTACATTGAATTCCATGGCCTCCCTTGTAACATTACTTTAATTGAAAAGCGAGGGTTCATTAGTTTAGCACTTACACGCCTTCCTGGATGGACTGACATGGGCAGTCCATCGTGGCGTCAGCGTAATTCCGATTACGTAGACCACATTACAGTGGGTTGGTATGAGTGGTTGACGTCAGCAGAAAAAGCTGCGCTCCACTCGGACTGGGCCCGGTTTGAGTCAGAGGCGAACAAGACGAACTTCGTCCTTCGTGGCAAGTTCTCGTCTCCTGGCTCACTCCGTTTTGATATAAGTCAGGAGTCCATTGATGCGTTAGGGCCGCTTTTTTCAAAGTGGCATGGACTCCTCGACAAGCGCCCAGTCCCCGTCCACTGTAGCATGTGAGTGTATTCGTATGCAACTATTAGTTCTATGCTGATGTTAGAAGCTATGTAACACAAAATCGGAATTGCGCTGTTAAAACAAATTGATCAATCGGCGTATTTGTGCAACAATCACAGGTGTACATCAGAATTACACAGTCAATGAAACCGACAAACTGTAGGCAGTATAACTTTTGAACCCTTCGCGACGTCACACTGCGCTAATGCGTGTTCCCAGTTCTCCGTATTTCAAGTCACGATCTTCAAGAAGCTTATGCTACTGTCACTACTTTCGCCTTAAGCCAATAATACACATAAGCACTTTCATAGTCGTTATTTCATATAGTGATACAACGCATGAATGGCATTATTCGTGTCGGAACTAATCAAATGGATATTGCATCAGCTATAACATGCAGCATTACAAGCACGAGTGTTATACATGTACTTATACATTTACAACAAGAGTTTCAGCTCATGTCGAAGGCGTCAGTGCTGACATTAGCATGCGTGCCATATGGCTCGATTAGGAAACAAAAAAGTCAGGCAGCGAGTGCATCATTCCATCGTGCATGTGTAATTGGAAGGGTACGGCATACAATTGGTGTGTGCTCATTCGGTGACACGTTGATGCACAATGTGACAGTCAATGCTCGAGACGCCAAACTAGCATCGAAATCAATGTAATTTCAGACACTTGTCGCTTCTACTCCGAGTCTCAATGATGACAAATTGCATGCTACTGGAAGGTCGGATCATCTTGTGCATGTACATCATAGACATTCGTTGTACATCAAATCACTGACATTGTAATTGCAA
>PJEL010003648.1_pt1 | contig 13030 bp, 11 predicted proteins | sample 1853271 | NCBI WGS metagenome assembly PJEL01 (sample SAMN08108733, study PRJNA415343) | Invertebrate metagenome, whole genome shotgun sequencing project. | host: Globobulimina | place: Sweden: Gullmar Fjord | collected 2015-08 | reverse complement strand
TAGTGCGGCGCCAGGCGCGTGGCGATGTAGTTGGCGCTGAGGATGGCCATCTGCGTCGCCCGGGTGAGCCCCTCGGCGCCCATCATCGCGATGTAGGCCCAGGAGATCGGCAGGATCGAGGCGGAGCCCCAGGGCGCCGCCGAGACCGTGCCCATGGTGGCGTTTTCACCGGCCGCCGGGTTGACGCCCCGGACCACCGGGTGGTCCGGCAGGAAGGGCGCCAGATGTGCGCGCACGCCGATCGGCCCGACGCCCGGACCGCCGCCGCCGTGCGGAATGCAGAAGGTCTTGTGCAGGTTCATGTGCGACACGTCGGCGCCGATATGGCCCGGCTTGCAGATGCCGAGCAGGGCATTGAAGTTGGCGCCGTCCATGTAGACCTGCCCGCCGTTGTCGTGAACGATCTCGCAGATCTCACAGATCGCCGCCTCGAAGACGCCGTGGGTCGAAGGATAGGTCACCATCAGGGCGGCCAGGCTGTCGCCGTGCTGTGCCGCCTTGGCCTTCAGGTCGGCGACGTCGACGTTGCCCTTGGCGTCGCAGGCCACCACCACGACCTTCAAGCCGGCCATGGTGGCCGAAGCCGGATTGGTGCCGTGCGCCGAGGAGGGGATGAGGCAGATGTCGCGCTGCGTGTCGCCGCGGCTCTCGTGGTATTTGCGGATGGTCATCAGGCCGGCGTACTCGCCCTGGGAGCCGGCGTTGGGCTGCAGCGAGACCGCGTCGAAACCGGTCGCCGCGCAGAGCATGCCCTCCAGCTCGTCGAAGAGCTGGCGGTAGCCCTGCACCTGGTCGAGCGGCGCGAAGGGATGGATCTCGGAGAACTCCGGCCAGGTGATGGCCTGCATCTCGGTGGTCGCATTCAGCTTCATGGTGCAGGAACCGAGCGGGATCATCGAGCGGTCGAGCGCGATGTCCTTGGCCTGCAGGCGGCGCAGATAACGCAGCATCTCGGTTTCCGCGTGATAGAGGTGGAACACCGGATGGGTCAGGTAGTCGCTGGTCCGGACCAGGGCGGCGGGAATGCCGGCCTTGGCCTGGCTATCGAGAGCGTCGACCTGCGGCGCCTCGATGCCGAAGCCCGCGAAGATGTCGAAGAGCTGCTGGATACAGTCGCGCGAGGTGGTTTCGTCGAGGGAAACACCGAGCCGTCCGGCATCCACCAGGCGCAGGTTGATGCCGCCTTCGCGCGCCTTGGCGAAGAGCTGTTCGGCGCGGCCCGGCACCGAGAGGGTCAGGGTATCGAAGAAGCTGTCGTTCTCCACCTCGACGCCGAGCTGTTGCAGCCCCGTCGCCAGGATGCCGGTCAGGCGCTGCACCCGCCGGGCGATGCGCTGCAAGCCATCGGGCCCGTGATAGACCGCGTAGAGCGCGGCGATGATGGCCAGCAGAACCTGCGCGGTGCAGATGTTGCTGGTCGCCTTCTCGCGGCGGATGTGCTGCTCGCGGGTCTGCAGGGCCATGCGCAGGGCGGGACGTCCGGCGGAGTCGACGGAGACCCCGATCAGCCGCCCGGGCACCGAGCGCTTGTAGGCGTCCTTGGTGGCGAAGAAAGCCGCGTGCGGGCCGCCGTAGCCCATGGGCACGCCGAAGCGCTGGGCCGAACCGACCACGATGTCGGCGCCCATCTCGCCCGGCGGCGTCGCCAGGATCAACGCCAGCAGGTCGGTGGCCACCACGGCCAGGGCGCCCTGCCCGTGCAGCGCCTCGACGATGGGGCGGATGTCGCGCAGATGCCCGTAGGTGCCGGGGTACTGCAGCAGGGCGCCGAAGACCTCCTTGCCCTCCAGGTCACCGGCCGGATCGCCGACGATGATCTCGATGCCCATGGGCGCGGCCCGGGTCTCGATCACCGCCAGGGTCTGCGGATGGCAGTCGGCGGCGACGAAGAAGGCGTCGGACTTCGATTTGGAGACGCGATGCGCCATGGCCATGGCCTCGGCCGCCGCCGTCGCCTCGTCGAGCAGCGAGGCGTTGGCGATCTCCAGGCCGGTCAGGTCGATGACCATCTGCTGGAAGTTCAACAGCACCTCGAGACGGCCCTGGCTGACTTCCGCCTGATAGGGCGTGTAGGCCGTGTACCAGCCGGGGTTCTCCAAAACCCGGCGCTGGATGACGCCGGGCAGGATGGTGCCGTAATACCCCATGCCGATCATCGAATTCATGATCTGGTTGCGGTCCGCCATGACCCTCAGATGAGCCAGGGCATCGAGCTCGCTGCGCACCGGCGGCAAAGCCATCGGCGTGTCGCTGCGGATCGACGCCGGTACCGCCTTGTCGATCAGGCCGTCCAGCGAGTCGAGGCCGAGGCTTTCCAGCATCGCGGCGATCTGCGGTTCACCCGGTCCGATGTGGCGGCGCACGAAGTCGTCGCGCTTTTCCAGATCGGCAAGAGAGGGCTGCTCGTTACTCATGGGTCATCTCCGGTTACGGCCTCAGGCCGGATAAATCAGCTCTGGCCTTCGACGAAGGCCTTATAGGCGGCCTCGTCCATCAAATTGGCGACCTGGGAGGGGTTGGAGAGCTTCATCTTGAAAAACCAGCCCTCGCCCTCGGCATCGCTGTTCACCTTGCCCGGCTCGTCGTTCAGCGCCTCGTTGACCGCCAGCACCTCGCCGTCGGCAGGGGCATAGATCTCGCTGGCCGCCTTGACCGATTCGACCACCGCGGCCTCGGAGCCCTTCTCCAGGGTCTTGCCGCTGTCCGGCAACTCGATGAAGACGATATCGCCGAGCTGTTCCTGGGCATGGTCGCTGATCCCCACCACGGCTTCCTCGCCGTCGATTTTCAGCCACTCGTGATCTTCCGTGTAACGCTTGTCGCTCATGTCTCTCGCTCCCCCTGTTCAACCTCTGAAGAAATTGTGTGCCACGAAGGGCAACGCCGCCACCCGGCAGGGCAGCGCCTTACCCCTGACCACCGCCTGCAGCGAAGTGCCCTCCGCCGCCTGTGCCGTGGTTACGTATCCCATGGCGACCGGCCCGCCGACGGTCGGCCCGAAGCCGCCGGAGGTCACCTTGCCGACCTCCTCGCCCTGGTCGTTCTGCAAGACCGTGCCCTCGCGCATCGGGGCGCGGCCTTCGGGCAGCAGGCCGACGCGGCGGCGCGGCGGACCCTCGGCCAGGTGCTTTTGTATAATCGCCGCGCCGGGAAAGCCGCCTTCCTCGCGCCGGCGCTTTTGGATCGCCCAGGCCAGATTCGCCTCGATCGGGCTGGTGGTCTCGTCGATGTCGTGACCGTAGAGGCAGAGCCCGGCTTCCAGGCGCAGCGAGTCGCGCGCGCCGAGGCCGACCGGACCCGCCTCTTCTTCGGCCAGAATGCGTCTGGCGAGCGCCTCGGCCTTGTCGGCCGGCACCGAAATCTCGTAGCCGTCCTCGCCGGTATAGCCGGATCGGCTGACCAGACAGGCGATGCCGTCGACCTCCAGCGGCTTGCAGTCCATGAACTTGAAGCTTTCGACGCCGGGGGCGAGGCGCGCCAGCACCTCGGCCGCCTTGGGGCCCTGCAGTGCCATCAAAGCCCGGTCCTCGATTACCGTCAGCTGAACGTCACCCTTCAGATTCGCCTTCATATGGGCGATGTCGGCCTCCTTGCAGGCCGCATTGATCACCAGGAACAGCCAGTCGCCCTGGTTGGAGACCATCAGGTCGTCGAGGATGCCGCCCTGGTCGTTGGTGAAAAAGCTGTAGCGCTGCCGGCCTTCGCCGAGCTTGGCGATTTCGGCGGGCAGCAAGGCCTCCAAAGCCGCAACGCGGTCGGCGCCGTCGAGGCGAACCTGACCCATGTGCGAGACATCGAACAGCCCCGCGGCTTCGCGCGCCTGGCGATGCTCGGCCATAATTCCCGCCGGATACTGCACCGGCAAGGCGTAGCCCGCGAAGGGCACGATCTTGCCGCCAAGTTCCTGATGCAGGGCAAAGAGAGGGGTTTCTTTGGGCCCCGTTGCGCTTGTCTGGTTCAATCGCGTTTCCTCCGACAGAAGTCATACAGGCCGTACCACCTCTATCGGTGGCAGGGCCCCTTCTGTCGTGGATACCTGAGAGATTCATCGGTTGGCCGATATCGACGGCTGCCGATTTACTCCTTCGGTGAGACACGGCCGGCCAAAAAAATAGCCGGACGCGACCGCTTTCCAGAAGCGCCTAACCCTTGCGGTCCTTTTGCCTGAGAGTTTCCGGGGCGGTTGCTCCTTCGGCGCCGGTCCGTTTAGAGGACCAATCTCTCCCGCAAGGGATCAAAGGCAAAGACGATCGACCCGTGATCGACCGTCTTGCTGTACCCAGGAAGCTAGCCCGCCCCCAAGGGAATATCAACCGCCTGCGTCACTGCCGTTTTTCACCGCCCGGTAGCGGAGGGTCAGCGCATCGAAATCCTCGGGCTGGCCGGCATAAGCCAGGCCATCGGGCAGAAGCGCCACCCAGGCCTGCCTGCTATCGGTCCAGAGGTCACCGATCGGCTGGAGTCGGCGGGGATCGTCCAGGGTTCCCGGCTTCAGATTGATCTTGCCCGGCCGGCTCGGTGATTTGTGGAACAGGCGGCTGCCGCAACCGTCGCAGAAGAAACACTCGACGCTGCGCCCGCTATCGGCGCCGCGCGACCAGGACTTCGGATTTCCCTGCGTAATCGCGAAAGCCGCCGCCGGCAGGATCATCGACATGCCAAAGGCGCTCGACGCCTGCTTCTGGCATTCGCGACAGTGACAGCGGTAGAGCGTCAGGGCTTCGGACAGCTTGACCGCATAACGAATGGCGCCGCACTGGCAGCCGCCTTCCTCGCTCGCCCCTTGATTCGGGTGGTCACTCACGGCGGTCACGCCTCAGCGATTGACGCGGTTGTACTCCAGTTCCTCTGGCGTCAGGTCGAAGCCGATATAGATGCGGTAGTCGCCGCCATCGGCGCCCGGCGGTAGCGGAATCACCTGGCCGATCTCCTCGAGCGCCGAAATCCGGGTCCGGTTGCCGGGAAAGGGAATGGCGATGTCGAAGCTCTCGCGCGCCAACACGTTTTCACCGGTACTGGCGACGGCCACGAAGTAGTTGAGATTGGCGAGGCGGTCGCTGTTGGCCGGCCCGCGCGCGGCGACGATCTGGACCTGCAGGTCGACATCGAGAACCTCCTCGTCGTACTCGCAGACCAGCCTGCCGGTCTGGATGGTTGCCTCGAAGAGCACATCGGTGAGGTCGCGCCCCTGGCCGTCGAACTTCACCTGGCGCCCGGCATCGGTCAGAACCACCGCCTGCGGGCAGGGCCTGGCCTCCGGTTCAGCGGCGCAGGAAGCCAGGAACAGGGCGCCGAAAAGGCCGATCAACAGGCGCGACGGGCGGGAAACGTCAAACCGGGGAGAGAAGGCAATCATGAAGGCTCGCTATTTCTCAGGGGTCAGGATCGGGGCGCAATAAACCGGCACGTTAAAGATTGGAATGGCTGCCGTCGCAGAGCGGTTGCTTGCCGGTCGCCTTGCAGCCGCAGAAAAACACGTCCTTGCTGGCCGGCGCTTCGAACAGCACCGGGCTCAGCCCCGTCCCACTGTGGGAACCGTCGCAGAAAGGCTGCTTTTTGCTCCTTCCGCAGGCGCACCAGAAGTACTTCTTTCCAGCCACGACGGAAACCTTGTAGGGCTCCTTCTGGGCGGGGATCGGGTCTGTCATGAAGCCTTCCTTCTGCTGGCGCGCTGTATTAGTGTCCGCAAATCCCGAGGCACTGCCCAGAATCGGGGAATTTTATTTGCCTGCCGGACTTTAGGGAACCGGCGACGACGCGACAAGAGGCCCTTACCGAAACAAGCCTTGCGGCGCGGGCTCCGGGCCCGCAACCTAGGCATCGCAGGCTGCCGTATCAGGGGCTTGCTGGGAGTTTTTCTTGGTGATTTCATTCAGTTTCGCCATTCAAGGACAGGAATCCCTTTGAATGAGTAAAAAGTCGCTAACCGTTCTTCTGGCCAACCCTCGCGGCTTCTGCGCCGGCGTGGAGCGGGCCATCGAAATTGTCGAACGCGCGCTGGAACAGTATGGCGCACCGGTTTATGTGCGGCACGAGATCGTCCACAACCGCTTCGTGGTGGAATCGCTGGAGGCCAAGGGCGCCGTCTTCGTCGAGGAACTGAGCGAAGTGCCGGAGGACGTGCCGGTGATCTTCTCCGCTCACGGCGTGGCCAAGGAAGTGCCCGCCGAGGCCGAGCGCCGCAACCTCTTCTACCTCGACGCCACCTGCCCGCTGGTCAGCAAGGTCCACCGCGAGGCGGAGCGGCACACCCGCGTCGGGCATCAGATCGTACTGATCGGCCATGCCGGCCACCCGGAAGTGATCGGCACCATGGGCCAGGTCCCGGAGGGATCGATCCTGCTGATCGAGGACGTCGCCGAGGCCGAGCGCCTTCAAGTCGATGATCCCGACAACCTGGCCTACATCACCCAGACCACCCTGTCGGTGGACGACACCAGCGAGATCATCGCCGTGCTGCGGCGGCGCTTTCCGGCCATCCACGGGCCCAAGAAAGAAGACATCTGCTATGCCACGACCAACCGCCAGGAAGCGGTGAAGGAAATCGCCCGCGACTGCGATGTCCTCTTGGTCGTCGGGGCGCCCAATTCGTCCAACTCCCAGCGCCTGGTCGAGGTCGCGCGCCGCGAGGGTTGCCGCCAGGCGCAGCTGGTGCAGCGGGCCGCGGATATCGACTGGACGTCTCTCGGAGACTTCCAACGGCTCGGCATCACCGCCGGCGCTTCGGCGCCTGAGGTCCTGGTGGAAGAGGTCGTCACGGCCTGCCGCGAGCGTTTCGACGTGACCCTGAAAAACGTAAGCGGCGTGGTCGAGGACGTGATCTTCAAGCTCCCCAAGGAACTGACCTCTAAAAAATCCGCCACGGCCTGATCCCGCCGTCTCGCCCAGCAATCCATTCCTGCCCGCGTCGTCGTCCTCATGGCCGTCTATACCGAAGTTTCCGCCGAAGATATCGAAGGCTTTGTCGCCGACTACGACATCGGCGAGGCGCTGTCGTTCAAGGGCATCGCCGAGGGTGTGGAGAATTCCAACTACCTGCTGCAGACCGACAGAGGCCACTACATCCTGACGCTCTATGAGAAGCGTGTGGATGCCGATGACCTGCCCTTCTTTCTCGGCCTGATGGAGCACCTGGCGGCGCGTGGCATCGACTGCCCGGTGCCGCTGCACGCCCGCGACGGCAAGGCGCTGCGCCAACTCTGCGGCCGGCCCGCCGCGCTTATCAGCTTTCTCGAAGGGCTCTGGCCAAGACGCAGCCAGACCTTCCACTGTGCCGCCCTGGGCGGCGCCCTGGCGCGCCTGCACCTGGCCGGGGCCGACTTCGAATTGCGGCGTGAAAACGCGCTCTCCGTCACCGGCTGGCGCCCATTGCTGGACGCCTGCCGGGCGCGCGCCGACGAGGTGAAGCCGGGCCTCGCCGAGGCGCTGGAGCAGGAACTGACCCTGCTGGAGCAGAACTGGCCGAAGGACCTGCCGGCCGGCGTCATTCATGCCGACCTCTTCCCCGACAACGTGTTCTTCCGCGGCGAGCGGCTGACCGGCATCATCGACTTCTACTTCGCCTGCAACGACTTCTTCGCCTACGACCTGGCGGTCTGCCTCAATGCCTGGTGCTTCGAGCACGACAACGCCTTCAACGTCACCAAGGCAAGGATGCTGCTGCAGTCCTACAGCCGCGAGCGACCCTTCTCGCAGCAGGAACTGGCGGCCCTGCCGCTGCTGGCGCGCGGCTCCGCCCTGCGTTTCCTGCTGACCCGGCTCTATGACTGGCTGCACCATCCCGAAGGCGCCTTCGTGCAGCCCAAGGACCCGCTGGAATACTGGAAGAAGCTGCAATTCCACCAAGAAGTCCGCGGCCCTGGCGCCTACGGGCTCGACCTTTAAGAACCCGTTTTTTGAGGACCCCGCGATGACGGCCGCCCCCTTACGCGTCGAGATCTTCACCGACGGCGCCTGCTCCGGCAATCCGGGGCCCGGCGGCTGGGGCGCGCTGCTGCGCTATGACAGCACCGAGAAAGAACTCTGCGGCGGCGAGCCCGGCACCACCAACAACCGTATGGAGATGATGGCCGCCATTAGGGCGCTGGAAGCGCTCAAGCGGCCCTCGGCGGTCGACCTGCACACCGACAGCACCTACCTGCGCGACGGCATCATGAAGTGGATCCACGGCTGGAAGCGCAACGGCTGGAAGACCGCGGCGAAGAAGCCGGTGAAGAACGTCGACCTCTGGCAGGAGTTGGAGAAGGCGCTGGCCCCGCACGACGTCAACTGGCACTGGGTGAAGGGCCACTCCGGCCACCCGGAGAACGAGCGCGCCGACGAACTGGCCCGCCAGGGACTGGAAGCGGCGCGCTAGGCGTCAGCCTCGTACAAGCGACGCAGAAAAACAGGGCCGCCGCCTCGGCGCGCAGCCGCTTGCCAGAGATCAGAAAGCGCTTTGAAGCCCAAAGAGCCGACAGGCGGTGTCTGAAATTGCTCCAGCAGCGGACGCCCCCGAGCGCAGCATCCAGGTCCCAGATTGACCCGAAGCTGCCCTTTGCAGTCAATATGATTGACGACACTTTGGCGCTCAGATCGTCTCGCTGGAAGCTCAGGTGCGTGGCCCAGGTAGTCAACGAGCTGGTCGGATCATTTAGTTTGGAGAAGCACCCAGGTTATGCGTTTAGCGGCAGGATCGAGTGCGTTAGCAGCGCTCACCGGGACCAGTGCCTTGCTTGCGGTGGATCACCGGCATCTCGCTGGCCAAAGTCAACCCGGGAGGTGACGTGTTATCGAGACGAAAATTGCAATGACTGCAGCGTAGATCTAAAATAGAAATTCAATCAAACCGTCGAGTGCTTCGATTGCTTCTGGCAGTAGTTTGGCAATGATGACGGCACCTGTCGCAGTGCCAGCGCCAATAATCAAGCTGTTCAAGAATATTTTAGAGATTTCTCTCAGTTTCTTTAATATTACCCTTAGTGCAGTCGATTGTACTTCTGATTTATTCAGCTCTACTAGAGATTGGTCTACAGCTTCTTCAATATCATCAAGTATTTCTGGGGGGAAGTTACCGCCCATTCCATGCCTATCAATTTCGGCACGCGTTTGTTTTGCAGCGTTTTGTAGCTCTTCAAATAGTTTTATCGTCGCAGCTACTGCTTTAAGTATTTCGCCGTCTTCAATTTTTGGCTCATTACGTTCTGGTATAGCTCTGCCACATTCTAGGTCTAAATCTCTAAAACACTTTTCCCAGTTCCGCGCGCGAGTCAGTTGGTCGCATGTTAGGTTCCTGACACCGTGCAAGTTGGCTCCGTCCAGATCAGTCCAAAATGTCTCTTCGCCATGCGCAAATCCATCGTCACCCCAGTCCCGCGGGATCGAAATCTGACCGAGGATGGCGCCACGAAGATCTGCACCCCGCAGATCCGCCTCCCGTAGATCAACCCCTCGAAGGTCCGCTGCGCACAAATCGGCTCCACGAATATTTCCCCGCTTTAGGACGGTCTGCTGTATCGCGAAACGCGTGCCATTTATACTTAGATCAACCTCAGTCAAATTTGCGTCCAAAAGATTGGCTTGTTGCAGGTTCGCATTCTGCATGGTGGCACCCGTCAAATCTGCGTACCTCAAATCTGCGGAAGTCAGATCAGCCGCAGAAAAATTGACACCATTCAGAGAAGCATAGGAAAAATTGGTTTGCTTAAGACTCGCCTTGACTAGCGTCGCGCCACGCAGGTTCGCATGTTCCAAAATCGCGTTATCTAAGCAAGCGCCAGTGAAGTCCACGTCCCTAAGGTCAGAGTTTTCCATCCAACCTTCGCCGCTCGGATAAGCAAACCATCCCTGGCCAAAATCGTAACCGGAAAGATCCAAACCCGTTAGATCTACTCCCCTGAGATCGACGGCGGGTACCCAGCTATTTTCGGCACCACCTCCATTCTCAGTTTGCTTCCATGAGTTCCAAGCACCAACCCCTTTTTGAAGGATAGACAGCTGTTCCTGGACCCGCAGTTCTGGAGGGCTCTTGCCCTGTGCACGGGCCATCTCCGTCGTATCGGATTCAGGTGCCACCGCCATAGCGTTGGACGGCTTGTTGGGCAGTGGCAGCGGCATGTCTTCGGGGACAGCATCAATCGGAGTGTCGTTGATCGACAATTGCCAGAACCGCACCGGGCGGGCGAGATCTTTTAGTTCTTGATCACCAACATCAAAAAACTCGGCGTCGATGCGACCCACAATGTTCTCATGCGCAGTGTCCGAGATAGTCACACTGTTCGCCTCGCCAAACTCCTGAAGTAGCTCCGCGATATTCACACCATCGCCAAAGATATCGTCACCTTCGACGACCACATCGCCCAGGTGTACCCCGATACGAAGGCGAATAGCCGTTTCGCCCACCACACCAGCATTATGCCCAACAATTCCCTTCTGGATTTCGATGGCGCATTCGACAGCAGTGACGACACTAGGAAATTCCAACAACAGACCATAGCCCATGGTTTTGACGATGCGCCCGTCATGCGCCGTGATCAGAGGGGCGATTAATTCGCTACGGTGTGCCCGGAAGGCTGCCCGCGTGCCGGCTTCCTCGGCGCCCCTGAGACGTGAATAGCCAACAACAACGGCCGAAACAATTGCCGACAATCGGTGCTGAGTGTTCCCGGACATGACGAGAGTTTAGCGGCAAGCGTTGTGGGAAGCTATCCGCGATGGTGAGAGGGGCCATGTCAGCTTATGGCACGAAGGCGAAGTGCTGGATATCTCGAGTCTCGTCCGCTCCTCTCCTGACAAGCGACAGTGCGACCGTGAGATATTGCGCCTAGCCGCGCTGGGCTGGACGAACGCCAAGATCGGAGAGCGCCTCGGGCTGTCAGGGCGCCAAGTGCAAAGAATCGTTTCCAGGGCGATCCGCCAGTACGCAAGCAAGTAATAAGTCGGTTTTCGCAAGACTCTGCCAGCTTGCGGAATTAGGTTAAAAGCACTCGACAGAAGGGTGGATCAAAATGGCTATCTAAAAGAGAAAAATCACTAATGAAGGAAGCAAAACATAAAATCGAGTATGTGAGATGGCAGAACCGCAGCGTAAGTTTCTACATCGCTGCCCGGCTGCTGTACCTTCAAGGGATATTCAGCCCCGCCAGTTACTGCGCCGCGACAACTCTAGAACTCTTAATGAAGGCAACGCTAAAATACCAAGATCCAGCGTTTGCTCCGAGACAACCGGGACATAACCTTCAAAAGCTTGTCGAGATGGTCAATGGTGCCAGCCTTCAAAGTGCGAAAATAGAAGTCCCAAGCTATTTTTCCAACGAGTCTCATTTCAATATGACCAGTCGTTACCCGCACGAGACGCTTGTAGGATATATGATCCCCGGTAGCTTTTTGGCTGATCTGGACCGACTGTTTGCTGACTTCCTTTTGCTCGTTGATTATCAACACAACACGGAATTGGTCAGTATTTTGGCGAACCTCAACGGCCGAGAACGAAAGCGGCTCGTTGCTCTTCGAAGGGACAATCAGCAGATGCGGCGACTGCGCAAAGGCCTTTACAGATGGACCCCGCCCTTCCCAAAGAAAAAGAAACTGAGGTAGGAAGCCTGCGCTTCAATCAGTCAGGGCGTCAGGTGCTGCGGATAGTTTCCGGTGCGATCCGCCAAGCCCGAAATTGCCCCAGCAGCGGACGCCCCTGAGTGCAGCATCCAGTTCTCAGATTGACCCGAAGCCGTCTTCGGAATCGTTGAAGTAAACTCTCCCCAAAGCCATGTCGCAAGGCAAAGGTGCGGCTAGGTAGGATTGTCGAAAAGATCCATTATCCTTATGTGAACTCGAAGCAACCGAGGGCCCTTTAGCAATGAGACTCCTTGTGGTCGGTGCCGGAGCTAGTGTTGCCGAAGGACTAGCGCTGGGCCTCACGCCTGAGCAGTGTCCTCCGCTTGTTTCGAACTTCGCTACCAAGCTCTGGCGTCAGTTTAATCCACACCCAGTTCTCGACAGATTTCTCCGCTCGTGCGGCTACGACGTGCCGAATCGCGATGGGAGACCACTTTTTTATGAGCTTGAGCAGAGTGTTGACACACGTGACACCGTAAATATTGAGCGCTTTTTTGAGTTTGCATGGAAGCACAAGGACAAGGACTGGTCACCTGAGGTAGGAGCAGATGGCAGCTTGCCCAAGGACTACATGGCGGGCGGTGTAATCACGAGCGTTAGCGAGACATCTGGTCGCATAAATGGCCAGCCGCCAAGCGGTTGGCAAAACCTACTGCTGCACGGAATAGGGTCTCCGCTACAGCTCCATATCATCAATGGCTTCCATCAGAACGGCGTTGGGTGGCGCCAACTTGGGGTTGGCCAGTCCGTCGGGCGAGTGTTGCGCCCGGGTGATGCGGTTCTGAATTTGAACTATGACACCCTCTTCGAGTTGGCACTTCAACAGGCCGGAATACCATTCTCCTACGCGCCGAACAGGGTCAGACCCAAGGAGGTTTCGATATGCAAGCCGCACGGATCGATGAACCTCGTCGTCGATGAACAAAAGCGATCCTTTGCCTTTGGACAGCCCGAATGGCTCGGAATACCAGCACCACCGGGCACAATCAGCTTCAGCGGGCTCTTACCCCCACGAATTGAAAAGAGCTACGCGCAAATACCGACTGCCAAGATGATATTGGCACCATTATTGGAATCGCATCCCGATATTGTGAGTTTCTGGGGAGTGGGGTTCACGAGCAGCGATATCGATTTGATCCAGCTCTACCGAACATGGATGCACGATTGCAGCAGAGTGGAGGTCATCAACCCTGACGAGTCTATTGCACGTGCGGCGGAAGAACTCCTTTTCAAGAAGGTTCACTATTACCGAGATATGCCGGACTGGCTCGAAGAAACTGAGGCGTAACTGCGAGGCCTTGGCAGCCTACTGAACAGCCGCTTGTGGCACATTTGAGACCAGAGGCAGCAGAATCGTCTCGTCTGAAATGGCATCCGAAGCGGACGAACCGCTCTCGCGCAACAAAAAACGGCGGTCCCGAGGGGCCGCCGTTTTTGT
>PJEL010003647.1_pt1 | contig 13030 bp, 15 predicted proteins | sample 1853271 | NCBI WGS metagenome assembly PJEL01 (sample SAMN08108733, study PRJNA415343) | Invertebrate metagenome, whole genome shotgun sequencing project. | host: Globobulimina | place: Sweden: Gullmar Fjord | collected 2015-08 | reverse complement strand
CATTCTTAAATTATCACAGTCCCGCTGTGCACAAAGCCATAGATTCTTTCAAATTGTTTCGGAATAGATAATATTAGGCCCATGAAAGGATTTTCAAGCAGGCTTGCCGAAAGGACACGGTATAACCTCCACGAAGAAATGGGAGCCATTTATCGTCTATCCACTGTTGCCAAGAAGCATTAATTCCCCAACCGTCAGGTGTTCCGTTAACACGTTCATCAATGTGCCAAAAAGTCAGGTGAATATTATCAAAATAAAGTTTGTCCTGCTTTGGTGTGAAGCCGATCTCAGCCCACTTGAAAAAATCGCTGTCATTAGCAAAAGAGTCAAAACCCTTTAACGGATCTGTGGGATCTGAATTTGCATCTGCAATCCCAGCCTGGATATACACTTTTTCGGTAATCATTCCTCCAGCACCTACGCCCAAGGTTGCATCGTTGGGCAGGTCGGTTGCGGCGGAGCCGGTTGAGAAAACAAAGTTATTAAACCCGGTCCAGGGACTTGCCATCAGGTAGACATCCACGAAATCGGTAACATCCAGAAACCCACCGATGAATGCCCATTTGCCTTCTGCAAAATACTGTTTCCAATAAAGGTTGGTCAGGCGTGTTTCCTGGTCACTGAACGGCGGTTCAAAGAGTCCAACATAGCCGCTCTCAAAGCCGAGTGCGCTAGGGGGAATATCCGAGTACTTGTGCCGGTTCTCGATTTTCCAGTTCAAGCTTCCCGTATTCGGGCCTCCTTGATCTATCAGATCCCAATAACCGAAAAAACGAACCATCCCGCCCGACGCGTTGTCTTCCCCGGGGCTGTCACTCATCCCCATGAAAAGAGCAGAATAGTCCAGACTCCAGTTAAAACCGGTCCGCTCCGCCACTTCATTCTTCCATTCATGGATGGGGGCAAACAATTTGGATTCGTACAGCGGATTGGTCATCCTATCAATCTTTATCTGGTTTTCAACTTCATCCGTTGAAAGTAGGGAGCGGATATCATTGCCAGATCGACCTTCTGATGACTGTGCCGTAACAGCAGCCCCACAAAAAGTTGCCACCATGTACGCAACGAAAAATATTTTCTTAATCTCCATCCTTCCCTCTCCATGGCCGTATTATAATAGCAGAATACTTAACTACATTTCCCAGGAATGTCCATCAGGCGGTGGGGTCTCAAAAGAATGACCAGACGGACGCAGTGGACCTCGATAAAAATCGTCCGAACTGGGTACTGTCAGGTTCTTATAGATTTTTCCATCCTTCATGATGAACATGAGGTTATTTTCCTGGAGGATCAGTTTGATATCCTTGGTTGGGTTTCCTTTCCATATCAGGATATCGGCCCACGCCTTTTCTTCTATTACACCAAGTTTAGCTTCCTTGAAGGGATTCATCGCAGGACCGGTCAATTCCCGGAGGGCAAGACCGGCATTTGAGGTCGCCATCTTCATGCAGTCCAGAGATGTGTATCCGCTGTCTGGAATATCTACAGGGACGGTGACATTTGTTAAGGCACTGAACCAGTTGTCCCAGCCAAACATGTCGGAACCCAGAACCGTTTTTACTCCATGTTTCTTCATCCATTTGGCAACGCGCACAGATCCCTCGAACACCATCGCCCCTTTTTTCTTCATATCTGCGCTGAACCAGTCGGGAAATTCTCCGGCAAAGGTCGTATAACTGCCAAAGGGCTGCCAGGACCACCAGACCCCTTCAGCTGCCATTCGCTTCACAGTAGGCTCGGTTATAAGAAAACCATGTTCAAGACTTTTTATCCCCGCATCCATTGCCAGATTGTAGGAGTCATCATGATAGGCATGAATCGCAACATACGAGCGATATTCATTGGCAACCTGAACGGCCGCTTTCATCTCTTCCAGCGAATACTGGATCATTTCAAGGGGATCAAATACGCTGGAGACACCGCCGCCTCCCATAATTTTTAAATAATCTGCACCTTGACGAAAATTCCAGCGGGCTGCTTTCAGAATTTCCGCCCGGCCGTCAGCAACAATGGTATTACCGACTATTTCCTGGTAGTCCTGTGTGAAACGACTGTCATTACCGACTCCCCAGTCACTGTGCCCTCCGGTGGGTCCTATGGCTGCCCCGCTGGTATAAATTCTTGGTCCAGGCAGCCTTCCGGCCATAATTTCTTTTTTAAGACCGGTGGTGTTTCCGGCTATATCCCTGAGCGTGGTAAATCCCAGCATAAGCAGGTATTGTGCGGCACGTGAGGCATGAGCACCCTGGACATATGCATCCTTATCCGTCGTACCTATGGTTAACCCGCCATTCAGGTTCAAGTGCTGGTGCATATCGATCATCCCCGGACTCAGGGTGCCGCCTTTGCCGTCGATAACCTCAGCGTCAGTCGCTGAAATTTTTTTCGCAACGGTTTTAATTTTATTCCCCTCTATGAGGACGTTCATTCCCGTGTGGACATCGTCGCTGGTGCCGTCCCAGACATTGACGTTGGTGATTAAAATCTGAACTGGTTTCGTTTCCTCTGTCGGGTTTGCTGCGGCTGCCGGGGCGCCTGCAGCATTAGCTGCGTTCTGCAACGCCAGCATAACCATAATCGATGCGGCGAAAAACGCCACCACTAATAGTGATTTCTTCATGATACACCTCCTTTTTTCTTCAAATTTGAGAGTTCGATTTGTTGGATAATGTATAAAGAATAAAGATTTTCTAACTATCTCATGATTTATTAAAATATACAAGGGAATAACGTTGAAATCAGGGGGGCGGCTTTTTGCGTCCCCTGCATTTAATGGTTATGCGGCTCGATGCCACAAGTCCTTATCAATGGTCTTTATACGATTTTGGTTGTCTAACATGGTATAAACACAACGCTCAAAAGCAAGTGATGTCAAAGGTACCAAGCCATAACTTGTTTGAACGTGTTCGATACATTTTCTCCATACGTCAAGCGTCTGCCACGTCCCAAAGCGTGTAAAAATTTGCGCATTTGCCATTAGATCAACTGGAACTCCACAAAGTGAGGCTTTTGCATAATATGACTGAATCGTATCGATTTTGGAAACTGAAAATGGGCGATAAATGATACCCATGTTTTCATCAGAGATTTGGTCTGCAGTATCACGCGTCATAATAATGTCGATGTCTGATGGCCTTATTCTCGCGCCGCGAATAGCAAGATTTGCACTGCCCGTTATCGCCCAATCATTGTTCACACCAAATAAATCTGCGAGTTTTCCAACTACCTTGAAAAGACGATGGATAACTATCTCATTTGTGTCAGGAAGCATCTGCCCATTCCTCGTTTAAGGTTGCAATCCGTTGTTTCCATCCACCATTTAATTTATCATGGTTATCGTCATAAACATTTGGGCTAATTGCTTGTGAACCACAGATGGCAACTTGATAATTTGAGAATAACAGAAGCACTCGGTGTTCAGGGGCTGTTTGGAACCGTGATAGTTCATTTTCGAGATCGATCATAACTTGTGATGCGACTTTCCAATTAGCCCATCTTTCAATTTGATCATACAAGATAGATAATGAGAGAATCATAAAAACTACCCGAAGCACCATGTACTCAATTTGACCATCTATCATCGGTATCATAAGCAACAAAAGAATCACTACCATGGCTGTTGTAGCAAAAGCAGTGCGTAAAGTACGTTCCGCGCATGCGCCATATAGAGCTGCATTAAAAAAAGCATTTTCTTGAATCATCCAACGTAAACGATTAGCCCCCGCTTCTTCCGTTGGAGTCGCATATTTTCCAGACGGATCTACCGTTTTTGAGTTTTTAACTGCAAGGCTATGAAGCTTGGGCGGTACCTTTGAAAGTAAATATGCGACGTCAAAATGGTAACCGTTCATCTGATAGGCTTTTGCGAGCATTGATATCCTATGAAGTGAATGTCCCAAGACGTTACGCCGATTTCCAAGAAGGCGGAATACGAAAGCTGATGTGCCTGCTACGAATGCAATGACTGTAATAAAGTAAAGGCTGTAAGACACTGTGTATATTGATGTAATAGCAGCTGCAAAAAAAATGATGTGAGCAAGGAATCGCCAACGTTCCAATTTTTGTACTGATTTGAATAACGCAAATGCGGTCGATTCAATCAAACGCAAACCTTCAATATTTGTTGATCTACTCATTCATTATCCCTTTAAAAGTTTTCAGCATAACATCTGTGCAAAGGCTCGTTATGCCATAGTATATTGTTCTAAATATTCTTCTGCAGATTGGTTCATAATATTTTCGTTTTTATTTTTGCTTAGTTTGTATATCCAATCAAAAATTAAAGGATTGTGCTTTCTATTGTTGAATATTCCCAATTGTACAGTATGAGAAATATTTTCAAGCTCATTCAAAGTAATATTTTTTGTTAAAATTCTACTCCACATTTGATCCTGAGCTTCTTTTATTACAATAAGTCTATTAATAGCATTGTAATTGTCAGATATTGCTTTTTGTGAAAAAATTACAAAAGGAAGCATAGGAGATACAACTAAAGAAAGAAAATTTTGTAATGATAGATTATTAGCAGAAGCAATGATGAATAATATAAATAATAAAGCAATACCAACAATATATACAACCTTATTGTAACTTCGTCTTACTTCAGTGTCCCACCAACAATTAATACTTTGACAAATAAATCTACCCACTTCGAGAGGTAATGCATCAACACTTTTTGAGTACCAATCACTAAGTTCTGATTGTGAATGCTTTTTTAAGCCTTTATTTGACCACTTTTCAATATCTTCTTGTTGAACTATTCTACCGTAAGCTATATCATTCCAATTCAATGACAATACATCGCAGTCGAATAGTTGTTGTATACGTGCGGCCTTGTCTTTTTTACTTTCTATGATTTGATTGAAAAAAATAACATCAAGAATTGTTAGGCTCACTCCATAGGAGGCCATAACCCATGCTATATCAAGTGGTTTAAGGTTAATTAAATTTACAAACCATCCATTGTTTTGTAAATTAACGAAATAGCCAGTGTTTAGTATATTGGTAAGCCACCCCTTGCTCAGAATTAATACAACAAATGATAATAAAATTACACATGGAATACTTAAAAAAAGCTGGAATACAATTAGTTTTTTTGCAGAAGAGTATAGTGTTCTTTGAGCTCTTAAACGTTTAATATTTATTTTAGAATTTTGTTTATTAATAATATTATCTATCAATGTTATCACCCATATGTTGGAAATTCACTTCCAAAGATTTCGCCCCATTTATTTATGCAACTTTTGTTATCATCATTGTTTTCGTATTCTCGTGCATTCTTAGCCTTTTCCATATCTGAATCGCATCTTAAAAAGATTTTAACCTGTTCATCGTCAGTTAATGTATTAATATTTCCTTGTATTTCTTTTGGGTCTTGGACGCTTGAAAAAATGTTGTTCTTTATATATTCAAATATATTGGGGATTTCTAAATCAACATAACTTGAAGCACTACCATTGTGCCCATTTTCATAATAATTTAATATCATAGTCTCTAATAAATATGATGGAAGAGAAGGCATTGTTGGTCTTTTATTCCAATATTTTATAATACGAACAAGTTGTAAAATATTACCTTCATGTTTCTGGTTAACAGTAGTTGTTCTCTGTCTATCAATTCTTGGATCTGTTTTTTTCCAATTACCTTTTCCATCAGGTATAATGTAGCATGTTTTGCCGAAAGCATCCTCAGTTGTAAAAAAACAAGGAACAACATCAAAATTCCATTCATACGAGTTTAATTTTAATGTTGCGGCCTCATAATTTCTCTTAATTTCAGATTTTTCATATTGAGGTATTTGCTTTATCAAGGAAATAAACTTATTGATAACTTTTCTTGAACTTAATTTGTCTGAGTCATCAAAACACAGACTATAGAGCTTTGTTGAATCTTCGGGAACAGTGATTTCAATTCTATCAGAATACTCTGTATAAAATGCTCTGTCTCCACTTAAACAAATCATTAAATCAAGATCATCCAATGGTCTTTTTTTGGTTTTTCTATCAAATGAGCCAAAAAAAATATTTTTATCATTGTAAAGGTTTGGAAAATTACTATCTGTTGAGGGAAAATCTTTAATTTTGTCAACCAACCAATTCCGACTTTTTCTGGCTCCCTTGCTTTTTTCTGAAGCCAAATTGACATAATTTGAAAGAAAATCATTAAACGCAGTGTTGATATTTGTTGCCAAAATATTTTATCCTTTATTCAATTGCCATATTTTGCATAACGTAAAAGTCAGCGGAAACAACCGCCGATTTACCGAAAAATTAATTAAAAATTACTGTTTATTGCACCAACAACTTTCAAAGACACAAAGACCGCGGTTGTTGTACGCTGCACTGTCATGTTAGCTGGGACGATGAAAAGCAGCGTAAATATCCCAAGGGCTTTCACCTTTTCCTGATAAGCATTCCTCAACATGATTTAGAAACTCTTCTTCATCTGTGAAATTTGATAAGTCATCTGAGTCAGTCCCATAAAAAAATGTTATCGACTTGGCAATTTTGATATATGAAAATAGAAGCTTACCAAGTTCTGTGTCAATCAATTTACAATTTGATTGGAGTTCCATACTGGCATTATTACAGAGTTCATGCCCTGGTTCTCCTTTCCCATCTCGTAAAATCCACGATATTGGTTTATCTGTTTCTTGTATTGACGACCCAACATAATTAGCCACAACATCATCTAATAAAGGAACGGAAAAAATTCCATCGTGTTCAGAAAGGTTTGGTTTAGGTCCTGTTAATATTAAAAATTGTGTCATAAGTTCAACAGTTGATTTCAATTAGAGTATTGTTTTTTTCCATTAATACAGGCTTACTAAATGCTTCCATGATCAATTCAATTTCACCTTTTAAGTCTTTTGTTGAATTGCCGACAGGGGTTTTAGGATTCTCAGTCCATCCTTCAACCTTCCCATCATTTGAATAATGAACTTCATGAATATGAAACCAACAGGATTTTGTATCCTCATCAGTATGTCGGATGACTCTATAGTTCCAACCCATAAATAAATCTCTCTACAGCTAACGCTTAGATCACCCGATTTAGGAGCGCAGCGAGTAAATTCGGGTGGATCTGTTTGTTAGAAGTTTTTAGTTTTATATATTCTGAAATTAATGACCATGTTCAAATCTATAAACATCCCATTTTGTGATTTGTTTGAATCCTGTGTTATTGATCAATTCATAACCCAAATTGAACGTTTTTAAAACTCTCATCTCAATTCTGCTACATTTCTGCTTTTCAGATACTCCCTTAACATGGTTAAGTAACACTGACTTGTTGTCTTCTGTGCTGAATTTGGAAATAAAATAAACATCTTCCAAGTAAAGAACTTTTGATCCAAGATAACTTGCGAACTTAAAACAATACAAATAGAAACCAACAGCTTGATTTTGTATATAACAAAGGTAAGCGAATGATATTGGAGTTTTACTTAAGAATGCGTCTGAATAATCTTTTCTATTTGCTGTGAACAAGGATGATTGGTCTTCATCTTTTGCAAGTTGAAGATTCAAATCGAAAAGAATATCAATATTCGTTTTGTCTACTTTTTTGAACTCCATTTTAAATTGCTCATGTGTGTTTTTTTGCTTCTAACGCCAGTGTCAGTGGATTTGGAGCGCAGCGAGAAATTCCACTGAACATACTTGTTAGCCAACGCATGTTAATAGTTGAATTGTGAATCAGATACTGTTTTTTGAAATTCTGACATTTGGGTTATTCTACAGTCATAGAAAACACCTCCTGGAGTCATTTTAGTATTCCCTACTTTTTGAAAACCTAATACTGATACTGAGCTAAGGTAGTCCATGAAAGGTGCAATATTATTGATTTGGACATCTGTAAGGTCAATAACTACCGGTTGTCCGTTTTTTAATGCTAGTGCCATCTGAAGATACAAATACATCAATTAATCCAAGGAAATGATCCTCAATTAGCGTTTTAAATTCAGTTGCTATTTCTGCTTCATCACCTATGTGAGAAATAAATACTAGTGATTTTGTCATTTGAACTCCATTAATTGATTAATTGTGGCTAACCACCTAAATCACCGGCTCGCCCGGTGGATTTGAGTTGTTGAAATAGGCATGCTGCCACCAGAATTCCACCTTTTAATTTTTTTCACTAAACCAAACGTCTAATCTTCTGAATTCGTGATTGTCAATATAATGCCTTAGGTCTTTTAATTGCTCATCAAAATCAGAGAGTATTTTATTTTTCTCTGACGCGTTAATCAAATAGCAAGAATCAAGGAAACTGAGAATTTTGTCATAAGCGGCATGACGGTCTTCTAAGGCGTAGATTGAACGTATTTCTTTTTGCTGGGCACTGATACGCCTTTGTTCCTCGATGGATTCTGTGTGAGAAGGTTGATCTTCTGAGCTAATGGGCGACTTAAATGCTTTTGTTACTTCCATTTGTGCTTTGTTCTTTTCAATTAATAAGGTATGGACTTCTTCAATAACTGGTCTCGATAGATCAATTAAATTAAATTGGTGCCAATCTTTTTTTGCCACCGTTATTTCTTCTTTGTCAATGCCTAATGCTTCAAGTTCTTTAGTGAACTGTGACATAAGTCGATAACTATCTTTCCTTGGTATTGCAGCGTCCCATCTTCCACCTCTGGCGACCATTGTAAATAGAAGCTCAGATATAGGCCTAATTAAATCACGTAATTGTTTCAACACCTTATCTGCTTCTTCAATTTTCTTTTCAAGTAGCTCGGCTTTTACGCCAAAACCCTCGAACTTCTTAAATTCTTGGAGAAATGCAAAAATGAGACAAAGGACTGCTGCGGTATATGTCACAGTAGCGCCACCCGTTTTCTCAGAGTAAGAAAGGAAAACACCACTGCCAAATAGGATTAATGCAACGATAAATATTGTTTGTCTCAATTTTATTCCCTATTCTTATTTGTTATTAACATCCCAAATAAGCGGTTTATCCGCCTTCATTTGGATTGTTGAGATTTACCCTTTGAACTCAAGAAGTCCTTTTACATCTGCCATTTTATAAGCACAGGTTTTGAAAGCTTTTTTAAGTATACTCATACCGATTGTAACTGATTTCGGAACTACACCAGACGAATAGTATTCATCGGTATATGTATATCCTCCCTCAGATGTCTTAACTTTCACTTTAATTGAGCCAGGGGCTTCATTGTAGTCTCGCTTATAAAACCATGGTCCTTTACCATTTGGAGACACTTCATCGGGCAACTCGTTCAAAACGGCCTCTATTAAATCAAAACGCAAATAAGGACATAATTTACATTTATATAGATTGGTTTCTAATTCATGCCTGATACGCTTTTTATCAAAAATGAATTTGATTTGTTTATTCAATAAGCCTGTCTTTTCAAAAACACCATATCCAAACCAGTCTGACCACTCCGTCCAATCCATTCTTGCTTGCTTACAACCCCAGATATTCAGACGTTTATCGTCAAGGCCAAAACAGAATTCGATTGGCCTATACGCTGAATCCCGCTCACTTAAACACCTGTTAAACCCAAACACCTCATCCCATCGAGATTCAACTCCATCTACATGCACTTTACGATTTCTCATCCCTTTAAGATTTTCAGCAAGCTTAATCACTTGTAGGATTTTTTCTTTAGGCCATGTGGCAAGATACCATGTTTTTTTACCTCTAAGACAAGTTGAATTAAAAGGGGCCTCTTTCTGGTTTTGAGTGGCATGAAAGAAACCTGCAGCAGTAGACTCTGCAAATTCAACTGAAATCCCTGTTTTTGGAATATCATAGGAAATTTTAACAGTTTTACTTTCTATTTCTTCTTGAATCGAAACACCACATTCTGGACAAAATTTTGACATCTTCTTTATTTGAGCTTTGCAATTTGGACAAATCGATTCATTCGACGAGGTAAGATCCTTTTTTATGTCACTTATAATATACTTAATTTGCTCTTGTTTAATGTCAATTTGCTTGGCGAATTTTAATATTGAAGGCTTTTCTTTATCATCAATCACTCCATCTGCCATGGATACATAAATCATATGCTCCAGATTACAAATTTTATCAGACCAATGCCCGACAGGAGATATTTTATAATCAGTAGATTCAGCTACCTTATAAGCCTTGTTTAATTCTGTTTTCCTGGCCCCTATATTTTTTTGAACATTTTCAATTGCTTCTGTTTCAGTTGGGAAAATATCTCCATCTGCTCTGGCTATTGAAATTATATTTGCCAAATATATGCTTTTTTCTTCATTTGATAGTGCCATTTTTACTCCATCATTTTAATTATTAAAAAATATCAGGACCTATTACAATCATTAGAGGACACCATGTGCTTATTCAAACAAATTTAAAATTTTTTTTACACAGCTCATTTCATCATTTTTGTATAGTGCTCATGATATCCATTTTCCTTGAATACTAATCCAAGAGCGTCTTTAAAATCACCGTAGTTAAATTCTTTATAGTCAAATATATTTTGTCCTAGTGAATGAGATTCTCGATTAATATATCGATAAAAGGCTTGATATTTATTGTCTTGCAATGAAGGTTTTTGGAAGACATTATTTAGGTCTTGCTTTTCAATGAAGTTGAAAAAGTATTCAATTATATTTCTCATGCAGTTTGCGATCAAAGCTGGAGATTGCTTTTCATCTTTTACAATATGCCAATAAGAATGATAGTCATTTTGAATTTCTTCATATTTCATTTCAAGAATTTGACTACCAGTACTATTTTTAATCATTCTGAAAAGCTTTTGATTCTCTTTTCTTCTTGTACGCTTTACATCCGTTAGTTCATAGAAAAAATATAGGCTGTGTGTGAGCACAAAAATCTGTTCGTAGTCTTCTGAGTTGAAAAACTCTTTTTTAATCAGCTGTCCAATATTAAATATATATATATGTGACAAGCTTGAAATAGGATCATCAATCACAATTATCTTTTTATTATCAATTTCTGTTGCTGTCTTTTTGCCTTTGCACAGCTCACGAAAATACAAGAAACTGATTATCATCTTCTCTCCCTCACTAAGAGTTCGAAAAGTATTTTCGGAGTTTTCATCCCTAATGATTTTGTATAGAATATCGGAATATTTGACTATACGAAAATCATCAATTCCCAGCTCTATTAATCCATTGTTAATGTTGCCAATTGCTTCTTCAATATTGACCGTATTTTTTTGTTGGACGCTTATGATATTTTTTTGAGTTGAAATTTTCTTTTCAGTTTCAGAAATTTCTTTATTAATGCCACTGATTTTTTTCAAAAAGCTTTTTTTATCTTCTTGGTAACTCGAAAGAGTTTGGTCATAATCCCAGCGCATAATAGTCCAAAAGACAGCTTTAATTTCATTTAAGGCTTCTTTTTTATTGTCTATTCTCTTATTATGTTCATCTATCTTTTTATTGATTCTATTAATGAATTTATTAAGGTTATCAATGGTTTTTTGTGAATCAGTAAGATTGATCTTTTGGCTTGGTGTTTTTAACTTTTTTTCAATTTTTCTTTTGTTGCTATCAAGAACCTTTAATATTTGATTATATGAATTCTCAAAATCTGTTTTGTTATCCTCAATAAAGGGATTTGCTGTATAAGTGTCCTTTGATGGAATAGAATTAACTATAGCTGTATAATCAGAAGACAGTTCACTTAATTCTGCTATGTCTTTTTCATAGGTCTCATCAAAATAATCTTTGATATTGGATATTACACTTTTTGTAATTGTTTTTTCCTGGCAGAAAGGACAGAGTGCAAAATCATCATCAATTTTCTCAGGCAAGTAATCTATTCCTTGTTTCACCCAATCTGAATTATCAAGTTTTTTTATCAAGTCCGCTACGGTGGTGCTTTCGTTTCCGATGATTTCCTTTTGAAATAAGGAATTAGATTCTATTTTATTACCGTCAATTTCGATACTCGATATAGAGCTATAGCGCTGAGCATTTTCACCTTGTAAAGACTCAACTTCTTTTTTCAATTTTTCAGTAGTTTTTTCCGGCTTTTGTTTTGGTTTCGAAATAGCTGAGATATAATTAAAAAGTTTCTCTTTCTTCCCCTTTAAACCCTCAAGACAAAATTCGAGAACACGGTCACCACCAGAAAAAGTTGTCTTTAATTCCCAAACCTTGTTTTCCGCATACTGCTTTTTCTTCTTTTGTTCACCAGTTAATTTCCCCAAAATCTTTGTTGAATCGGCTTTTTCTTGTTCTAAGTTTGTGATTTCATTTTTGGCATTTTTTATCTTACTTTCAGCTTTTTTGTTTTCTTTGGACAATGTAAAAATACCATTTAGACTTTCAGACTCATAAAAATAATCCTGAATAAATTGTTGGTTGTATACAAGGACTTGTTCGTCATTTAATCCTTCTAAAGAACAGCTTGAAAATGCTTCATCTGTTTTATCGTAGAAAAAGTTTGAGAGAGTGCTTTTTCCAGTCCCGTTAAGTCCATAAATTAGATTGACCTTTTTGTCAGTTTCCAAAGCAGCAAGGTTTTTATAACTTGCAATACAATTTAGTCCAATTTTGGTAATCATAAGACACCTTTTCTAATTTTTTTGAAAAAGAACATTGACATAATTGGCGAGCTTCAGCGAGTCCGATTTTATGGACTTGTTATGTTAAATTTATTATTATTTCTAAATTATCTTTAGTGAAATTTTGAACAAATAGACTAATTTTTTGATAAACAGAAGATTGAGCTTCTGGTTGCCAATCATCGTTATTTATATTTAGAAATATTATGCTATTTATCACATTACTTGATTTATAATTCTCTAATTGACTTGTAGCCTTTTGGATAACTTTTTCAAGCTGACCGCTCAAATTGTCACTCAACTCATAACATACTTCTTTACAGGAGCAACTTTGGCGACGATCTAATTCGAAATCAGAAAAATTGATTGTCTTTACCTCACATACAGACCTCGTATAGAAGGCATCGAATTTGTAGTTGTGTTTCTTTAAGATAAGGCATTCGGCCATTTTTTGGACATTCGGTATGGGTTAAAATATTAAATATTGGACAATCTACATCT
>PJEL010003646.1_pt1 | contig 13033 bp, 8 predicted proteins | sample 1853271 | NCBI WGS metagenome assembly PJEL01 (sample SAMN08108733, study PRJNA415343) | Invertebrate metagenome, whole genome shotgun sequencing project. | host: Globobulimina | place: Sweden: Gullmar Fjord | collected 2015-08 | reverse complement strand
ACTAATCAAAAAAACAGCCGTATTTTGTATTTTTAAAGAAAGAATACAATTCTTCATAATTTTCAATTGAATCAGAGAGTTTATTTGAAATTATCTTTTTTGTACTGGTGGTAAGACGTTTCTTTGATACTCCAAGAAAATCGCACAATTTAAAATGCCACTCGTCCGGACTTGATACAAGGTTTTCATATTCAACGTCAATGGACCTGTGGTCTTTAAAAAGATCTCTGAGAAATATTTCTCTCTTCTCTGCCATTTCAAAATCTTTTAAACATTCTTTCGGATCAAGCCTTATTTTCTTAACGTCTGGTGCTTCTTGTTCATTTGTTACTAAGGTTACTCCCGTCATCTTATTAACAACACACCAAGACAGATATCTTTTTAACAAATTCCTTCTATTCAGATGAATTATTTTGATATCTTTATCTTTAGATACTATATCCTTTAAAAAAGCGTAATTTCTTTTTATCAACTCATCGCTTTTCAATTTAAAGCCACTCACCTTTTTACCTTGAGCATCCAAAACATATTTATAAAAAAACTTAATTGGTTCTTTACGAAGTTCTTTAACAAGAGAATCCTTCGCCCCTTTTTCTTCCCGAATTTTTTTCCCATATACTCCTGCAAGCGCGCCAATTTCCCGCCCATTCCGCCCTACAAAAACTTCTCCGTTGGCCCAAATGTCTGGATGAGATTGTAAAAGACGCACAAGCATGGTACTGCCTGATCTGGCAGGACAAGCGATTAAAAAAGTGTTGTCACGTAAACTCACTTAAACTCTCCTTTTTGGTTCAGTTGATATATTACTTACTTGGTTTTACACACTGCCTTCAAGCTGCCGCTTGCTAACATACTGATTTTTTCAAAAGGGTTTTCAGGTCAAACCGGGATGATCTCTAATTAACCCGCCATATCATCTACTGATTTCTCTTACCCTTTCATCAAAACCTGACAGGCCGGACGTTCGTGAAGATAGCAATTGTTTCGCTTCTTCATAAAGCATAAAATCATACTTGTTACTCTCTATCACCTGCTGTGTTAAATCCTCACCCAGTTCTTTTTTGATATTTTCAATTCGTGTTTCAAGGCCAACAGCCTGTCTTTTTCCAATATTTTGTTTTTTATATGACAGGTCAATCGCCGGAAAAAAATCTTTTAATTTTTGTTCAAACAAAACCATACTCTCCGCATAATGCTCAACGGTTCCGACCAGAGGGGTATTGTGAAGTGATTGCAGAGCCTCATCATAGTCCTTTACAGTAAGCTTCTTTCCTCCGCCAAACCTCCCGGAACAATATCTTGTCTGGAAGTCTCTTATTGTCGCGGGCCGCGAACTATCCATAAACCATTGAACATATCCACTAAAAGACATTTCTTTTGCTTTCATTGCCCCTATTGAATTTGCTTCCCGCTTCCTGTGAAATGCATATACCGACCCAATACGATCAATCGGATGCCTTAAAATATAAACAGGCAGACAAAGAGCAGCATCAATGTCAGGAAGCGGGAGCCGGATATGATGACTCGAAATCGCTTTGATATGAGCATTCTCTTTTAGAAAAGGACCTAAGTATTTAGCCCCTTCCCTCATCTTATCGTCATCACGATGATCAATAAAAGCCTCTCCAAAATTTTTTTCCAAGCTCCAGTCAAATGTAGTACCTGCATTTTTAAACATGTGCACGTGGACAATGATCACTCGTTTTTTCATATCAGTCGTCATTATTGATAAAACCATATAAACAATTGGGATTTAAGCTTTTTAAATAATCAATTTTTAAAAAATTACATCAGCCCATTCAAATAAATTGCCAGTCAAAAATTCATCAGCTTGCTATTGATGATAGGTTTGATTGTTCCCACGGGAGGGCACTACCGAATGAAAAAAATTGACCGCAAACTGATACAGTTTAATGTCTAACTCATTGTGGTCGCAAAGCATCTGATATTTCTTCTCATCCAGTTCATCTTGGATGGATTTTAGTCTTTCTTCAAGCTTGGCATTAATATCCTGAATAACATTGGCCTGATGATTAACCACTTTAATTTCAGGGAAATTGGGCTTCAAATAATAATACAACCGAATCAGCGACTGCTGGAAATTCTCAACAAGTCCAAAATAAGGAATACTGCTTAAAAATAACTTGGCCCGCTCAAGCCTTTCATAATCCCTTAAGGATTTCCGATATACATTTTTCCCATATACCAGATTCGAAATCCTTGAAACCTGAAAATTGGTTATAACTCCACCACCTTCGGGCGCTAACTTTTCATCAATATATTCTGCAAAACTGCCTTTGGGCTGATCCAGCCCCAGCTCCTTTTGCCATTCAAACAAGTAGGCTGATCTTGCCCTATCAATCGGATGACGCAAAAAAATAATGGGAAAAACCTGGAATGCGCCTATTGGAACAGGCGGTACGGCATCATGGGATGAAATTGCAACGAGTTGAGGATTGTCTGATATAAAAGCCGCCATTTCAGCCGGAAGCAGAGGCCTGTGCCTGTGAAATGGACAATCCCAGTTTTGCCATTTATCTCCAAAGGAATCTTTTAAAATATTATCAACGGAAGATCCCGCATTCTTGAATAAATGATAGTGAATAATCAACTTACGCATAAACGATAATTCCTTATTCCTTGTCTTTATAGGAACCGATGGTATGTTCTCAAAAAGTTCGGCTATAACCTATGAGTGATGTAACGGAAGGCTTTAGCCTTCCATTTTTAAATGGAGGTCTGAAGACCTCCGCTACAACGATTTATGATCAATGTCGCAAAGAGGAGTTTTCCTTACCCACATTTATTGAGAAGTCACTACCGATGGCTCTTATAAGTTTTCAATAATTTGATTCAAATTTTCTTTTGCTGTTTCAAATGAAAAATATTTTTCAATATTCTTAATTCCATTATCGGACAATTTCTGCCATAAACTTTTTTCCTGATATACCTTAACGACGGCATCGGCAAATGCTTCGTCTGTTTCCGCCAAAAGAATATCCTGATCATGAGTTAAATACATGCCTTCAGCAGCAACGGCTGTTGCAACAACCGGTACCCCATAGCCCATGCTCATGTTAATCTTCCCCTTGACACCGGCCCCATATCGTAATGGCGCTACGGTTAAACGGATATTGTCAAATAATGGAGAGATATCTTCCACATAGCCAGTTACGATGATGTTGCCTGAAGAAAGATTTCGAATTGTTTTCGGTGACTTACTCCCGACGACATAAAATTTCATTTCAGGGATTTTAGTCAGAATACGAGGAAATATATTTTTTACAAAGTGCGTCACCGCATCCGTGTTCGGATAATGTTCAAACCCGCCGATAAACAGAATGTCTTTTCTGTCTTCAAAGGCATTTCCTCTTCCGTAAATTTGATGAATATTTGAAACGATTTCTATTCTTGAACCGGGAAGCTCCTTTAATATAACTTCTTTTTCCACTGGGCTTACGACAAAGGTCATATCAGCTTTTTTGATGAATGAAAGCTCCTCTTGCTTGCGCTTCATTGCAGCTTTTTTAAGGTGATCTTTTTTTTCCAGTTCATACGCTCTGAGTTCACGTAAATAATGCAAATCAACCGTATCAAAAATTACCTTTGCCTGACTACAGTATTTCTTCACATCATCCATATGATGTTCAGCCACTTCAGCACGGCTTATGATAACGTAGTCAAAATAACGGCCATACTCTTCCAGGTATGCTGCTACTGAGACGACATGCGGAACATAGATCGTTTCAACGCCGATTGACTGTAGCTGCTCTGAATATGGAGATAAGTACTGTAAATTCCGAGGCATGAAAGTAATATGGCAGGATAATTCCTTAAACACTTTCAGCAGATTTAACATTCTCAAAGACCCGGAATCCTGATCAGGAAGCAGCATCCGTGCATCAATCACGAGGATGCGACTGGATATGTTACGATCTTTCTCCAGGTAAGGTTCTGCTCCGTTTATCCGATGCCCTTGCAGCGTATCATGCCATCTTTCATAAAATTTCCTGTAATTGATCTGCTGGTATTTCTTAACACCGGAGGATAGACTTGTCCCGGACGTTACTCCTTCGTAATGAATAATTACTGCCCCCGGCTGGTATAAAACGCGCCTGGTTGCCTTCCTGACTCTAAACGCAAGATCCGTATCTTCATAGTAAGCAGGCGCAAAAAAAGTATCAAACTGGCCGAGCTGTTCAAAAAATGATTTTTCAATCATGAGGCAGGCGCCTGAACAATAGTCAACATCCCTGACATAGTTATATTCGCATTTGATCGGATCATCCAGGCGGCCATAATTCCACGCACTGCCATCTTTCCAGACAATACCGCCCGCCTCCTGAAGCCGCCCATCAGGATATACAAGCTTTGCCCCCACTAAACCCGCATCCGGGAAATCCTCAAAGGTTTGCAGCAAGGCTCCTATCCAACCGTCCGTAACCGTTGTATCATTATTGAGAAACACTAAAAATTTGCCTTTGGCCAATTCCGCGCCACAATTGCAGGAATTAATGAATCCCGAATTCTCTTTGTTTCTATGCACCCGGATACCCGAGATATCATCTAACATTTGTTGCGTTTCGTCTTGAGAACAATCATCTACGACGACTATTTCATATGAATTATCAGCCGTGTATTTGATAATTGATTTCAAGCAATTGAAAGTATAAGCATAATTGTTATACACTGGAATAACGATTGAAACCAGAGGGTTATCAACTTCAGGAAACACAAGAGGTTCCCAGGTATCCTGAATTTCCATTGGCTCAGGTACAAAAGGCTGTTTTTTCTGTGCATCAAAATATTTCCGTTTTATCCGGCCCAATAATGCTGCAAAACCTTCTGTTTTTAATATTTCAATGGCCAACCGCGACTTCCTTAATGATTCCGTCATTTTCCAGCTCTTACTGTTCAACATAATTTCACGTTCTTTTTCGCTGTTGCGCAATTGATGGTCCAGAGACTTCGCCCATGCTTCTTTTTCATTTAAATTTTCATTCAATGAGCGGACCTGATCATTTAATGTACTGATCCAGTTCGTATTTTCATCCATCTGCCGGGTCAGAGCATTTATCCATTCTGTTCTTTCGGCCAGCTGACTGCCTAATGAATGGGTCCTCTCCTCCAGTTGTTTATCCAGTGACTGCGCCCACCGGGTCCGCTCCTCCAGTTGTTTATCCAGAGATTGCGCCCATTGTGTCCGCTCTTCTATGATTGTTTTTGTCTCAAGGGTCTCCACTTGCAACTCATTATATTTTTTTTCCCAGTATTGTTTATCCATTCCTGATTGTACAAGGGCTTCCCGAATCATTTCAATTTCAGTTGCCATACCCATGGAAGCAGCCTTGATGATAAATTGATACGTCGAGTAATCCGGATTGGCTTTTTCAGCATAAGCGGTGATCTCTCTTGGATAATTCTTCCATAAAGTGGCAAGCTCGGTATTCCAGGGTTCCATAATCACCCGGTCCAGTTTCGTCACCCAAAACCCCGCCTCTTCTAACATCCGAAGAAATGTAAAACGTGAAAAAAATCGGAGATGTGTATTATCCAGCAACCCGGTTTTCTGATACTCGAACCGCCCGTCAAGTACTTCAAGGCCGATGGATCCATGAGTCCCGTTTGGGATTGAAATCAAAAGATAGCCATCCGGTTTTAAGAATGATTTCAATTTCAGCAGTACTTGTTTCGTGTCCTTTAAATGTTCAAGCACATCTGCAAAAACAATGACATCAAACGTCTTGTTTTCAAGAATATCATTCAGATCTAAATTTTCCACATCACCGACAAATATGCTCTCGGCATACTGGCCGGCAATCTTGGCGGCTTCCGCATCAATTTCAATCGCTGTTACGCGGCATTGTAATTCTTCTTTTAAATAACGGGTAAGATATCCGGTGGCAGGGCCAATCTCGAGAACGTCCTTATCATGTCCAACCTGTCTTAAAAGTTTAACATGAGAACTGTTCTCATTATCCATATCCAGTTCATAATCATACCGAAGATCTGATGAAGAATTTTCCATCAATCGTACCCCTTCCAATCAAATCATAATGATTTTAAATAACACCGTATCTTTCATTCAACTGCATTTATATGATTAAGCAACGGCTGTATGTCAATAAAATAATATAACATCAATGAAGTTACGGCACAGTTCTTTTAATTGAAAAGAATTTTAACATATCAACTGCTTGACGAATCAGAGGGGCGTATGATAGTGATGACGGCTTACTTATTATCATTATCCTTCAAATTTTTGGTATCTCAATGGCGTATCAGGCTTCGAATAAAAAAAGCTTCATGAATTATATGAAAGCTTTTGGAATTATTTATTTATTACTATGGCATACCGGTTGTCCTTATTTAAATGTGTATGTCATTTTATTCTTTCTGCAGATGTTCTTTTTTATATCCGGTTATTTTTATAAGGATGAATATTCAGATCATCCAATCCGGTTTATCGGAAAGAGAGTCAAAAGCCTGTATGTCCCTTTTGTTTTTTACTGCTCATTGTTACTGATGCTCAACAACCTTTTCGTTCATGTTCATATATATGAAGACAGCATGAACATGACCAGTTCAAAATTAATATCACATTTTTTTCAGATCTTATCGTTAAAGCCGAAACCACCGCTTGCCGGTGCCATGTGGTTTGTTTCAGCACTCATCATCACCTGCATACTTTTTTGCGGTTTGAGTTATCTCATCAAATTGGTGGCTAAAAAAGACCATGAGAGTATCAGAATGCTATGTATGGTAATATTATTAATAGCAGCAAATTATTTATCCATAGAAAAGATCCGCCTGCCTGTCTATATCGACATTTCATTTATGGCAATATTCTTTTATTATATTGGATATTTATATCAAAAATACGAACCACATATACCCAACAATTTTTTCATAGCAGTGTCATCTGTGATGATTCTTGCCTTATGCACAAAATATGGATACATACAAGTCGTAAAAAGGAAATATGTCAGCCTGCCGTTTCTGCTGGTATGCGGTGTAACAGGCATATATTATAATTTGTATATCTGTAAAAAGCTAACCGCACAAAAAACGATCAGAATCATTGATTACATTGGAGAAAACACCCTAATAATCCTTGCTTTCCATTTTCTGGCTTTTAAAATTACGAGCTTAATTCTGATTTATTTTCAGAATCTTCCTATCGACACCCTTGCCAGCTTTCCAACAATAAAAGGAACCAGCAAACACTGGTGGTGGTTATATGCCTTGTCCGGGTTAGTTTTTCCGTTGATCATCAAATACACCTATGAACTCATCCGTCACAGATTAACACTATTTTTTAACCCAAACCAGAGATAACATCTCGGAATTATAATATTTTTATCAGCCTCTCCGATGACCGGCAAACAATCCTTAGGCAAGTCGGCACAAAAATGCTTAATCCCTGGCATTATCCCCTACTGCTGACCAGGCGATCTGGTTTAACCACAATATTTTTCTATGTTAGTCGATATGGAAAAAGCCCATTTTTAAGAACTGGGCTTTTTCCATATCGACGAAGATAGGTTCAGACTGCGGCGGCCTGGCAATTCCTGTAGACAAGGCATGTTTTCATTGAATCTGTTTTTTTAAAAATTGTAAACAACATGACTTAATCTATGCTGAATCTGAGCAGTTCCGATTATTATGCTGCCGCCACTTTACATTCACATCACATCCGGCCAGCCCAACGATCAGTTAATAATCAACCGCATCTGGCTGACAGCAACATCTATCCCCATTTGATGACAAACTCGGGATATTTCTTTTTTCTTTTCATCACTGTCTATTTTAAATGAGATAACAATCTCCTTTACATTGTATTTTTCTGCGATCTCCACCAACTGCCCGGCACCTCCGAAAACAGAATATCCATGAATTTTCTTTCCTTTTTTCGAAGGATTATCATCTAAAAAACCGACCAGGGAAAGTCCCAGTTCACTGTTGGTTTCGATCTCCCGTACCAGCATTTGACCGCCAACGCCAGCGCCATAAATCAACGTCGGATTCCCCGCCCGACTTTCCCGACTCACCCAATCATCCAGAATTCTGAAAAAAAACCGGGAAAACGACATAAGAATCAGCATCACTCCCCAGTAAGTAATAAATACCGCCCTGGAAAATCCTTGAAACCGGTAAATCATTAAAATCACCAAAACAGCCATGACCGTTCCGCCGGTAACGCCCTTAACATACACAGCAATATCCCCTAAACGGGATCCCCACCATAACCTTTTATAAACACCGAAACTGTATAAGCAGAATATCTGACAGGCAAACAGGATCGGCAGCGATTTTAGGAAAAAATTAAAATTCAGTCCGATTTCACCGCCAAACCGCAACAGGTAGGATGTGTAGTACGCAACGGTGATGAAGATTAAATCCGCCAGAATCGGGAAAAGGGCCTGACCGTAACCGGTTTTTACCCATACCGGAAGCACTGTTGTCGATGGCTTTTCAATTGAATCAGGCGTCTGCGAATACACCTCGACATTTGCCAGATATATCCAGAACAGCAGCACCAGAATCAGGTAAAGGGTAATAATCACCACGCTGATCCCCATATCCAGGGGATAAATAGCCAAAGCAAGTAAGCCGGAAATAACGGCAAAAAGATACAAAACAATCACTGCCTTTTTTTCGGAAAAACCGATGGCGACCATTCGGTGGGAGGAGTGATCCCGCCCCCCCTGAAAGATAGACCGGGAAAACAGCTTTCGCATAACACTGACAAATGCGGTATCTAAAATCGGTATGAACAGGATCAGGCATGGTATGGCAATCACGGAAAGCTGACTGAAAAGGGGAACCGCCTGCCCATTGGAGGGTTGTTCAATAAGCGTCAGGCACGCCAGCATGAACCCGATAAACAGGCTCCCGGCATCTCCCATAAAAATTGAAGCAGGATTGAAATTATAAAACAAAAAACCCATCAGACTGCCGATATAGGCGATCAGTATCAGCTGAACCGGTGCCGCCAGCATATGCTTGCCCGGCAGTATCATCAGCCATAAAAACAGAAAAAAACCTGAGATGCAGGCTATGCCGGCAGACAGACCATCCATATTATCCAGAAGATTAAAGGCATTGGTGATGCCGACAATCCAGAAAACACTGATCAGTATATTGGCGGTTTTAGATTCAAACCAATGAAACTGGAATCCGAAAATGACAAGAACAGACGCGACCACCACCTGGCCGATCAGTTTGTACTGGGGATTAATTTCGGAGATATCATCCATCAGTCCCAAGAAAAACATGGCTGTTCCACCCAGAGCCACAGGTAAAAGCGGATGAATATAAGTCTGAAACTGAAAAAAAAGGAAGGATGCAATCAGCCACGCAGTCATCATACTAAAAAATATGCTGACTCCGCCGAAAAGCCCGGTACTTTTTTTATGCCAGCGATCAACACGCGGCATTGCGACATAATTGTACTTTACTGCAATATGCCTGACCAGGGGGGTCAGAAGAAGAGAACCCCCAAATGCTATCAAAAATGCAACGCTATCGGCCAAAAGCTGATTCATGATTAAAGGTAATAATCTATTACACTTTGAACAATCGATTGCAGATCATTACGGGGTTCGTAACCGATCAGAGTTCTAAGCTTATTAATATCCGGGGATCGCCTCTGCATATCCTCAAAACCAGGCCCGTAAGCTCTGTCATAAGTTATATTCTCAATTTCAGAGGCGCTTGACGTCATTTTTTTCACCATCAATGCGAGTTCTTTTATGGTAATTTCTTCTTCATTCCCCACATTGATGACCTGGCCCACCGCACTGGGTTCTGCCATTAACTTCGTCAGAGCCTCCACTACGTCGGCAATATGCGTAAAACTTCTTGACTGGGAACCATCACCATAAATGATAATCGGCTTACCAATCAGGGCTTTTTGCACAAAATTCGGCAACACCATGCCGTATTGTCCGGTTTGCCTCGGTCCCACCGTATTAAACAGTCTTGCGATAATTACCGGCAGTCTTTTTTCTTCATAATAAGCAAGGGCCAGGAATTCATCAAACGCCTTTGAACAGGCATAAGCCCATCTCCGCTTTGTTGTCGATCCCATCAACCGATCGGTATCTTCTTTCAGCGGTGGTGGGTTATCACCGTTCATGATTTTACCGTAAACCTCACTGGTGGAAGCGATCAGCACCTTTTTTTTATACTTGTTGGCAATCTCAAGAACCATCTCGGTTCCCTTGACATTGGTCTCAAGAGTTTCAACCGGGCGATTCATGATCAGCTTAACACCGACAGCTGCTGCCAGATGATACACCTGGTCACATTTTGAAACCATTTCATCCATCAGGCTTGCATTTAAAATTGTATCGACAACCAGCTTAAACCGGCTGTTATTCTGGTGCTGTTTGATGTTTTTAATGCTGCCGGTGCTCAGATCATCTATCGCAAACACCTCATGACCGTCACTAATAAGCCTGTCAGCAAGATGAGAACCGATAAAACCCGCTCCCCCTGTAATCAATATATTCATATAATGACCTAAATTCTATAAGTTATCTGTTCATCGAAGCGACCGAATGTATCATTTGCATATTGAACTCTTGCGATATTTTGCAAGACCCCCTTCTTTGTTCATTTTAAAACTCATTATGTATTGCGTAGCTAAAATCATATAAAATCTAAAACTTAAAGCAAAAAAAACAATCGCTTTTACAGTGCTTGAATTTTTTGTTTTGGAATACTTACAGAAAAAGTAATATGCACTTTTATGAAATTCCAACAGCGGCCGTATTTTTTTTTTACTGCTTACGCCGGCATAATGCATGATGGAGGCATTCGGAGAATAGACAACACGCCACCCTTTTTCGGACATGCGTTTGCACAAATCAGCATCTTCCCAGTATAAAAAAAACTTCTCGTCCATCAAGCCCACTTCTTTGATTGCACTCCGCCTCAGGATCATGCAGGCACCGGAAACCCAATCCACTTCCATCTTCTTTTCCCCATCAATCCGATTTGTCAAAACATTTTTAGACGTCATCCTGTTGTTGGGGAAAAACTTTGACATAAAGGTGTTACGACCGAACAGCGCTGTCATCGGTGTCGGAAAAGACCTTGCAGACCCCTGAACCTGTCCGTTTTCTTCTAAAATTTTCGGGCCGAAAACACCAACTGATGGATTTTCCTCCATAAATTTAAGAATTGAAGCAAAAAAAGATTTTTCGACCAGCGTATCCGGATTTAATAACATGATATATGGTGCGCTGGTTCTGGATATATAATAATTAACTGCTCTGGCAAATCCAATATCAACTTTATTTTTTAATAAACTGACCTGAGGAAATTTTTGGCTTAAACGTTCGATATTATCTTCTGATGCATTATCAACAACATAGATGCTGACTGCGATTTCTTTTTCCAATACATCATAAATCGAATGGATACATTTCAACAAATAATCCGTACTGTTATGATTAACTATGATAATATCAATTTTTCTCAAACCAATTCCTAAATAATCTTCTTCTGACACATATTCAACAGGGCAACGGACTTTAAAAGTGATAACTTCTCTTTACTATTTTTTTTTAATTGCTTGACGATATAGATCGATTGCTTCCTTTGGGTCTCCATGAAAAATAACACGCCCGGAATCAAGCCACAAAGCCCGCGTGCAAACCTGTTCCACAAAATTAACATTATGCGTCACAACAATCGTGGCTTTCGCATGCGCCATTAATTCCTGAATCTTGTTCGCGGACTTTTCATAAAAAGATATATCACCGGCATTTAACGCTTCATCGATGATAAACACATCCGGCTTTAGCATGGCAACAATGCTGAAGCCAAGCCTTGTCCGCATGCCTCTTGAATAATTTTTTACCGGTTGCTCAATAAAATGCCCAAGCTCTGAAAAATCAACAATATCCTGGTACAAATGGATCAATTCGTTTTTGGAAAACCCCAGCATCATACCATTTAAAAAAATATTATCGCTGCCTGACAACTGCATATTAAAACCGGATCCGATTGTCAGTAATGCGGTAATTTTCCCATCAACCGTTATTCTCCCGGCATCCGGCTTCAATATACCGCTCATTGCGCGGCAAAGAGTAGATTTCCCGGCTCCATTAAGACCGATAATACCCAGAATATCGCCCTCGCGGACCCTGAAATTGACTCCCTTTAACGCCCAGAAATCCTTTTTTTTATTATACCGTTGAGTTATATACCTTCTCCAGCCAATCTTCAAGGAGTCTTTTTGCCGTGCAAGGGAGAATTTTATTCCCAGATCGACAGCTTTGACAACATCTTTAACTCCAATGTGAGCGTTGGTTTTTTTAAAATTAATCGGCGCAACAGTTCTTTTTGGTAACTTTTTGGACGCTTCTGTGTATTTATTAATAACATTTTCTGGATTGCCGGCCGCACAGATTGTTCCTTTATCTATCCAAATCACCCGATTGCAATTTTTTTTTACAAATTCCAATTGATGTGAAACCATTAATACCATTTTAGATTGCTGGATTGTTGATTGTAACTTCTCACCGGCTTTTGAAGAAAAATGGAGATCACCAGTGCTTAACGCCTCATCCAGAATCAAGATATCCGGTTCAAACATCGTCGCAATGCTAAATCCGAGGCGGGCCTTCATGCCATTTGAATAATTTTTTAATGGCTGTTCAATGAAATTTTCAATTTCCGAAAACATGATTATTTCATCAACAACCTTGTCCAAATAACTTTTTGAAAAGCCAAGAATCATGCCATTCAAATAGATATTTTCACGACCGGAGAGATTGGGATTAAATCCTGTGCCCAGGGATAACAGCGCCGATACACTGCCATTCACCTTTATGGACCCGGTATCCGGTCGAATTAAACCGGCAATCGCCCGGCATAATGTCGTCTTCCCGGCACCGTTCATCCCGATGATTCCGATCACATCTCCCGCATTTCCCTGCAGGTTAATATTATCTAATGCCTGAAAAGACGGTCGTTTTCCTTTACGAAATAAAAAGTTATAGGTCCGTGACTGATAATC
>PJEL010003645.1_pt1 | contig 13033 bp, 10 predicted proteins | sample 1853271 | NCBI WGS metagenome assembly PJEL01 (sample SAMN08108733, study PRJNA415343) | Invertebrate metagenome, whole genome shotgun sequencing project. | host: Globobulimina | place: Sweden: Gullmar Fjord | collected 2015-08 | reverse complement strand
GGGGTTCTCATAAGGAGAAGCCGTTTGAGTATTCAAGACGTTAAAAACTCTAGCCAGCCAAACTTGTTAGGCCCATCCCCTTGTTGAAACAGAGGGGTTTTCCCGGCTTCTCCAATAATATCTTGTCCTACAGCCCTAAGATACAATTGCGGCCTGCCGCGGCTTGCGAGTCAAAAATAATCCCATAATGCCTGCAACCAGCACAACTATAGATATACCACCAATAATGTATACCAATGTCGACAGCGAGGATCCACTGCTGCTAGAGGCATCAACGGTCAGCCGGAACTGGGACATCTCACCCGTCTCGTCCCGCGCCATTAGCATATGAACACCGTCCGGCATACCTGCTGGAATGACGACATCAGCACTGAACATACCTGCTGCATCGGTTCGAGCAACCTTAAGCACGCCATCGTGCCCGTGGAGCGTAATCTTTATGGTTGAGTTTGCTTCAAAATCCTCTCCACTCACCGTCACTGTATCACCCGGCCCGGCCATCTCCGGCTCAACGTGGATACCCTGACCGTAAGCCAGAACCGCACTTGCCATTAAGACCAACAGGCCAACAATAAATATTGTGGTTAAAGTTATTTGTTTCAACATTTTTATTGTTCCTTTTTCTAAATGATATGTTAGCAGATAAACTATAGTCATCCTATTTCATTTGTACGAGGAGCGTCAAAGTAAACTTTGACAGACAAAGCAGAGCTTTGTCACTCCAGAATTTGGATGTACTGAGAATTGTTAAGGCAACAACAGCAGCAACAGCGGGGCGACAACAGTGTGAAAGAGAATAGCCCCGGCCAGAAAACCGAGCAGATAGGTTATTGCGTTCACAGCTCCTTGAGCCGCCAGTACGTGCTGGCGGAAGGGACAACCGTTGGCCAGTGTCGAGATGTAGCCTACCCCCAGACCACCCAGAGCGGTCAAAAGCAATATTTGCCATGTGGGAACGCCGCTACTAACTCCTTGCACCCCACCCAGCAACCCGGCAATAGGAAAGGCTATCCAGGCAACCAGAACAAAGGCAATTAACCCTTTGAGTTTATAGCTATCCCGAATTAATATGTAGTCGCGTACCGCACCCACAAAACACATCCGAGAGCGTTGTCCCAGGTAACCGATGATCAAACCCACAATCAGGCTGGTTATAGCTGCTATTGTCATCGTAATGCTTCCCGTTTAAGCCAGAGCGTAGCTAAAGCGACCCCGACAATAAATGTTACAAATCCCACCAGGCCCAGTAACTCTCCGTTGGCCGCTCGTAAAGCCAAGCGAATGGAACAGCCGGCGGCCAATAAGGCAAAGTTCATCACCAGTAGGCCATGTATAAAGGTTTTAAACGGATTGTCCGGAACTTGCCACTTGAACTCACCACTGCTGATGGCTCCTATAAAGGCCCCACCCAGCACCCCCACCACCGTCAGCAGGGGAAAAACTGTCGAGACTTCGGCCACAGTCAGGTTTGTGTTTAGTAGATAATTGGTTCCCCAATTGAGCAAATCTCTGCCATGACAGGCCATACAGATGCCATAAGCCTCTGGCGGGCGTACCGCAAAAAAGGTTCCGGCAATTACAGCCAACAGAGCAGTCACCGCCCCCATCGTCAGGGCCGAGACTTGTATATTGCTAACCCGCCGACCAATCTTTACCTGGGTAATTTGTTGCGTTGTCATCAGTCTCCCCTGTTCCATAATCCGGCCAGGCTTAGTCGCCGAGGGGTATCTTTGGCTGAAGTGGTTTTTTTGGTCCAGTTAGCCACTCGTGGACGGTATTCGTGAATGGTATCGATCCGCACTTTTTTATCTGCCAAAATGACTAATATAGCCTCGGATTGGGCGTATTCAAAGCGCAGGGCCACCCCACAGTTGGGGCTTAGTTCACGAGGGCCGGGGATAAGGGTTACAGTAAACCCGTCCTCTCGTAATACCTTGTCGGCCCGAATAGCGTGATGCGAAGCGTAAAAACTAATCAATCCATCCATTTCCTCAGACATAAGCCGCTACCTCCTCCACTGTCCATAGATTCTGCTGTGCGGTCATCTCCGCCAGTGCGTCCAGAGCTACGTCGATCTCTTCTAGCGTATTAAAACTACTCCAACTAAAGCGCACCGTGCCAATAGGATAAGTTCCCAGGGTGCGATGAGCGGCGGGCGCACAATGCAGCCCTACCCGGGACAGGATGCCCCAGTTCTGATCTAACAGTAGCCCCACCTCCGAGGGTGTGAACCCGGCCAGGTTGAAGGAAACGACACCAATGCGTTGTTTAATGTCCGCCGGGCCGTATACGGTCAAACCAGGGATTTCTCGCGCTCCATCCAAAAAACGTTGGACCAAGCTCTTTTCGTGGGCCTGCACTTGCTCCACCCCTATCTCCAATAGAGCCGTAACGCCAGCAGCCAGACCAGCCAATCCGGCTACGTTTACCGTGCCGCTCTCATAAACGTCGGGCAAAAAATCGGGTTGGTATTCCGATTCAGAGTCGCTGCCGGTGCCGCCTCGCATCAGAGGGGTCAGGGTCAACCCCTCACGCACATACAACCCGCCTGTTCCTGTCAGGCCCAGCAAACCTTTGTGGCCGGTAAAAGCCAGCATATCCACCCCCAGAGCCTCAACATCAATGGGGATGGCCCCTGCTGTTTGGGCCGCGTCCACCAGGTAAGGCACGTTTTGCTCCTGAGCAATGGCGGCCAACTCGGCAATGGGTATAAGTGTTCCCACAACATTGGATCCGTGGGTGGTGACCAGCAGCCGGGTAGTGGGCCGCAGAGCCTGGCGTACATCGTTGGGGTCTAACACCCCCTCGGGTGAGCAGGCCACGAGCGTTACTTCAGCCCCTTGTTCTTCCAGATGACGTAGAGGGCGGGCTACGGAGTTGTGTTCCAAGGCGATGGTGACTACGTGGTCGCCGGGTCGAACCAGCCCATAAATAGCCAGATTCAAGGACTCGGTGGCGTTCTTGGTAAAGACAATCCGGCTGGGGTCGGCGACGTTAAATAGACGGGCTACTGCTTCCCGCGCCTCTAGCACTACCTGGCTGGAAGCAATGGACATGCGATGCCCTGAGCGTCCGGGATTGCCACCCGCTTCACCAAAGTAAACATCCAGTGCCTGCCGTACGGCCGGTGGTTTGGGCCATGAGGTGGCCGCGTTGTCAAAGTAAATAACCTCTAAATTATGGTTAGACATTATTCTTTCCTCCACATCCAATGATTAAAAACCAAGCATTCGTTCATCGTTTAAGATGGTTGGGCGCAGTTGGGGGGTGCGTAATAAATTGCGACATTGACCTAACCCCAGTTGACCGTGTCCCTCAAAGTCCAACATCACCGCCTGGACCTCAGGAAACTCCGTTAGGGTAACGATGATCGAGGTCAAAAGCAGGCGTATCTTCTTGGGGTCGGCGATGGCCAGTGCCCGTATGTCTTCGGTGTAGGTCAGGTTGACTTTGGCCAGCCCGTTTTCAGGGTTAAAATCAAAATCCAGTAATTTTATCCCCGCCGGTAGGCCGGCTAAAGAGCTATCAGACGATGTACCTTGCAAATAAATCTCCATCGTCTGCCGGGGGCTATTTTTTTCCTCGGATAAAAAGCGGTCAACCGGAACCAAATAGTCGCCGTGTACAAAATAAAGCGTGACTGTTGTCTCTCCTGCCGCTGCTAATCCTTTGCCAGCCACATCTCCCACTGATCGGCCTTCGACAGTTAACCTAACCTGCTTTACCTGCGGCAAAGCGGTCAATGTCTTCTCGACTGCGGCCGCAGCTTGTATAATATCGCTCTCGGTCAGAAATGTTTCGGAGAGGTCTACGTAAACCACGCCATTTTGGATGTCGAGCCTTTTAATTTCGGTGTGAGGGGGGAGCGTTTCCGATAAACCAGTACTCGTTTGTGGTCCTTTAATCAATTCCTGCAAGGCCACGCGGGTTAGCTCTTCATTGCTTGATATAGGGCGCGATACTGGCACAAGGTAAAGTCCCTCTGGATCGGTGAAGTAGAGAGTGACGGTGGGTTGGTTCAACCACGGCAGCCAGGCTCCCGCCTTGCCGCTGGATGATTGCGAAACGAAAACTCGGAGGACGGTTCCCAATATCAGCACTACCATCACTAAAGCTAACCCACGGGCCCAAACAGGTACCGCAAACTGGTAACTCTCGCTGGTTTGACTTTTTGTTATCATTTTGCTTGGTGATACTAATCGGGCCATAGTTGTCCTTACTTTCTTAGGATCAGTAATTAAATAACTTGGACAATTGGATTCTGTAATTGGTTATTGGTAATTAAGCCTAATAACCAACTATCAACTATCATTCCCTAGCTAAGCCCCATCATTTGGTATACAAAGCCGCTTACCAAGTGGAACTGATCGGTGATCATAATAACTCCAAAGCCGGCCATAACCAAGGCGCTGGCCAGACCTAAAAATCGACCAGAGTTTTGCAGCCGCACCATTAAAGGCTGGATTGTAGAGACACCAAAGGCAATTGCCAGGCAGGGCAGGCTAACCCCCAAAGAGAAAATCAAAAGCAGCAACGCCCCGTAGATTACGGAGCCGGTAGAGCCAGCATACAGCAGCAGCGCCGGTAGAACAGTGGCACTAAAGCAGGCCAGACAGCCACCGGCAAAGCTGATCCCCATCAGGGCCGAAGCCAAAACGCCGGTCCGTTGTGTATTGCCAAAGAGAGGAGCCATAGGTAGGCGACAGATCAGGGGGGCCCGGGTAGTCCAGGCCACCCGCACGGCCATAATAATGATCACAACACCAGCAACCACAGATATAGGACGCATCCAGGTATTCAATAAACCTAACTTATCCAAAGATTGACCAATATATCCAGCCGCAGCCCCACCGGCGGTATAAACCAGGGTGAAGCCCAGAGTAAAGAAGAGGCCCGTTTGGATAATATGTTTGCGGGCAGCAACGCTATCAAGTGTTCCCGCATTACCGCCTTCGGTGCTGACGGCGGCCAGAGTGGCCGCGTAATACACGACTAACTGAATGAGACATGGCGACAAGACGGTTAACATACCGGCCATTATGGCCAGAATAGCCGCCCAGCTAAGAAGATGAATCCCGCCAGAGGGTGTAGGGTTTGCGCCGCTAACTACTACCTGACCGGTTCTTACGGGCACGTTTTGGCTCTCTTCTTGAGCGGGGAAATTCTCGGTCAATACTTCCCCGCTCTGCGTTGATATGCCTAAGGCCACTTGCCGGGAAGAAAAGTTATCGGTATATTGCAGGGGCAATTTCCAGGAGAGAACACTGTATGATGCCTCTTCCCCATCGGGAGAGGTGAAAACAAGCTCCAAGAGATCGGTATTGTTTGTTATCACAGGCAGGCCTTGAGCATCTGCTGCTGCATAACGAACTATGCTGGTGCGGTGGTGGTAAGAATCGGCCAGCACTATGATTTCTACAGGTTCACCGACTTGGGTGCCGTCCACCTTCAGGAGTGGCATCGCTGGATCAATAGGTAAATTTTCATGGGAGTCCTCAATTACATAAAATAACAGCGCTGGCTCTTGCTGGACCGTCTCAGGTAAATTTCTCCCCGTGACGGCGAAATAGACGGGATCGGCCAACAAGACATCTACTGAGGGGGGGTATTCTCCCTCCGGGCGGATGCCGGTACGTAGCAAAATCTTTTGCACGTCCAGCATAGTGAGGGCCTCAACTACCGCTTGCGGAACAGGTTGGACCGGGCTGAAAACAGATTGATCAGAGACCGGGGTAGTAACGGGTTGAGCGGGAGCCGGGGTGATAATTTCAAAGCTGGTGATCAAGAAAAGAGTCAAGGCCACCAGACCCACCAACATCATCAACCCTAAAGGCCAGTATCCTTTGAGCCGTTTAATACGCCCCATTTTTGCACTACTCACTTTTGTTGCCATCATAAAACTCCTGTTGTAACCTAAATAATTGCTTGTTTGTCTAACCGAGTTCTTACTCCATTCAACACTTTCTTCCTTTTTACTCTGCCACAGCTTTTAGCTATTCACATTGAGTTGGCCGCGCTCTATTTATTTGAATTGCTTCGACCAAGTCTTCTACCTTTGTGACCGAGTGTTGTTGACTGGAGAAAACGGTCACGGTGTTATTGGTGTTTAAATCAAGACCAATAGCCAGAGCCTCTGGATATTCTTTTAGAAGTTGAGTTATTCTGGGTAAGCTGGATAAGCTGCTATCATCACTATCAAAGATAATTACGTCGGGACAGAGAGATTTCAAATGCTTTTCGATATTGGGGAGGGTGATGTCAATTCTGACCACATCAAGGTCCGCTCGGTCTTTTAAACTGGTTTCTACACCGGCCATAAACAAAGATGCTCCATATAAAGCGACAACTTGTTGTTCCATCCATCTGCTCCCGGTTTTGATCATTGGTCAACCTGATCTTAGCTTATGATTAATATTAAAGGAATGTTCTCTTTCTCACAATGACCTTGGGGACAGTCTAACCATAAAAAAGGGACAGTCTTTGCACCTGGCAAAGACTGTCCTTAAGGGAAACCAGTGGGGTAACCCCTGTACTATTGGACAGGGGGCTATTCAGTAACAGAATTTTCGTTTGTAACTAACCCCGTGCCTAAGGCATAAGCAATGACCTGACCTCGATTTTGGAGATGTAGCTTTTGCAGGATCTCACTCATATGATATTTTACAGTACGTTCTGTGATGACCAGTGCAGCGGCAATTTCTTTGTTTGTTAGCCCTTGCGCCACAAGTTGCAACACTTCGCTCTGTCGTGGAGTCAGACTGTTTGGCCCCTGCTCAACCTCTGGCTCTTCAATTTCCGTAACTGTTTCGGCCTTTTGAGCTTGCTGAGCAAACTCTTTCAATACCCTGGCCGCCAAATCACGAGACATTGGCGCTTCACCCCGCTCTAGACCCGACAGAAGATCAAAAAACTGGTCTGCTTTCACATTCTTGAGAAGATAACCCGAGGCCCCACTTTTGATGGCCTCAAATAGATGCTCGTCATTCGCCAATACCGTCAGCATCACAATCTTAATCTCGGGCATTTCGGTTTTGATTAAGCGGGTGGCTTCCAAGCCATTACAGCGCGGCATTTCGATGTCCATCATAATCACATCGGGACGTAACGCCCGTGCCTGGGCCAGGGCTTCCAGCCCATCGCTGGCCGTACCAATCACCTCAATATCCCGAGCCGTGAGTAGATTCCGCAATCCTTCTAAAAATAAAGGATGGTCATCTACCAGCAACACCTTCATTGATTCCATATCTAATTACCCCCTCTAAATAGCCCTGCCTCATAAGCGGTTCCACTATGGCGAAGTGGAGCCTTTACTTTTACTGTCGTTCCTTGCCCAAGCTCTGATTGCACTTGGATAGTGCCTCCAATCTCTTTGACTCTCTCTTGCATAATTCGTAAGCCAAAATGTCGGCCACCGTTTGAAGAAATTAGGTCAGGCTCAAAACCACGGCCATCATCCTCAATAGCTACAAAAACCCTTTCCTTATCAATTTCAAATGTTATCCGCACTTGTTGAGCCTTGGCATGTTTCCTGACGTTAGTAATCGCCTCTTGAATAATGCGCATCAATTGAATTTCAACATTTGGGCCAAACACGATGTCTGCCAATTCAGCCTCGGCAATCAATTTAGTTTTTATACCATTGTGCCGGCTAAACTGTCGCAGATATATTTCCAGGGCAGCTAACAACCCTTCTTCCTTTAAAGGACTGGCCTGCAAGTTAAGGATGTGCTCACGCACATCCGTATGGGCCTCTTGGGCTACCTCAATCAGACGTTTTAAGTAATTATCAGCCACTGTGGCCTCATTTTTAGCCAGCATCTCTCGAGCAGCTTGTGTTTGTGTATTCACGTAGCCCAAAATCTGGCCCAAACTATCGTGCAATTCCCGCGCCAGCCGTTCGCGCTCTTCCATTATTGCCAGGGCCCGTTGTTGACGGAGTAATTTTTGTTCCAGCCGTTTCTTGTCTCGCATATCTGTCGATATACCCAAAAGGCTGACAAGTTTACCATCAGCATCTTGAATGGGCGAAACAGTCACCATCACCGGGATTTGCTCTCCATCTTTCCGCAGTCGTTGTGCTTCTATGTTATACATCGACTCCCCGGACTGAATCACCTGCCTCATCCACTGATAAGCTTCCTCTTGGAGAGCTGGGGGTACCATAGGAATGACCTGACCGATAACCTCTTCTTTGCTCCAGCCATAGATAACCTCGGCCCCCTGATTCCAGGACAGGATCTTCCCCTTGAGATCAGAGGTGATGATAGCATTGCCCGAACTTTCGATCAGGGTATCAAAGTAGGTGGCCTGCTGTTGCACCTGACTATACAACTTGGCTGTCTCGACAGCCACACCTATCTGGTTGCCAATGGCCGTTAGCAAATTCAACTCTGTAGCCGTGTACATTTTGTGCCGGTCGGCCACATTCATCACCCCGACGACCCGATCTTTGGCTCGCAGAGGAACGCTGGCCATAGTTCGAAACCCCTGGGCCACAACCGCCCGGCGTTTGAAACGGGGGTCAGCCGCCAAATCTGTTACCACAATGGCCTCCCCACTAGACGCCACCAGACCAGGAATCCCCTCACCAACAGAGAAGCGAGTAATCTCTTGAAATATAGCGGGAAAAAGTCCCTGATGCAGTTTAAAAACCAATTCTTGACCTGTTTCGTCGAGTAGAAAAATCTCCCCGACCTCAGTCTCAGTGACGGTAAGCACCCATTCCAAAGCATGTAACAGGATGTCGTTAAGTTTGAGGGTGCCGCTCACAATCCGGCTAATTTCATTAAGCGCGGTTAGGTCCTGGTTTTGTCGCCGCAGTTGTCGCTCGGCCTGATTAACCGCTCGGAAAACAAAAAAGGATAAAAGCACCGCCCCGAAGCTAACCGCAACAAAGGCTATGAGGTGACCTATCCATCGTTCGAAGAATGATTCCAGGATGAAGTCTTCAACGATTTCAAGCAAAATTATGAACAATACCGGCAACCCAACAGTTGCCCAGCGGAGTTTACGAAATTGCACGTGTCAGTTCCTTTCTTTTGAGTGGGGTGAGAATAACTCCGTGGGGTTAGTTTACCAGCATTTGTGGTGTAGACAAGCTCAATTGAACTTTTTGTTTTTTTGCAATTACTGAAACTCCAATCTATCATGTCAGGCAAAATCAACAATCCGTACCCCACAAAAATTGGATTAGTTCAAAACCTTGAGAGGAAATTTAGATGAGTACATCACTTTATATTCTTATCATTGAAGACTCAAAAACCGATGCTGAATTATTATTGTTAACCTTGCAACAGGGCGGCCTCGATTTGATATCTGAAAGGGTTGATACTCTCAAGGCCATGCAGTTTGCGCTGGACCAAAAGAGATGGGACATCGTTATCTCCGATTACGTTATGCCGAGATTTAGCGGGCTGGATGCCCTGGCTCTGTTGCAAAAAAGTAATCTCAACATCCCTTTTATAATGGTCTCTGGTCAAATGGGTGAAGATATCGTTGTTGAAGTTATGAAAGCCGGAGCCTATGATTATATCCTGAAAAACAATCTAAAACGCTTGGTGCCGGCAATAGAGCGGGCCTTGCGCGAAGCGCAAGAGCGGCAGGTACGCCAGCAGGCCGAAAAGGCCCTGCAGGAGAGTGAGAGGCGATACCGTATCTTGGTTGAGCAAGCATCCGACGGCATCTTTATGGCCGATGCTCAAGGGAATTACCTCGATGTGAACACAAGTGGCTGTGCTATGCTTGGCTACTCGCGCCGGGAAATCCTTCAGATGTGCATCAGCGATTTGGTGTCGCTAGAAGACCTGCCCACGGAACCTTTGGCCCTGGATAAAGTCCTGGCCGGGGAAACCATAGTGAACGAACGCAGGCTCAAACGCAAAGATGGAACCTTACTCCCCGTTGAGATCAGCTCCAAAATGTTACCTGATGGATGTTTACAAGGTATTGTGCGTGACATCACCCAGCGCAAGGCCGCCGAGGAAAAACAAACCCATTTGCGGAATTTACTCAAGGCCATTAGCCAGGTAAATGAACTGATTGTGCGTGAAAAAGAGCCCCAGACTATGCTGCAAAAGGCCGCTGATATTTTGCAGCGCACCCGTGGCTACGACGGCCTGTGGTTTGGGTTGCTGGATGAAGCTGACCAACATGTCCGCTCCGTGGTCATGGCCGGAAGCATGATGGCTGGGCAGACCATTGACTTCTCGCTGCAGCAGCCTGGGCAAGCATTTTATTGTGTCCGCTCTGCCCTGAATAAGGGTCAGCTATACCTGGTCAATGATACGCAGCAGTCGAATCTGTGCGCTGTTTGCACCTTCCGAGTCGGGCTGCCCCACAAGGGGGCGCTGGCCGTACCCCTACTTTACCACCAGCAGCGCTACGGAGTGCTGGTGGTCTATACAGAGCGCTTATGGGCCTTTGATAATAGCGAGTTGGGGTTGTTGTCTGAGCTGGCCGCCGACCTGGCTCTGGGCCTGCATACTATTGAAGAAAGACAAAAACGACAGGCGGCTGAAGCGGGCCTGCTGCGGCGTACCGGCCAGTTGCAAACCCTTTTGGTGGCTGCCCAACGCCTGAATACCACCCTGGAAGTTCCGAGCGTGCTACAAACGCTGATTGCTTCGGCTATGGAACTAACGGAAGCCACCGCCGGCACAGCCGGCCTGATGATTGACAGCCACATGGTCTTTAAAGAATATAACGCCGGGGGCATCCTCCAGCCTGTTGATTATCGCTTTGGGCCTGGATACGGCGTACCCGGTTTAATCATTGAGACACACCAGCCCTACTTTACCAATCAGGTGGAACAAGACCCGCACGTTATCCCGGAAATTCAACAGGCGCTTGGTTTCTACAATCTGGCCAATGCCCCTATCTTGAGCCGATCTGGAGAACTGCTGGGCTGCTTTGAAATTCACAATACCCGCCACAAGCGCCCTTTTGATGAGCAGGATATCGAGATGCTGCAAGGGCTGGCCGACCTGTCCTCTGTAGCTCTGGAAAACGCCCAGTTGTACAAGCAGGCCCGGCAAGAAGTTACTGAACGCAAGCAGGCAGAGGAAGCTATAAAAAATATCGCTGTTGGGGTATCTTCTAAATTCGGAGAAAAATTCTTTGACTCCATTGTCAAACAGTTCGCCAAAACACTAGAGGCTAATTATACCTTTATTGGAGAACTCATTGTAGGAGACCGAAAATCCATAAAAACATTATCGCTTTGTATGGACGGCAACATAGCCCAGAATTTTGAATATGACCTGGCCTATACGCCCTGCGAAAATGTAATGGGACATGAAGTTTGTTCTTATGCCTCCGGCGTTCAACAACTTTTCCCTGAAGATATTTTGTTGCAGGAAATGAGGGTTGAAGGTTATGTGGGTGTACCCTTATTTAATGCTCAAAACCAGGCTACTGGCATCATGGTGGCTTTATTTCGAGAGCCAATTAAGAATACAAAATTTGCCGAATCAATTCTGCATATATTTGCTGCCCGGACGGCGGCAGAGGTTGAGCGCAAACAGGCGGAAGAAGAAGTTTACCATCGCAACCGAGAGTTGAGTTTGCTCAACCAGGTCATCGCCGCTTCAGTCGCCGGCCAGGAACCGGAAGCCATCCTGGAAACGGCCTGCCGCGAATTGGCCCTGGCTTTTGATGTTCCCCAGGCCGCCGCAGTTTTGTTAAACGAGGATAAGTTGGAGGGTGTAGTGGTTGCTGAATACTTAACCGCGGGACGCCCGGCAGCAATGGGTCAAATTATCCCTGTTAAGGGTAATCCTTCGTTCCAATATCTGCTAACCCACAAGTCACCTTTAGCCGTGGATGATGCCCAAAACGATCCCCTCTTAGCCCCAGTTCATAACCTGATACGCCGGCGCGGTACTATCTCGCTGCTTATTCTGCCGCTTATCATCAATGGTGAGTTTGTAGGTAGCTTGGGCTTAGATACCATTGAACCGCGTCATTTCTCAGCCAGTGAAATTAACCTGGCCTGGAGTGTGGCCAACCAGGTGGCCGGGGTACTGGCCCGGGCCCGTCTTGATAAGAAGCAACGGCAATTAAGCGCGGCTATTGAGCAAAGCGCCGAAAGCGTAGTCATCACCGATATCAACGGCAGTATCCTCTACGTCAACCCTGCTTTTGTGCGGGTCAGTGGCTATAGCCAAGTCGAGGCCATTGGGCAGAATCCGCGTATTCTAAAAAGTGACCAGCAAGATGCCGCCTTCTACCGGGAAATGTGGGCCATCATCAGTGCTGGGCAGGTCTGGCACGGATGTTTTGTCAACAAAAAGAAAGATGGCACCCTTTACACTGAAGAGACCACCATCACCCCGGTCCGTGACGAGAGCGGAGCTATTGTGAATTACGTAGGTGTCCAACGCGACGTAACCCATGAATTGCAATTGGAGGAGCAATACCGACAAGCCCAAAAAATGGAGGCCGTCGGCCAGCTGGCCGGGGGGATAGCCCACGACTTCAATAACTTGCTAACCGCGATTATGGGCTATAGCGGGTTATCCCTGGCGACATTATCGCCTGACCATCCGGTATACGATGATATTCAGGGCATCCAAAACAGCGCCGAGCGTGCGGCCGATCTCACCCGCCAACTGCTTACCTTTGCCCGCCGTCAAATTGTCGAACCCCAAATCCTTGACCTGAATGAACTGATTCTTAAGGTAGACAAAATGCTGCGTCGTCTCATCGGTGAGGATATTGAACTGGTTACATTGCCAGCCCCAGATCTGGGACAAGTTAAAGCCGACCCCGGCCAAATGGACCAAGTTTTGCTCAACTTGGCTGTCAACGCCCGCGACGCTATGTCCGGTGGCGGAAAATTGACTATCGAAACGGCCAATGTTACGCTCGATGATAATTATGCCGCTCGGTATGCTGGAGTGATTCCTGGCCAGTACATTATGTTGGCGGTTAGTGACACCGGTATAGGAATGACCGAGGAAGTCAAGCCCCACATCTTTGAACCATTTTTTACCACCAAGGAAGCGGGTAAAGGAACGGGTTTGGGCCTGGCTAC
>PJEL010003643.1_pt1 | contig 13039 bp, 13 predicted proteins | sample 1853271 | NCBI WGS metagenome assembly PJEL01 (sample SAMN08108733, study PRJNA415343) | Invertebrate metagenome, whole genome shotgun sequencing project. | host: Globobulimina | place: Sweden: Gullmar Fjord | collected 2015-08 | reverse complement strand
TAAACCTTTGTCACCATAGATCAAATTTACAGGACAATTTACGTCAGTAATTAATTGTTTAGCTTGTTCTAATGTTAAGCGATAAGGCGAAGTTAACCTTAAACGACTATCTGATCGCCACGTGTAATGATCGCCTATTTTGATTAATCCGCGTTTAACAATAGTTTCCGCCTCTTGAAAAGAGAGGTCTGAAACCGCGACCCTAGCATTAACTGCTGACTCAAACGAGCTATGTTGATTTTTACTCTTCAATTGCCCTTTTAAACGGCTTGCTAGTCCTTTTTTAAGTTGAGTTGTGGTGTTTTCTGGCTCGGTCGATAGAAAGCCGATTGAGTCAAGCAAGGTTAACGAACGCACTTTTTCAGGGCAAGCAGCGGCAAAAGCAGTAGAGATCATTCCGCCCATCGAGTGCGCCACTATATCAAGGTTACTCCATTGATTAAGTTCGAATAATTGCAATAAGTCATAAACCCAATCAATAAAGTGATAATGAGCGTCGTCACTGCGATGAGACGAGAAACCATGTCCTGGCCAATCAATAGCAATCACCCTTTTGTTTTCTAAATAAGGCATTAAAGGAAGAAAACTTGCGGCGTTATCTAGCCAACCATGCAGACAAAGTACAATGTCTCGATTATCATCACCATGAGCTAACCCATGAATTGATGAATTGGGTAAGTCGAAGCAAATTTCTTCAATATCATGATTATTCATTAGGTACTCTTTGTATTCTTGTATTTAGTTCTTGCCAAGTAATGCAGTAATAAACCACTGATCACAACCCATATACAAACCCAGACAAGCTCAGGGATATAGGTTAACGAAGCTAATGTAGCGCCATCACCAAGGTCTCGACCATCGATCAAATGAAAGGGACTCATGAGTGCGTTAAGCAAAACAGTAAGCCCAACAAGTTGCAGCAAGGCTTGGAAAAAACGATTGTCACCCAGTTTAAACTTTAAAGAAAACACCACGACTAAAACTGTCAGTATGAACAGTGTTGTTATGTCTCTAACCCAAAGAAGGCAGGTAACGGCAATAAGTAAAATAATTAAACCACATACGATGCGTGCGGCTTTATAATGAAAACTCGCTAATCGATAGATTAGTGCTCCCCAGAGTGCTGCGCCAGTATACCCCATAAAACTGGTAATAAATCTCACGCCACCTTGACTGGTGCACAATCCTGCACCGTTTAGAAACAACTGAATACGAAGTATTTCACCACCTGTTGTAATCGCAGCAAGACCATGACTAATTTCATGAAAATAGCTTTCAAGCCAGTTAAATGGTAAAGCTATCAATGGCAGATTACGGCATATTAACGCCAACAACAGTAAAAACCAAAATTGATATCTAGTATAAAAGGAAGGGGTTGTTAAGGCGTTTTGATCATTCATAGTTAGGCGAATATATCGACGCCTAATAGTTGCTTAACGCTATCTCGTTTTTCTATGTTGTCTACCGCTTGGTATGCCGATACGGCAGTCATATTCTGCTTTGAAGGTTGATCGTAAGTTGTCGAATTACCTGATGCCTGCTGCTCTTGTTCAAGTAAAGTTATTGCATTTTCATCAACATCTAAACGGTCAACGCGCTCTTGTTGGCTAGGCTGTTCACTTTTTGTTTGAAGATCACTTGTACCTTTGGCTGGCTGATTAGGCCGACCAAAGGGTTGGATTTGAATATTAGTGGACGGGTTATTTACTTCCATCTGAATAATTTAGCAGAAATTAAATTAAAGATCACTCACGTCCTGGGAGCTTCTTCCAAGAAACGGTATCTCTGACATAAACAGGTTGAGCCTGTTCAGCAGGTAAGGCTTCACCTTGTTCAAATGCCTTTTGCCCAAGTGCTAACATATGCTTTGCATTGGGATACAAGACATTAATCTCTTTATTGCATCTAAAATCACTTAGTTGTTCTGGGTATGCATCCCAGCCCGTACCTGCATTAAAAAATGTGCCATCAGCAGGTAAATCTAAAGCTTGTTGAAATTTTATTGGCGGCGTTACTACTTCAGTGCCAATTAACTGGGCAAAACCTTGGTTATTCTTAATATAATGAGCTGAATAAACTTCTGACATTCGCGCATCAATGGCAACTAGCACATCGTTCTCTAGACCTTCATCAAGGGCTTGTTGTGCCATTGTTTGCATGGTAGACACTCCAATTGTCGGTAACTCCGCAGAAAAGGCTAATCCTTGCGCAACGCCAATACCAATACGAACGCCGGTAAAACTGCCTGGCCCTCGTCCATAAATTAACGCTGAAAAATCATTAAGTTTGCAACCTGCTGCGGTTAATAGACGATCGATCATCGGGAGTAACACTAGACTATGTGACTGTGGACACAATTCGAAATCACTAAACACTTTATCTTGGTATTTTATTGCTACTGAACAGGCTTCTGTAGACGCATCTATGGCTAAAAAATTCACGTATTTTCTCTTAAATCTAAATTTTCAGTATGTAACTGAGACAAAAATTGTGCCGCTTGCTCAATATCTCGCGATCGTTTCATCGGCGGTAAACTATTCAAAAAGACTTCACCGTAAGGTCTATTCACTAATCTATTATCGCAAATAACCATAACACCTTGGTCGGTTACATCTCGAATCAGTCGCCCTACCCCTTGTTTAAGGGCGATAACCGCTTGAGGCAGTTGAATTTGAGCAAAAGGATCGCCACCTTGTCGGCGTACATCTTCACTGCGCGCTTGCAATAGAGGCTCATCTGGCGACGCAAAAGGGAGCTTGTCAATAATAACACAGGTTAAGTTATCGCCCCTAACATCAACACCTTCCCAAAAACTCGCCGTTGCTAACAACACGGCATCTGAGTTTTCAATAAAACCTGATAGTAGATTTCGTTTTGCCATTTTACCTTGCACTAAGAGCGGATTAGCAATGGTTTCACTCAAAATTTCCGCCACCTGATTCATTACTCTATAGCTAGTAAATAGCATAAAGCATGAACCTTTGCTGGCAGTAATTAACGGAATAGCTAATTCTGCCAACGCTTGAGGACGTCTCGGATCATTAGCTTCTGGGAAATATCTAGGTACAATTAATTGTGACTGCTGCGGATAGTCAAACGGGCTATCGAGCATCAGGGTATGCTCTAAACTTATGCCGAGTGGGCGAGCAAAATGTTCGAAACCGCCATTTACGGCAAGGGTAGCGGAAGTAAAAATCCAACCGGCGGCAGATTTTTTCACTACATCATTGAATTTTTCTGCAATAGATAAAGGAGTTTGATGAACCACTACATGACGACGGGTAGTTTCGTACCATAGGCTGACACCAAAAGCATCAACATCGGCGACAATGTCGTATTTAGAAAGCAAATTAACTGCACGTTCAAAACAATTATCGACCACTTCATTTCTTGAAATATTAAGTTTTAATACCTGATAGAGAAAGTCTAAATCTTCTTTAATTGATTTAAAGCCGTTGGCAATCTGTTCACTTCTAGCTTTGTCTCGCCAATTACCACGCTCAGGATCATAATTAAAGTGAAGTCGAAAATCCTGACACGTTCGCTGTAACTTTTCCGCTGCCTTACCTAATTGTTTTACATCAGTGAGCGTTGTTCTGTAGCATTGCAATACATCACTGCACAAATCAATAATAAGCCGCGTAGAAAAAGCTTCACCAAAATATTCGCTCGCGATATCTGCTATTTGGTGGGCTTCATCAAAAATCATCACATCTGCTTTTGGGATTAATTCCCCAAAGCCGGTATCTTTTAAGCCCATATCGGCAAAGAAAAGATGATGATTAACTACCACAACGTCTGCGTCTATGGCTTTTTGCCTAGCCTTTATTAAGTAACAATCGTCATATTGTGGGCAATCTCTGGCTAAACAATTATCGACGGTACTGGTAATGTATGGAAAAACTGGCGAGTCTTCAGCGACCGTTTCTATTTCACCTATATCGCCACTCTGGGTGCTGTTTGCCCAAGTTCGTACTTTGACAAAGTCAGCCAAGGTTTGCGCATCTAGTTGGCCACGAGAGTGCTGATATTCATCAAGACGGTGCAGACAAAGATAATTCGACCGTCCTTTGAGTAATGCCATTTGCGCATTCGTCGCGAGTGCTTTCTTAATGAGTGGAATATCTTTGTGGAAAAGCTGCTCTTGAAGATTTTTGGTACCGGTAGAGATAATCACTTTCTTTTCAGACAACAAAGCAGGGATTAAATACGCAAAGGTTTTTCCCGTTCCTGTGCCCGCTTCAACAATCAATGTCGATTGCTGGTCAATAGCTTGGCCCACTTCAAGTGCCATATCCAACTGTGCTTGTCTAGGTGAAAAGCCCGTGATAGCTTTGGCAAGTATGCCAGAAGAAGAGAAGGCTTTATCAATAGCACTCATAAATTGAACAATAACAAACAGCAAATTTGCTCGCTATTATATCGATAAGCAGCCTATATTAAACAAAAATATCTAAGTGTTCTGGCTTTGGCTCTTGTTCATCTTGTTCGATTGACTTGTCATTGTTTGAATGTGCTTTATTGGAGGCCGCTTGTTTCAGCAAATCTGCTCGCGTTAAGCTAGGGTGCTCACTAGGGATTGTCCCCTCACTAACAACTTCGTCGACGTTATGTTCAGCCTCTTTATCCTCGACAGGCGCTTCTTTATTTTGTTCGCCTTCTTTACCTTTATATTTCGCTTGAGCATGTTGTTGCGTGACAGTGTTAAGATCATGACCATCCATATGATCATGTTCTACATCCAATTTACTGGACTTAGCGTCTTTTGCCAGACTTTTCACTTTAAGCTTTTGCGGCTTAACGGTCACTGGCACTACTCGCGTTAACTGTGTCGTAAAAATATCCATGGGTGATTACTCTCGTCACTCCTCGTTAATCTTTTTGAACTGTTATCTATTCACTGTGTATAAAACTAATTCTAGCAATTATCTTAACATACATCTTTTTATCGGCAAAAATCACAAAAACTAGAGATAATGTTAGAGTTAAAACAACTATTTATCTAACTTATACCATTAATTCATAAAAGATTAATAATATGGGGTTGCGATAAGATAAATTTGTCAGTATTGTAATTAGCAATTAAGCGATTTAAGTTTATAAGAAAAACTTAAATGAACGCTGGAAATAAAATTAGATATTATTAGGAATTACACACATGTTATTAAACCTTAACGCAGTTCATCATCACCATCATATCGAATAGCTGCTCAGGTTTATTCGCTGAGGGGCTATGGACCTTTCAGTGGTAAATGAATTTCTAAACCAAATTCCAAAACCCCGAAAGAGTCCCACTCCTTCGGGGTTTTTACTTTTTAACGTTTTATTATTTGGATTTAGGAACATTTATGACAACTCAAACTCGCTTAACCATAGCCATGCAAAAATCAGGTCGACTTAGCGACGACACACAGCAACTTCTTAAGCGTTGCGGTCTTAAACTCAACGTGACAGACCGACGTTTACTAGCACACGTAACCAATATGCCGATAGATATTATGCGCGTTCGTTCAAGTGATATACCTGGCTTAGTCATGGATGGAGTCTGTGATCTAGGTATAGTAGGTGACAACACCCTCGAAGAAGCAGCCTTAGAACGTAAGTTACTTGGCGGTAATGCAGAATACGACAAAACGACTGGCTTGAATTTTGGTGGATGTCGCTTATCTATCGCGATGCCCGAAGAATTCAATTACACGGGCCTTGATTCACTGAACGGGTTACGATTTGCCACGACTTACCCCCAACTGCTGAAGCGCTTTGCGAAAGACAATGGCATCAATGTCGATTTTTGCATGCTTAAAGGCTCTGTAGAAGTCGCCCCTCGCGTTGGTTTAGCCGACGGCATTTGTGATTTAGTTTCAACAGGTGCCACATTAGAAGCAAACGGTTTAAAAGAAGTAGAAGTGATATTTCGTTCTAAAGCATCGCTAATACAATCGAATAAGACGATTAATGAAGACAAACAAAAAATTCTAGATACTCTATTACCTAGAATTCAAGGCGTAATGAAAGCTAAAGAAAGCAAATATATTATGTTACACGCTCCAAAAGATAAGTTAGACCAAGTTATTACCTTAATGCCAGGAAAAGAAACGCCTACCATCTTACCACTTGCTGGCAGAGACGATATTGTGGCGGTGCATGTTGTAGCTACTGAAACATTTTTTTGGGAAACAATGGAAAGTTTAAAAGCGCTTGGCTGTAATTCAATTTTAGTTATGCCAATAGAAAAAATGATGGGTTAATCACGAGAATTAAAGCATGAATAATTCAGTAAATAGCAACTTGAGTGAAAAATCAGTGACCAATTACAAACTGCTTGAAACGACAGTATGGGCCTCGCTTGATCGTAAACAACAAAGACTGGCTCTTGCTCGCCCCGCAATGGAAGAAAGTGGCTTACTTGAAACCCAAGTCGAAAACATCATTAATCAGGTTGACGATAAGGGAGATAAAGCGTTATTTGATTTAACCGCTCGTTTTGACCAAGTTACGTTAGCGAGTCTGCAAGTTACCAAAGAACAGGTAACTAAAGCGATAGAGAGCTTGTCGCCTTCGCGGCTTAAAGCGCTAGAGACTGCTTACGGACAAATCAGACGTTTTCACTTAGCCCAGCAAAACTCAGACATTTCGGTTGAAACTTGCCCTGGGGTAACCTGCACATTAAAAACAGAGGCGATTGAAGCAGTTGGGCTCTACATTCCAGCGGGTACAGCACCTCTGCCATCAACAGTGCTTATGCTAGGTGTTCCTGCACAGATTGCACAGTGCCCACGTCGTGTACTGATTTCACCACCGAATAAATATGGAGAAATAGCACCTGAAGTCTTAGCAGCAGCAAACTTATGTGACATTGACGAAATATATGCGATTGGCGGTGCTCAAGGTATTGCAGCTTTAGCTATAGGGACAGAGTCTATTAAGCCAGTGAACAAAATTTTTGGTCCCGGCAATAAATACGTCACCGAAGCTAAGAAACAGCTTGCTCAACAAATTCCAGGCTTTGCTATTGATATGCCAGCAGGTCCATCGGAAGTTTTAGTTATTGCTGATGAAAAAGCTAATCCAGCATATGTCGCGGCTGATTTATTGTCTCAAGCAGAGCATGGAGAAGATAGCCAAGTCATATTGCTGTCTAACAATCTAGCGCTGATTGATGCCGTGAGAAGTGAATTAACCAAACAACTTAAGACCTTAAGTCGTGCTGACATTGCTACAAAAGCGTTAAGTAAAAGTAGATTAATTCTTACTGACTCTCTAGAGCAAGCTGTTGAGGTTTCCAACCAATACGGTCCAGAACATTTAATTGTTCAAACTGAAAGTCCACAACAATGGATTGGAAAGTTAAGGAATGCTGGCTCTATCTTCTTAGGTAAATACACACCAGAATCAGCCGGTGATTACGCCAGTGGCACTAATCACGTGCTACCTACCTATGGCTATTCAAAAGTGGTCAGCAGTTTATCATTGGCAGATTTTTCTCGAAGATATACCGTTCAGGAAATCACTAAACAAGGCCTCCGCAACCTTGCAGACTGCATTATTGAATTAACTGACGCAGAAGGATTAGATGCTCACCAACGAGCTGTCACCATTCGATTAGAAAAGTCATCTACAGGGACTGAGGAATAAGATCATGAGTAATTCAACACTCATTAGTAAACTAGCAAGGCGCGAGTTAATTGACATGGTGCCCTATCAATCAGCTCGTCGCTTACAAAAAGCTGACGCAAGTAATATTGATACAGAATTTACCAGTAAGATTTGGTTAAATGCTAATGAAGCCTCTGGGCCTGGCATTTATCAACTCAGCGGCGACTGCATTAATCGTTATCCTGATTTCCAACCGGAAAACCTGCTTAACGCATACAGTAATTACTGCGGATTAGCGGTTGAAAATATTCTTGCAACTCGTGGCGCTGATGAAGGGATTGAACTGATCATTCGTACTTTCTGCCAAGCATACCAAGACAATATCTTAATTTGCCCACCAACGTATGGCATGTATGCAATCAGTGCTGAAAATCACGGTGCGGGGATCATTAAAGTGCCTTTGACAGACAACACCCTTGATGTCGATGCTATCATCGCTAAAAAAGGTCAAGCTAAAGTTATTTTTCTCTGCTCTCCTGGTAACCCTACGGGTAATTTACTACCACAAGAGCAAATAAAAGCGGTGTTGGACGCATTTAAAGACGATGCTATTGTCGTCGTCGATGAAGCTTATATTGAGTTTAGTGAAACAAGCACAGTGTTATCGTGGTTAAGCCAATACCCTAACTTAATCATTTTACGCACTTTATCTAAAGCGTTTGCATTAGCGGGCTTACGCTGCGGATTTACACTCGCTTCAAGTGAAATTATTACCATGCTTTCTAAGGTGATTGCGCCCTACCCAATTTCGGCGCCCGTTGCGGAGATTGCCGCTCAAGCATTAACTGGCGATAAACTCACTCAAATGAAAATAAGGGTCAGCGAAACCAATTTACTAAAGGAAGATTTTATCAACTGGCTTAAACAGCAAGATTGGTGTGAAAAAGTCTATCCAAGCGATGCTAATTTTGTCCTGTTTCGTACACAGTTAAAACAAGTTATTTTTGATGGTTTAAAAGATCAAGGGATCCTTATTCGCGACCAATCAAAACAAATGCAATTAGAAAACTGTTTACGGGTCAGCATTGGCAATGAGCGAGAGCTCAGTATTGTAAAAAATAGTATTAGTTATTTATTATCTGAACAGACGGCTTCAACAAGCACTTCAGCAGACGAACAAGCACAGGAAATATAACCACATGACAGCTCAGAACATATTATTTATCGACCGCGATGGCACCCTGATCGAAGAGCCAATTTCAGATAAACAAGTCGATAGTTTAGAAAAATTAGTCTTTGAACCTAACGTCATTCCCGTGCTACTCGCATTCCAAAGTAAGGGCTATCGTTTGGTTATGGTGTCAAACCAAGATGGTTTAGGCACAGATAGCTATCCACAGGCAGATTTTGACTTACCACATAACAAAATGATGGATATGTTTAGCTCACAAGGTGTCGTGTTCGACGATGTTTTATTATGTCCTCATTTTGAACAAGACAACTGCAGTTGCCGTAAGCCTAAACTTGGTTTAGTCAGTGATTATCTACAAAATGGCAAGGTGAATTTTGCCAACTCTTTTGTCATTGGTGACCGAGAAACCGATATTCAACTCGCCAAAAACATGGGCATTCGAGGAATTTTATATGACCGTACACAGAATAATTGGCAAGCAATTTCTGAACAGTTGTTAAACAACCCACGTACTGCCAGTGTCACTCGAACAACCAAAGAAACCAACATCACCATTGATGTCAATCTAGATGGCAACGGGTCAAACATCAACACAGGTCTAGGATTTTTTGATCATATGCTTGAACAAATCTCTACCCACGGTGGTTTTTCACTAAACTGCGCGGTCGAGGGTGATTATCATATTGATGAACACCACAGTGTTGAAGATACCGCGTTAGCGCTAGGTCAAGCTTTAAAAGAAGCCTTGGGCGATAAACGTGGCATTGGCCGCTTTGGTTTTGTATTGCCAATGGATGAATGCCGAGCAGAGTGTTCGATCGATCTGTCTGGCCGCCCATGGTTAGAGTTTGATGCTAACTTTACTGACAACCGTGTTGGCACCATGAGCACACAAATGGTGGGTCACTTTTTCCGCTCACTCGCTGATAGCATGGCGATCACCTTACATTTATCGACCAGTGAAGGTAATTGCCACCACCAAGTTGAAAGCTTGTTTAAAGTCTTTGGCCGAGCATTACGTCAGGCCATTGAAGTAAAAGGTAATGTCCTACCAAGCTCTAAAGGAGCGCTGTAATGGCGGGCAACAACTTTGTCATCGTCGATACAGGTTGTGCTAATCTTAGCTCAGTTTTATTCGCCATTAGACGCATCGGATTCGAAGCGACGATCACCGACGACACCGCACTGATTAAATCTGCCAGTAAAGTCATTTTACCTGGGGTGGGTAATGCAAAACATGCAATGAAAAACATTGCAGAAAAGGAGTTAGTTGAATGCCTTCAGTCACTAACCCAGCCCGTATTAGGGTTTTGTTTAGGCATGCAATTAATGTGTAAAGTCTCTTATGAAAGCACGGTTGGCCAGCATCAAGAAGCGATTGAATGTTTAGATCTGATCCCGACCGAAGTATTGCCTTTACCTGCTAATGGTCTGCGGCTACCCCACATGGGCTGGAATACGCTAACGTCAGTGATTGACCATCCTGTTTTTAGAGGCATCAATATTGGCGACTATTTTTATTTTGTCCATAGTTTTGCCGCTCCGATAAGTAGATTTACCGCTGCAAGTTGTGAATATGGTCAGGCATTCTCTGCCGCGATTATCAAAGACAATTTTATCGGCTGCCAATTTCATCCTGAACGCTCTGGCGACAACGGCAGCAAAATTATTAAGAATTTTTTGGAGATGTAACCGATGATGATCCCTGCAATTGATTTGATCGACGGAGAAGTGGTTCGCTTGTTCCAAGGCGATTATCAACAAAAAACCAATTATCAATTTACCGCGAAAGAGCGGCAAGACAGCTATGCTAACGCGGGCGCAACGGTTATGCATTTTGTCGACCTTGATGGCGCTAAAGATAGTGCTAAGCGACAATTAACCTTACTAAAAACCTTGGTTAATCATGACACCATGATCATCCAAGTGGGTGGCGGCGTGCGCTGTAAAGAAGATGTTCAACAATTATTAGATTTAGGCGCCAATCGTGTAGTCATCGGCTCATTAGCTATAAAGCAACCAGAGCTTGTAAGACAGTGGATTAAAGACTTTGGCGGCGAAAAAATCGTCCTCGCCCTCGACGTAAAAATTGACCAACAAGGCAACAAAACCTTACCCACTCACGGCTGGATAAAAGATAGCGGCGTTAACCTAGAATCATTACTCGATGATTACATCGCAGTAGGTCTTGTTCATGTGCTATGTACCGACATCAGCAAAGATGGCACCTTACAAGGCAGTAATGTCAACCTGTACCAAGAGTTATGCCAGCAATATCCAAGCATCAAATGGCAAGCCTCTGGTGGCATCGGTAGTTTGGACGATATTAAAGCGTTAATTCCCACAGGTGTAGATGGCGTGATTTTAGGACGTTCCTTGCTCGAAGGAAAGTTCACCTTAGAACAAGCGATTGACGTTTGGTCTCAGAAACAAAGCATGGAGAATAACAATGCTAGCTAAACGTATTATTCCTTGTTTAGACGTCAAAGATGGTAAAGTGGTTAAAGGCGTAAAATTTCGTAATCATGAAATCATCGGGGATATTGTACCTCTTGCCAAGCAATATGCAGAAGCAGGAGCAGATGAGCTAGTATTTTATGATATTACCGCCAGCTCTGATGGCCGTGTTGTTGATAAAAGTTGGGTTAGCCGTATCGCCGAAGTTATCGACATTCCTTTTTGTGTCGCTGGCGGTATAAAGTCAGAGCAAGATGCTAAAGAAATTTTAATGATGGGCGCGGACAAAATTAGTATTAACTCCCCTGCACTGCAAGATCCAAATTTGATCGCGCGATTGGCTGATCATTTTGGTATTCAATGCGTCGTTGTTGGTATTGACAGCTACTTTGATCAAGAAAGTCAACAGTACCAAGTCTACCAATTTACCGGTGATGAAACTCGAACCAAAAAAACCACCTGGCAAACTTTCGACTGGATAAAAGAAGTACAAAGTCGAGGCGCAGGCGAAATCGTGCTTAATTGTATGAACCAAGACGGCGTCAGAAATGGTTACGATATAGAACAACTAAGCCAAGCTAGAGCAGTGTGTAACATTCCGCTTATTGCTTCTGGTGGCGCCGGTGAAATACAGCACTTTACTGAGGTTTTTCAACAAGCAGACGTTGATGGAGCGCTGGCCGCGAGTGTTTTTCATAAAGGCATTATTGACATGACTGAGCTTAAATCGATACTCAATCAAGAAAGTATCTCGATCCGATTAAAATAAAAGATCAAAGTAATTAGGAATCCCATGATAGTAACAATAGAAAATTATGACTCACTTGCTTGGTCAAAAATGGACGAGCTGATCCCAGCCATAGTTCAAGATTCAGCAACGGGCACGGTATTAATGCAAGGTTATATGAATAAAGAGGCCTTACACGTAACGTTGACGAGTAACAAAGCAACATTCTTTAGCCGTTCAAAACAGCGGCTCTGGCAAAAAGGTGAAACATCGAACAATACTTTAGATGTTAAACAAATAATTACCGACTGTGATCAAGACAGTATCCTTATTGAAGCGACACCAAACGGTCCTACATGTCATTTAGGCACAGATTCTTGTTTCCCTGAAACATCAATATCTCGTCAAAACTTCTTATCTTATCTTGAGCGTTTTATTGACCAACGAAAAAATGATCCAGTAGAAGAAAGTTATACTGCGAGGTTATTAGCTCGAGGCACCACTAAAGTAGCGCAAAAAGTCGGTGAAGAAGGCGTTGAAGTTGCCTTAGCGGCAGTTGCTGAAACGAAAGAAGACTTGCTTGGTGAATGTGCTGATTTGTTTTATCACACCCTAGTGCTATTACAAGATAAACAAGTTGCTTTATCTGAAGTGATGGAAGTGCTCGAAAAGCGCCATCAAAAGTAACTTTAGCTAGTTTGCGAGTGTCGTTGGTTGATTTTTAACGACATTCGCTCAGAGTTTTATTGTTCTGGGTAATTGTCTTGCACTTGCAATCGAAAACTGTATAATTTGTCGCCTGTATTTAGGAGTGAATACGAAAATAATATTAGCTAAGGACAAGGCAATGTTTAAATACTGGTCTATCAAAAAGTACGGCACCAAATTACTACCTAAGCTTGAACAGCGATACGGCAAACAAGATTTTTATACGTCTCATCAGCTTCGCGCTACTATTTACCAAGAAGATTTCAACACCAACTACTTACCTTTAGGTTACATCTTATTTTTAGAACGAGATGAACTCCAGAATATCTTTGCTAGCGAGTTTCCTGACTTAAATATTC
>PJEL010003642.1_pt1 | contig 13041 bp, 16 predicted proteins | sample 1853271 | NCBI WGS metagenome assembly PJEL01 (sample SAMN08108733, study PRJNA415343) | Invertebrate metagenome, whole genome shotgun sequencing project. | host: Globobulimina | place: Sweden: Gullmar Fjord | collected 2015-08 | reverse complement strand
TGATGATGAAAGTGATGGAAATGATTATCATCTAGTCCAACTTCTCATTTTATTTCTAATAGACGTAGCTGAAATATCTCCTATCTCTTTTGGAGGAACGTGTTCTATAACATCATATCCAACACCCCTGCCATAGTTTACAGACTCTATATCTGGAATAATAGAAACAATAATCCTACCATCTAAAATTAATTCTTTAAGCTCACCCTCGTAAATCATCTTTTCTATCTCCTGAGCAGTCCATGGATTTTTTTCATCAGGCTTTACATCCCTGATTGCAAGCCATATATTTTTCCCTTCCTTTAACCTTTCATTAATTAACCAAAGATGACCCTTATGTAAAGGCTGCCATCTTCCAATAAACATAGAATACTTTTTCTCTGTACTTGAGCTTTCTGTTTCTGCTTGAGCTTTATATTGCATCTTTAATTTTTTTAAATGATTGTTCAGGGGTATCGTAAGTAGTATCTATGTCAACAAAGTTTTTAGAAGGAGCGACATAGGCTATTGCTTTGAAATGATCTCGTTCTCTTGGCTCAGATGTATGAACATAGAACTCAATTATTTCATCATCCATAAGAGCCTTAAAGTCGTCTCTCTGGTCAATATATGGAGCTACTAAAGAAACGATAACATCGTGACCCTGATTGTTTAGGTAGTGAGCTATTTTCTGAGCCGTACCGACATTAACTACCCTTCCATTGATAGAATAGTCCTTATTAGTAAAAAGCTCTCGCATTTCGTCTCCATCAATCCTAAAAGCGTTAGGTAGTTTTTCTTTTAGCATATTAGCTAAAACTGTTTTTCCGTGGGCAGGCTGCCCTGTAAACCAGTATATCATATTTATTTGTATTTAAAGTAATCGTAGAACCACTTGTATGACTTCTTAATGTTATCGGAAACAGTTTTACCTAAAACTTTTTCATAGTCTTTAGGCAGTGCCTTTAACTCACCCCTTAACTGGTGGTCTCCATATATTCCAAATATAGTATCATTCTCATGAGTTAGTTGGGTTATGTTTTTGAAGTCATGCTCTGGATAAAAGTCTGCACCAAAAAACTCATACACCCTTTTAATTTCTTTTTCAGGATTCTTAACAAGTTCTTCGTATTTTATAAAAAGAATATTTTCTGCATACCCTGTTTCGATGGCATTCATTAAAAAGTTTATTGGAGGCGCTAATGGAACAACCTTAGACCACTCTTGAACCCTAGACTCTACAGTCAGTCCTTTAAGCTCACCAACATTTGTAATCCAATTTTCTCTTTCAGGATTTTGTCTAACCTTTTTTTCTAAGGAAGCAAAAACTGAACGAAGGTCTCTGACCATGCAAACAACCTTTAGGTTAGGATCAAGTTTTTTTAGTAAGGCATACTGCTGAGTCCATTCCCTAGACTTGTCTACGATATACTTTTTTTTAGTTAATGAAGAGTAGTAAGTAAAAATACCTCCCTTACAAAAAGAAAGGAAGTGAGGTGACATTTCATTTAAACCTTGAGCTTTCCAAGCATCACCATGATTAAACTGTCGAACACACGCAGATATCAACTGAGAAACTCCGCTAGTTGGTGAACAATAAAATTCAGGATTTTGTGCTAAGATGTTTTGAAGAAGTGTAGATCCACTTCTAGGCAATGAAGAATTATAAAATATTTCTTGCATATTACATTAAATTAAATTTGATTTTACACAAATATAGTAAATAATGTAATATGCAATCTATATTACTAAGATTTTTTAGCTTTAGCTTCTTTTTTAACTTTAGCTTCTAAAGCTTTTATTTTTTTTTCTCTATCTGCTTTTTTTGCCTCTTTATCTTTTTGTTTTGATAATTGTTTGGCTTTTCTTTCTTCAAGTTTTTCTAATTTTTTAGCAAATTTTTCTTCTATTGTTTTTGAATCTTTCATTTTTTTATTTTTATACTATATTTAAAACTCCTGCGTTGTTCCATACTGAACCTGATGGTAATCCTGTTGCTGCCGTTGGAATACTTTTAATTGATAGGTTGTTTACAAAGGCAGTACAAACCCTGTCTGTAGTAATGTTACTTCCTATAACATGAGACTCGTAGCTACCGTTAGTATTATTATAACCTCCTAAAATTGTTTGAACAGAAGCATAACCACCATTAATAACATTACACTTACCTGACATAATTCCAGAGTGATAAGCTTCATTAATTGCATTGTATCTACCACCTCCAATTACTGAAGTATTACCATTGTCAATACCGTTATCTGCACCTCCAACAATTATATTTCTTGGTGCATAATTACCAGTTATAGAGTTATTGTAACCACCACCAATTAAGGTATGGTAAGATAAATCTCCACTAATACAATTTGCTTTTCCACCAGCTATCACTGCAGAAGCAGTATAATTTCCATATAATTTATTTTCTGAACCACCTCCAATAACATTCGTATTAGAAGCATTTCCATCAATACGATTACAAAAACCACCGCTTATAGTAGAGCTATATGAGGCAACTCCCTCAATCTTATTATAATAACCACCACCAATAGTAGAGTTATGTGAGGCAGCTCCATAAATATAATTACAAAAACCACCGCTTATAGTAGAGTAATATGATTCATCTCACTCAATATGATTATAACAACCACCACCAATAGTAGAAGCAAATGAGCAAGCTCCATAAATCTTATTACAAAAACCACCACCAATAGTAGAGTTATGTGAGGCAGCTCCATAAATATAATTACAAAAACCACCGCTTATAGTAGAGCTATATGAATCATCTCCATAAATTTTATTATAATAACCACCACCAATAGTAGAAGCAAATGAGCAAGCTCCATAAATCTTATTACAATAACCTCCACTAATAGTAGAGCTATATGAAGCATCTCCATAAATACGATTATAATAACCACCGCTTATAGTAGAGTTACAGGTGTCAGGTCCACAAATATAATTATAATAACCACCACCAATAGTAGAGTTAGATGTTGAATCTCCACAAATCAGATTTAAACCACCTCCACTAATAGTAGAGTAGTCGTTAGATTGTAGACCAGCATCTGAACAAATATAATTACAAGCACCACCGCCTATCGAACTGCTATTAGCACGCGTTTCGATTAAATTACTCCTTCCACCAGCTATAGTTGAATACGTTGCACAAATATAATTATCATAACCTCCACTAATAGTAGAGTTACACACTCTCTGGGTGTTTGTTGCAGCTTTAATTATATTTTCTAAACCACCCCCAATAGCATTATAATTAGCAATTTCACATTCAGTGATTATTTTATTTAACTTTCCACCAGAAATAACAGACCCTACTGTGCATCCTATTTCTCCAATTATAGCAGTTCCAGTAGCTTGAACACAATTTTGATAACCTCCACTAATAGTAGAGTTAGAAGATTGTGCGCAATTAAGACTAGTTATACAATTTCTTGCACCTCCAGAGATAACACCGCAAGTTCCAGTAGTATAATAATCACCATTAGTTCTCATGCAAATTTTATTGCCTAATCCTCCTCCAATAAAACCTTCGTTAGCACCACCTCCTGATTTAGCACCTCGAGTTTGTATGTTATTATTATTACCACCTAAAATACTGGCACTTTTTACATACCCATAAATTGCATTGCTACCTCCACCTCCAATAACATTGGTGGCTGTATAATATTCACCAGATGTATTAGTCTCTCCATTATATAAAATGTAGTTAAAATTACCCCCACCTATAAAATTTTGAGTTTGTCTAGTTCCTTTTGAATATACACAATTACCGTACCCCCCAGCAATAACATCTCCAACACAATAATAAGAACCTTGACTTCCAGAAGGTTCTGTATTATATATTTTATTATATAACCCCCCTAATACACTTGATTGATCTGCAGTTACAACATTGTCATAAGCAGAATACGCAGGGTTAGTAACTGGTTTTATACTACACTCTCCTGTAGACCTTTCAAATATTCCAACAGGCGTAGGAATTGACTGCTTAATGTCAGCCATTGTTATTGACTCTCTTTTTGATTGAGCCAACTTTGACCCTCTGTCTACTGTATCGACACCTTCTGATACTACATGAAACTTACATTCATCTGGAATTATTGCCATGATTTTATTTTTTATTGTTATTTAAACCGCACTTACATTCTTTGCAAGCACATGATTTTGTGTTAAAGAGGAACTTAGAAATAACTATATTCCAAATACAAATTAATTTATTCATTTCTTTTTTTTCTTTTTTACATTCTGTCCTTCCCATCTGCCCATTTTTTCAAATTCAGTTTCTCCTTGATATTTTCTTTGTATCGCTGAAGGCTTTAATCCTATTAACCCCATTTGATAACCTCTTTTATACTGAGTACTATCTATTTTTGTTGCAGGTTTTTTTGTAGAAACTCCTTTTGCATTATTTCTAGCCTGATTTGCCATTGCAAAATTTTTCCATGTTGGTGTTTTTTTCTTACACTCCTTTAACGCATCTCCTGTTAATCCTTTACAACTCATGATATAAATTTATTTAACAAATATACAAATATTTTTATTGTTTATTTTCTGGACTTTACTCCTGAACATTTCCATCTCTTGCGAGATAAATTATTTGGAGTGTTAGGGTCGCTTTGCTTTTTCTTAGATAAACCTCTTTTGATTCCTAAACTCCTAGCGCAGTAACTATCTCCCTTACTTGTCCCTGGCTTTACCCTAGGACCTCCTCCTTTTGCTCTTCCTGCCTGTCCGTAGCTAACCTTTTTTCCTGTTGAGGTTATCTTTACTTTTGCCTTCCCCTTCCTTGGTGTTGCCATATTTTATCTATTAAGGTCTGAATGTTATTGTTACCCCTGGGTCAAACGCATCTGCAGCTATAGTAGTACCAGCAGCTACAGAAACATCCGTTAGGGAATTGTCAAAAAATGCTTGAGTTCCTATACTTATAACTCCGTCAGGAATTGTTAATGAGCCAGTAAAATTATTGTTTTTAAATGTTGCAGTAGTAATAGTTGTAGCTCCAACAACACTTCCAGTTCCATATAATCCAATTGGTAATGTTGATAAATTATTGTTTATAAATACAGATGAACCAACTGTATTAATAGCCCATGAACCTGTTCCTGTTGCTAAAAATGTAACTGAAGATATATTACAATCTGCAAAAGAAAAAGTGCTTAAAAAATCTCCCACATGATTCGTGTTTAATGCATCAAAACTTAAAGTAGTTAAGGAAGAATTAAATGCAAAAGAATAAACATCAAACTCACGAACCCAAGAATTATTAGTTGCGTCTATTGTTAAAGATGTAAAGTCATTATTTCTAAATGTACCAGTTGGTATTATACCTGAAGATATTCCTTCTAAAAAATCAGGGATTGCCGTAAAATTATTATTCTCAAAAACATAATTTCCTAACGCTATATTATATGCAGGAGATGCGTTTGTTATTCCTGTAATACTGTTATCCTTAAAGCAGTAATCGTTAAAAACAACAAGATTTGATGGTAATGTAATATTTCCTAAGAAAGCATTACTTTGAAAAATTGCATTTGGTAATGAAGTTACAAGAAATGATGAAAAATAAGCAGGTAATACAGAAATATTATTAGTCTTAAAATGACCTTGATTATTAAAAATGTGTTTTTCACTTGCAACAGTAGGAGCAGGCATTATTAAGTTTGTTATTTCACAACCGCTAAATGCATTATTTTCAAAAGTATTATTAAGTCCAATTGTTAGATTAGAAAAAGATGCGGATGAGGTTGCTTGAAGAGTATTGTTACTTCCAAAAGTCATATTGGTAACAGATAAATTACTTTGACTAACAAAAGTACCTATTAAATTATCTCCAACAGTCATGTTGGTAATTGTGCCATCTATAACTTTTAAGTTTGGAATGGTTATATTATTCCCTAAAGTCATTGTTCCTATAGTAACATTATCAAACATTTGGTCTACAAGAACAAAGTTATCAGGAATATTTACTGTTCCTATATTTGCACTCTCAAAATGTTCGTTTCCTGTAAACACCGTAGAAATAGGTATTGTTAAATCTCCTGTAATGTCTGTACTAAAAAAACAATTATCAGGTAAAGTAACCCCTGTCCCAAGAACTAAGTCACCATCAATACTACCATCAGAAAAAACAGATATAGGAAGCACTTTGTTATTAGGAACTATAAAGTTTCCTATTATATTCATCTGGTCTAAAGAATCTTGAACTAAAGTCCATGTTGGATCTATCGTAAAGTTTCCTGTTAAGGTTGCTCCTACGAATGCTAATGATTGAATATTAGCATTCGCTCCTATAGTTAAGCCTCCTGTAATAGTACTCTGAGCATCAAAAGTACCAGTAGCTATTATAGCATCAGTTCCTATTGTCATTGTCCCAATAGTTACGTCATCGAATGAGTTAACGGATGTTACTAAATTATTACCAATATTTAATGTTGTAATTACTGAGGCAAAAAATGCTGACTCACCGATTGTCACAGTATTACCAATATTCAGTGTGGTAAAGTCGACACTATTAAATGAACCAAAACCTAAAGTTACATTGTTACCTATGGTTGATAATACCCCACCAATAGTAGCTATACTAAAAGCCTGTTCCCCTAATGTTAAGTTATCTAGAATAGTTAAGCCATTTCCAATAGTAGCACCTGCAAAAGCAGCTTGTCCTATAGCGTTTGGAGTAGACCCAATGCTTAATGTTCCTCCAATAGTTATTGAAGTTGCAGCTGAATTGCCTATAGTCGAATTAATGCCTATGGTTAAGTCTCCTGTAATAACACTCTGAGCATCAAAAGTGTTGCTAATTATTTCAGCATCAGTCCCTATTGTCATCGTTCCGATAGTTACATCATCAAATGTACTGTTACCTGTTGTTAAATTGTCACCAATATTAAGTGTAGTAAAGTCAGCTGAATTAAACGCATTTGCTGGCAATGTAATTCCATCACCTATTGTACCTAGGGTAATTGTAGAGTTTGTAAAACTACTAACATTTATAGTAGCCGCTCCATCTACTGTTAAAGTTCCAATAGCTAGGTTATCAAAAGAACTGCTATTTGTTACTGCATTGGCAGCTATGTCTAAAGTTCCTATAGCTGTGCTTCCTGTAAATATTCCATTATTTGCAGTTACTCCTGGACCTATGTTTACTGTTGTAATAGTTGTTGCAATATTATCAAACGCCTGACTTGCATTAACCTGAGTACTATTTATAGTTACACTAGTTAAATTAGGGTTGTTTGAAAATGAATCACTACCCACTGTAGTTACAGTTGCAGGTAAAACAATAGATGTTAAATTATTATATCTAAAAGCGTCTATTCCTATACTAGTAACTGAAGGTGGTATAACTAAACTACTAATGTTGTTATACTCAAAAGCATAGTTTCCTATTGTAGTTACAACTGAAGTAGCGTCAAAAGTTAAGGTATCTAAACCTCTTCTTATTGCATCTGTCCAGTCTAACGCAGGGTCTGTACCTGCAAATGTTGTATACCTTTGTCCGTAAAAAGCAGATTGATCTATGACTGTAGTTGTGTTTGGTATAGCTAATGTTTGTATTCCTGCTTTAGCAAATGAAGAGTTACTAAATGTTTGTACCGCTTCAGGTAGAGTCAACGTTGTCACTGTCCTATTATTTTCCCAAGACTCTGCAAAGCAAAGATTAGGAATGTCTGTTATTGGACTTACACTATCAAAAACTATTGAGCTTAAAGATGTGTCGTTAAAAGAACTAGTACCTAAGCTAGTTACTGTATTAGGAATTGTAATAGACGTTAATCCTGTTGACATGAAAGCTTCATTTCCTATGCTTAGTAAATTATTGCTAAGGGTTACTGTTGATAGTAAAGGACTTGATATAAACGCAAGCGTTCCAATTACAGTACTATTAATTATAGCTGAAGTTATAACTGAGTTTAAACCAAAAGCTGCATCATCCATGCTTGTAACCGTGCTAGGTATGGTTACTGTTGTTATACCTAAGTTTAAGAATGATTGTGTTCCTATACTTGTAACTCCACTGTTCAATGTCAAGGAAGTTAAGGTGGTTATATTTCTAAAAGCATAGTTTCCTATTGTTCCGTTGTTTATAACTGCCGAAGTTAATGGACTTTCTTCAAATGCCTGGACACCTATACTTGTAACGCTGTTTGGAACTATAATAGATGTTAAATCAGAGCTATAAAAAGCACTATTACCAATGGTAACTAAATTACTTGGTAAGTTTATAGAAGTAAAACTGCTTGTGTTAGCAAATGCGCCAGCTTGAAGATTTGTAACTTGGTTTGCAGCATCGAAGGTTACTGAATTAATTTTTGAACTATTAAAAGCATTACTACCAACAGACGTTAAGGTCGGAGGAAACACTAAGTCATACCCATTGCTTAAAAATCCTGTGGCATTGAATGCTGCAATCCCTATCGTTTGAACAGACCTTAGATTTAAAGTATCTAAGTATGGATTATAGTTAAAAGAGTATGCCCCTATATTTGTTACGTTATTAACATCAACCTCCGTTAAAAGGTTATTTCTAAAAGATCTATCACTCGTAGATGTTAAAGTGCTTGGAAAACTAACCTCTATTATTTTAGCGGTATCAGCAAAATCATTTGTTAAAGAAACTGCTCCTTCAGGAACTGTCAATATAACCCCCAACTGAGCTACTCCTCCTGTAACAAACACATCCTCTAAGTAGTTTCCACCTACTGCCGTAGCAGATATAAGAATCTGATTAGAAGCATTCGTGGTAACATTAATACCTGCATTACCAGCAACAATATCTAATTGACCTGCTAATGTATTCAAAGACTCAACACCTGACGCTCCTGCGTTTGAAGATATGGTAATCTCGTCAACCCCATTTGTGGTGATATCAATGTCCGTACCTGCAATTAACTTTAAAGCTCCAACCAAAGTATTCAACGACTGAACAGAAGAACTCCCACCAGGCGCTAAAGCAATAATATCGCCTATAGTAAAGTTTTTTGTAGCATTGCTACTGTCTGTATCCGTTCCAATAAGCTTGTCGTCTAGCTTTGGAGATGTGGTATTGTAAGTACTTATCTTTGGCATACTATTGTTTTGCTTGTATTACTATCCAGTTTACTCCATCAGACCATACTGCACATCCATTATACGCCTTGTTTATAACATAAAACGCACCGCCATCGATTGTTTCCCCTGCAGGAGCAACCACATGAACTTTATCGCTTGCAACAACAGTAGAGTCGTTTACAATTCTTAAAAATCTGTAAGGAATATCCGCTGCAGACGGAAGTATTAAATCAAATACTCCTGCCCCACCTGACCATGTCAGGTCGATTATATTTTTTGTAGTAGTAACAACCAGGCTGCCACCAGGGGTTGCAGTAATAAACTCTGGCTCAAGTATTGCTGTAGGACCAAATACAACTTTAGATGAAATTTCTTCAATAGTATACGCATCCCTCATTGCATTTGCTTGCTCTGAACCTTTATTTTCTGTATCAACAAATGGAGCTACTCCATGAAACTTTGTTCCGTCTGGTATTATTTTCATTATTTTTTCTTTTTTACAGGCACACAGTTAGGAACTTTCTTTCCGTTTTTAGTTTTTAAACCAAAAGAAACAAAGCCTTTCCAACAAGTGTTTTTCATTTTTTTCTTTGCCATTACTTATATTTTTTACCGCACTTAGCGTAAGCAGTTTTTTGAATTGACTTATCAGAAGGTAATCCATTTTTTTCAGGATTAACTCCACTTTTTTTTGCTGCTGTAAAATAAGGTTTTAAATCTTTTTTCATAATTTTATATTTATTTTCCTCCTGTATTACCTTTGTTTTTTCTTCCTTTTCCCTTTTTACCTCTAGCTCTTTTGTCTCCAGGTGTATTACTTTTACTAGCTCTATTTTTAGATTGAGCTTCCAATACTATTTTGTTTCCTTTGTGAGAAACATCCTTACCATCATAGTTACCATAAGTACCTTTATCACGATTCTCTCTATTGTTTGCAACCCTTCTTTCAATCTGAGATTTACGAGCATTATATCTTTTCTGATATGCTAGTCTTTTCTTTCTTGCCTCCGGATTATCTCTGTAAAATTTTGCTGTTCTACCTAATGCCATGTAAAAATGTTATATTTACAAAGATATTAAATTAAATCCAATCATTTTGATGACAAGAAAAGAACCTGTTTACGACTACTTAAAATACTGGAAAGTCGTAAAACAATGGGCTAGAGCCAAATACAATTTATCAACAGCAGATATTGAGATGATGCTATTCCTTTATAGCGAAGGTTTATTTACAAGAAGTCAATTCGAAGAGTTTGATGAAATTATGTCTTGGAATAAAAATAGATTCCATCAAATGGTTAAGGATAAATGGATAATCAAATGGCGTGAACGAAAAGGAAAACAATCTACTTTATATGAGCTTGGATTTAGCGGAAAAAGACTATGTACATCAATATATAAAAAATTAAACAAAGAAGAAACCATCTCCGAAGATCGAAGACGGAATCCAATGTTTAACCCAAATACCGAGTATAGTAATAAAGTTTATCGTAAAATGATAAAAAAAATGAATGAAGAAAGAAAAGCTAAATCATAACACCACAACAACATCAGTCTCCCCTATAATTGAAACCATCTTATTGTTGAGGTTCATAGAATGCCCTGCTCTTTTATCGTAGTAAATAATATCACCCTCCTTAACAGTATCTACATCTGTCCCAGGAATAAGTACCTTACCCTTTTTATATCTAAATTGATTAGTGTCATCTGAAGTAAGAAGAATACCTGACTCTGTTTTAACCTTCTCTTTTATTTCTTCAATAACTATGTTTTTCCCTATTGCTTTCATTTGCGTTTCATGGTCATTATTGCGTTAGTACTTAATATTGTTGTCGCTACACTTACTGCATTCTTTAATGCGTTCTTCGTAACCTTGGCTGGGTCTATAATCCCCATCTCATACATGTCTCCAAACTTCTTGTTCTTAACATCATAGCCAAAATTGTATGGAACATCAGCACAAGAACATACCTTGTCCCTAATTTCCTTTATATTTTCTCCTGCATTCGTAAGAATCTGCTCAATTGGAGCAATTAAAGCCTCATAAAGCACATCTTGTGCAGCACCTTCTTCTAAATCTTCAGCACATCTTAACAATGCAATACCCCCACCAGGCAATATACCCTCCTCAATAGCTGACTTTACAGCACATGAAGCGTCTTCTACCCTGTCATATTTCTCTTTTTGCTCTATATCTGAGTTGGCGCCAACATAAATGACACCCACCTTACCTGTAAGTAACGCAATACGCTCGTCTATAAAGTCTCTCTCTCCCTTATTCGTGTTGTTCTCCTTCTGCTCCTTAAGCTCCTCTATTCTTGTTGTAATGTAAGTGCTTGACTCAGAGTCTTTTATGATAGTAGTCTCGTTTTTCCCAACCACAACCTTGTCAGCATGACCTAAATCATCCATGGTCAACATCCCTATGTTGTCACCCTGTGACTCACTGAAGTATGTAGCGCCTGTAGCAAGAGCAATATCACTCATAAGCTCATTGGTCTTGTATCCAAACGATGGTGGCATAATATTACAAAGCTTTAAATTGTTCTGAACAACATTGGCCGCCAAAGTATTCGTTACATTTCCTGCACAATTCCCAATGATTAATAATTTCTTGTTCTTGTTTATAATAGGCTTCAATACACTCTCAATCTGAAGAATATTAGTTATCTCCATGTCAGTCATCAAAACATAAACGTCATCTAAAATACACTCGTCATTACGATGATTATTAATAAACAACTTCGAAGAATATCCCCTGTCTATCTTTATTCCTTTCGTAATCTCATAATACGTTTTATCAGTCTTGCTATTCTCAACAGTAAGCTTACCGTCTTTCCCAATCTCATTGTAAGCGTCAGCAATCATATCACCCAAATCCTTGTCGTTGTTTGCAGATATTGTAGCAACATCCTTCAAAGTCTCACCATCTACATTCTTAGATGACTCGTCCAACTTAGATATAATATCCTCAGATAAAGACTGAATGTCCTTAATCAAAACATTTACATTAATCTTATTGTCCTTAAGAAGATTCATGCCGTTCTTTATAATAGCCTCAGTCAAAACAATAGCAGTAGTAGTCCCATCACCTGCACTTAAAGCAGTCAAAGACGCAGCCTCCTTCATTAAAGATACAGCCAAATTTGAAACAGGATCCTCTAAATCAAAATTCTTAGCAACAGTGACTCCATCCTTAGTGATAGTCATTCCCTTTGTGTGATTCGGTGACTCCATCATAACAGTATGGCCTGATGGACCTAATGTGCTTTTTACAGTTTTGGACATTAAAGTAATGCCTTCTAATAACTTGTCTCTCCCCTCTTGATCGAAGTGTAATTCTTTTGGATTCATTTAATTTGATTTAATTTATAAACAAATATACAACTTTTATTGTATGACGCAATGCTGAGTTGGCCAGCCCTATATATATATATAGTAATTTATACTTATAGTATTTTTTATTGACTCTCAAATAGAGAAAAAAGTTAACATAGTTAGCATAATCCTTTAAAATCAATAGCTAAGAGAAAAAAAGAAAGCATAAAGTCAGCATAAGTCAGCATGTTTTAAGCAAAAAAAAGAGATAAACATAAGTTCACCTCTAATTTTACACAAAAAATAACTCTGGGAAGAAAGTTAATTCTTAAAAAAACTCTTAATTTCTTTTCTCGTATTCGCTAATTCAATCCCATCAGCAATATCCTGAACAGAACTTCTCTGCTTATTTTGTTTCCTCTGCTTTGCAAATTTAGAAATTCCCATCTCATAATAATTTGTGTTAGCAATTCTCTCAGACCTATTACGATCAGATAAATGCTCCTGCATTATTGACTTCTTTATATCCATAACTCTATCGTTTAAAAAACAAATATACAAAAAAATAGTTCAGACACTTAGAGGGTTTGGGTAATATATACATATACGAGCGATCATCGACCAGGGAAAGATCTTTTGTTTTCGATGGGGGGGGTCAAATATTTTCCGTTTTTG
>PJEL010003641.1_pt1 | contig 13042 bp, 4 predicted proteins | sample 1853271 | NCBI WGS metagenome assembly PJEL01 (sample SAMN08108733, study PRJNA415343) | Invertebrate metagenome, whole genome shotgun sequencing project. | host: Globobulimina | place: Sweden: Gullmar Fjord | collected 2015-08 | reverse complement strand
ATCCAGAAGTATCTTAACCCTGCCTTCCATTTTGGCCATACCAAGGATATAATCTTTGTTCAGGCGGGTCCCGAATTTCGCTACCCACAAATACGAAAGTCAATGTTTCATTCAGCACTAATTTTTTCATCTCGTTGAATTTTGGGGAAGAAAGTATTCGACATCCAGGGAACTTTTAATGGAATTCAGTTTACCACACAATGTGATAGAAAATCAAAATTAACTTCCGAATTTTATTTGGGAGAATTGTTTTTTACTCGTGAATATAGATGGTCTGATTGTGGGGTAGAAGAACTCAATTCTACCATGATGACTTCATACTTCAGTAGTCATTCTCAGACTGACTCCAAAGCATAACTTGCATTATGTTTTCGCCAAAGTTCGATTATTCAAACGGTATCATAAGATTTTGCAGGAATCACAAGTCTTTATTTCAAGGGGCACTCAAATTCAGGATTGACCTGATTAATCGGTATAAATCAGGGTTTACAGGATCAATCAATATCTGAACTTATCTGCGTAAATCTGCGTCCCATAAAAATTACGTTCGTCCTTGGTGCTGATGGGTTGTTCTTGACAGGACCCTGGTTTCTCGTATATTACGGGTAATCTTTATTAAAAGCATATGAAAGGGGTTTTTATGTTTATGAAATTATTGGATTTTGTGTCAAGCGTTGCCGACAAGGGGACCTGCTGGTAACTGATTGATCATAGTTCTGCAGTATCGAAAAAAAGCTGTTCAGGAATCGTTACAAAATAACTTGATCTAAATACCCTGAAGGGCAGAAACTTGTTCCCCAGTAGATCTCTGATTGAGAATCTACCACTATAGTTGCATCCTCTGTCGGTAACGTCACCTACATCAAGATATACAAAATAATCAAAAGCGCCGGTGGGCCTCGTGCTCTGCCTTGTGCGGTTTCATGCGCCGACAAAACCCGGTAAAATTATAGGTAGTGGTTGACCTAAAACCCATGCTTGGACGAAAACTTGCCCATATGCAAGGCGCAAGAAAGTTTGAAACCGGAGTGTACTCCTGTACATGAGGATTTCAAACTTTTGCAGCAACGAGGCAGATGGGTGAGTTTTTGTTCAAGCACTAGGAAAGATAGGTAGGACTAAACATGAGCATCAAACAATATACAAATGAAAACAATAATATTCATCACCTTTCACAGATGGGATGGACTTCCCATTTTCAGACACAACTGGAACACTTTTCCAACGACGGCTTTATCCCGGCCAGAGTGGTGGGGGTAAGAAAAAACAGCTTTTGTACAAGCAACGGTAAAAGCGAATGGCTTGCCACCCTGGCCGGAAGGCTCAAACATGACGCCGACGGCATGTATCCGGTCACAGGGGATTGGGTCCTCATGACCGATGCTGTTATTTCCAGGGTATTGGTACGAGAGAATACCTTATCCAGAGGCGCTTCAGGCACACGTAACAAACAGGATGCACAGCCGCAAAAGGAACAGGTAATTGCAGCAAACCTTGATACCGTGTTTATCGTTTGCGGTCTTGACCGGGATTTTAACCTGCGCCGCATAGAGCGTTACTTGACCCTGGTCTACAACTGTGGCCTGAATCCTGTCATCATTCTGACAAAAGCAGACCTTCACCAGGATCCGGAGCATTTCGTCAGTGAAGTAGAGGCCGTAGCATTCGGCGTTCCCATACACCTGGTTTCGGCCTCAGATGACACAGGCCTGACGTCTCTGGAGCCATATCTGCCTCCAGGCCGGACCACTACCATGGTGGGATCTTCCGGTGCGGGCAAATCCACACTGGTGAATCGGCTTTGCGGTAAAATCGTACAGCTTACAAGTCCCATAAGCACCCATGTGGGCAAGGGTAAACACACGACTACCTCCCGGAATCTGATCATGATCCCCCAGGGGGGAATGGTGATCGACAACCCCGGCATCCGGGAAATTGCCTTCTGGGAAGTTGATAAAGGGATCGAAGCGGCGTTTCCTGAGATTGAAAAGCTTAGTCTGGGATGCCGCTTTACAACCTGCAGCCATACCCACGAACCGGGCTGCCGGGTCCTTGGGGCAGTCGATGAAGGTGAAATCCAAAGGGACAGGCTGGAAAATTACTTAAAAATGAAACGTGAACTGGAATATCTGTCCCTTCGCCAGCACAAAAGTGCTGACCGGGTGGAAAAGGAGCGCTGGAAAGAGGTCGCCTTGAAAATAAAAGCCATGAAAAAAAGGAGATGAAATACGTACAATTTTCAAAAAAGGCATAATGCCATATGATCCGGCGGGGACTGGAATGTACCCAGTCCCCGCCGATTATAACGTAATTCGCCGAATATTAGGGTAGGGTATCAAAAGATTTTGCATTAAATCGCTTTTTAAGGTAACGTGATTTCAAATCATCATATCGGTGCTGTGGGGTCGTCTAACTGGTTAGTTAGGCCCTTTTTTTCGTAAACCCATGGATAGCAAAATCATCAAAGATCATTTGTCCGGTATAGATGAAGCTGTCATTACGATCCATATAGAGGATATGCAATATGATCAAAAGCAAAAAGTGTCTGGTTGTATGGCAATGGATATTGCTGTTTGTCTACTTCATACCGGTTTCAGCATTTAGTGCTGACAAGGTAACGCTCCAGCTTATCTGGAAAAATCAGTTTCAATTTGCAGGCTATTATGTTGCAAGAGAGCTGGGGTTCTATGCCGATGCCGGGCTTGATGTGGCCATCAATGAGTATGAACCGGGCATCAGTGTAACCGAAAGCGTAATTTCCGGGAAGGCGCAATTCGGTGTGGGCAGATCCTCCCTTATTCTAGAAAAAATGGAGGGGAAGCCCGTATATCTTCTATCGGCGATTCTTCAACATTCGCCGAATGTGTTGCTGGCCAAAAAAAGGGACGATCTGCGAATAGTTTCGGATTTGAAAGGTAAACGGATAATGTTGAGCCCTGACATGGTGGGAATGGCATCTCACACCGCCATGTTTAAGGTCAACGGCATTAAAGCCGGCGATTATACAATTCAACAGCCAACTTTTAGGGTCGACGATCTGATTTCCGGCAACACCGACGTCATGGAAGCATATATTTCCAACGAACCTTTTCAGATGGAAAGCCGGGGCGTTGATTACACGATCTTTGCACCCAAGGATCATGGCTTTGATTTCTACAGTGATATCCTGTTCACCTCCCAGACACTTTTTGAAAAGAATCCGCAATTGGTGGAACGATTCTATCGGGCGAGCATGCAGGGCTGGGCGTATGCATTTTCTCATATCCAAGAAACCATTGGGCTCATTTTGAGCAGATACAACACGCAAAACAGGAGTCGTGCCGCCCTTTTGTATGAAGCAAATGCCTTGAAAAAACTGGCATTTGACAAAGGGGTTCCATTCGGACAAATAAACAAGGGGCGAATCAAGCAAATCGCACAGGTTTATCGACTGCTGGAAATCACTAAGCATTCCGGGAACCTTGATAACCTTATTTATGAACCGAAAGCATCACTCGATATCGGACTCACCGATGAAGAGAAGAGGTTTCTTTCCAAGCATCCTACCATTCGGGTACATAATGAAGAAGGATGGGCGCCGTATAATTTTTTTAAACAGGGACGGCCCCAGGGATTTTCCATTGACTATATGAAGCTGTTGGCCGGTAAACTTGGCATTACTGTGGAGTTTGTAAGCGGTCCGAGTTGGGGCGAATTCATCGGAATGGTCAAAGAGAAAAAACTTGATGTCATGCTCAATATTGCCAAAACCCAAGAACGGGAAAAATATCTGAATTTTACCCATTCCTATTTTGATTTTGTCCAGGCGCTTTTTATCCGGTATGACATGGAGAGGATTTTATCTATTGATGAACTTTCCGGAAAACGGTTTGCCGTTCCAAAGGGGTTCTACTTTGAAGAGACCATAAAAAAATACCCGAAAGTCAAACTTGTTCCGGTTAAGGACACTTCTGAGTCCATTCAAGCTGTGGCCTTTGATAAAGCGGATGCCCTGCTTGATCTGATACCTGTTGTTGATTATTACAAACGGAAATTAGGGATTATCAATGTCAAGCTGGGCGGAACGCTGGGATTGGATGAAGGCAATCCCATTCCCATTCATATCGGGGTTCGTAAGGACTGGCCCCAATTGGCCTTAATTTTTAACAAGGCTATGAAGGCAATCACGGACGAAGAACAGCTGGCCATCCAGAATAAATGGCTGAACTGGGCCAAAGAAGAAGAGACACAGACAAAAATCGCACTGACTCCAAAAGAACTAAACTGGCTTAAAAAACATCCTGTCATCAAAGTCAGCAATGAGTGGAACTGGCCCCCGTTCAACTATAACAAAGACGGTAAACCCTCTGGTTTATCCATTGACTATATAAACCTTCTGGCCAAAAGAATCGGGATTAAAATTGAATATATTCCCGGCGAATGGGGGGAATTGCTGGATCAGGCCTTCCAAAAAGAACTGGATGTCATGCTCAATATTGTTAAAACTCCGGAGCGGCAAAAACATCTTTTATATACGGACAGCTATCTAAAAAATCCCAATGTGATCATTGCCAGTGAGACGAGTTCCATTACAGATACACAATCACTGTTTGGGAAAAAAGTCGCTTACCCGGAAGGATTTTTCTACGATGAGATATTAAGAACCACATTCCCCCGGATTATTCGTGTGCCGATGAAGAACACTCTGGACACCTTAAAAGCAATCCAGATTGGCAAGGTGGATGCTGCGCTTGGTGAGATGGCAGCCGTGAATCATCTGATACAGGAAAATTTTCTCACCGGTATTGCCTTTAAAGGGGCTTTTAAATCCGGCAATCCTGAGATTGAAAAGTTGAACCTTGCCGTTCGTAATGATTGGCCTGAACTGCAGTCTCTTCTGAAGAAGGCCATGGCATCAGTTTCAAGGCAAGAGACCCAGCGCCTGAGGGACAAATGGCTGCACAGCCAGAAAAATGAAAACAACGGCATCAAATTATCGGATCAGGAAAAGGCCTGGATTAAAAAAAATCCTGTGCTGATTGTCGGAAACGAAGATGACTGGGCACCCTTTGATTTCAGTATTGGAGGTGAAGCCAAAGGGTATTCAATAGATTATCTGAAGCTATTGGCTCAAAAATCCGGATTGAATCTGAAATTTATAAACGGGTTCAGCTGGGACCAGCTGCTTGGCAAATTTCAAAACAAGGAGATCGATATCCTGCCGGCCATAGCAGACACACCCGAGCGCCGCAAATATGCCGAGTTCACAAGCCATTATATGGAGAACCCCACCGTCATCGTGACGAGAACAGGTCAGGCAAGTCTTAAAAATATCCATGATCTGAAAGGCGGGAGACTGGCTATGGTGAAAGGGTACTATTATGTTAATCAGGTTGCCAGGGAAAAGCCTGATGTTAAAATCATATTGGCAGACGGCTTTATGGACGGACTTCAAATGGTCCTTCAGAACCAGGCAGATGCCTTTATCGGCAGCGGCGCCGTGGTGAACCACACGATTCAAAAACACTTTATCACGGGTCTGCAGATCGTGGGCCGTTCCGGCATTGATGACGTGGATCTATTTAAAATCAAAATGGGCATCCAAAAAGGAAACCACCTGCTTGTATCCATATTAAATAAGGCCATAGAATCTGTAACGCCCGATGAACAGCAGAGGATCGTCAACCGCTGGATGACATTCGCAGCTGGTTCCCCATTGGTATTGCCTGAGCCTGTGACATTCAGTCAAATCAACTTCATCCTGAAGTCCATTGCAGTAATTTTTGTAGTCATCTTTGCAGTTGTTTTTCTTGTCTGGCTTGCGCGGGGAAAACCCAAGCAGCTCTCCATCCGTGAAACCCTGTTCCTTATCTCCTTCGTTTTCGCAGGGTTAATCATCGCCAACAGTGTCTTTGTTACCATGCTGTTAAAAGGAGAACAAACGGAAACCGAAAGTGAATCACGCAAGTATGAATCCTTTAATCTGGCCATAGAACTCCAGCGGTCTTCAGACAACCTGACACGGTTCGCACGCACCTATGCGGTCACCGGTGACTCGAAATACGAAAAGTACTTCCAGACCATAATCTCCATCCGTGACGGCAAACAGGCCCATCCTAAAAACTATAATCTCTCCTATTGGGATCATGTAGCCGCCGGGATTATAGAACTGGATCAGAACGGAGAGACCTATAGTATTGATCAAAAAATGTTGGAACTGGGATTTTCTAAGGAAGAGCGGCAGAAACTGTCTGTGGCCAAAGCGGCATCCGACACCCTGATCAGCCTGGAGAAAATCGCCATGAATATGGTCAAGGGACTGTATAAGGATGCAGATGGAAAGTTCACGATCAAGGGTGAACCCAGCCTTCAAAAGGCACAGGGTCTTGTGCACGGGCAGGCCTATCATGACGCCAAGGCAAAGATCATGACACCCATTGATGAGTTCTTCACCCTCCTGGAATGGAGAACCGGCAACGAACTGCATCTCATACGCATGCGTATCAAGGCCACCATCCTGGCTATAATTACCCTGGCTGTCGTCACTATAATGTTTGCCTTTTATGCCTTTTTTCTTTTAAGGCGGCGGATAATTAATCCCCTTGAAGTGCTTGAGGCCGGAGCGCAAACCATTGAAGGCGGTGACTATAACCATCACATCGACATTCATTCAAAGGATGAGGTGGGGTCGCTCTCAGGTGCTTTCAACTCCATGGCGAAAAGCATTAATGATCATACCTCCCGTTTACAGCAGGAAATTTTTGAGAGGAAAAAGGCTGAAGAGGGATTAAGAAAGCTTACCAGTGCAGTTGAAGACAACCCACTGGCGGTCATTATTACGAACCTGAAAGGTACGATTGAATACGTGAACCCAAAATTCACAAATATAACTGGCTATGAGTCTGGTGAAACTATTGGTCAGAACCCGAGTTTCTTACGTTCTGGAGAACATCCGCCGGAATTTTTCAAGGAACTCTGGGAAACCATCCTGGCAGGAAAAGAATGGCATGGGGAATTTCTCAACAAAACGAAGACAGGGGTGCTTCAATGGCAATCTGCAATTATTGCTCCTATAATTGATGAGAACAAGGAAATCACCCATTTTGTCTCCATACAGGAAGATGTAACAGAGAAAAAAAAGGCTGCTGCAGAACTTCAGAAACTCTCCAGAGCAATAGAAGCAAGCCCTGTTTCAGTAGTCGTAACCAACCATGAAGGCACGATTGAATATGTGAACCCCAACTTCTGTGAAGTGACCGGTTACAACCAGGAAGAGGCTATTGGACAAAATCCACAAATATTAAGTTCCGGAGAGCAACCCCCAGAATTCTATAAGGATATGTGGGAAACGATCACTTCAGGCGGTACCTGGAAAGGTGAATTTGCTAACAAAAAGAAGAACGGAGAAATTTACTGGGAAAACGCAAGTATCTCGCCTATAAAAAACAGCCAGGGGAAAATTACCCATTACGTGGCTGTAAAAGAGGATATTAGCGAGCAAAAAGAGATGGAGAAAGCCTTGCGTCAGGAGCAGCAGCGTCTGGATATGGCCCTCAAAGGCGCTAATGCCGGACTTTGGGATTGGTCAGTAATCACCGGAGAATTAATCACCGGCGAGATCTGGTCCACTATGCTGGGTTATACCCCTGAAGAGCTGAACGAGAAATACGGTCAGCGTATTGAACGCTGGTTTGAGTTGGTACACCCCGATGATCTGCCTGATGCATGGGAAGCGGTGCAAAAGCATATGAATGGGGAAACGGATATCTTAAATACTGAATTTCGCATGCGTACTGCCGATGGTCAATGGAAGTGGATTTTGGATATTGGTAAGGTAGCGGAACGGGACGCAGACGGTAAAGGGACGCGCATGGTTGGTGTCCATCTGGATATCAGTGAAATAAAAAAGTCAGAAGAGGAGTTGAAAGAAAGTCAGAAAAGGACATCTTTACTTCATCGAATTTCTAATACAGTATCAACATCAATTGGTTTAGATGAACTGTTTGGGGACATTCGCAAGATATTAAGTGAAGTCATTGATACCACAAATTTCTTCATCGCTTTATATGATTCTGAAAAGGATCAGATTGTTTTCAGAATTTTATTTGATGAAAAGGATGACATTTCAAATTACCCAACCCAAAACAATATTTCAAAAGGTAATATAACCGGTCTTTCCTCATACGTAATCAATACCGCAAAACCACTGTTTGTTACAAAACAGGACATCATCGATCAAAACATTCCCTGTGCTGGTTCGCTGCCTGCTGTTTGGATAGGTGTCCCCTTAAAGGTTGGGGATAAAGTACTTGGCGTAATGGCAGTACAGAGCTATACCAATGTCAATCAGTATAGTGAAAAGGACGTCGATCTTATTGTCACGGTTTCAGAACAAACAGCGATGGCCATAAAGGAAGTTTTAAACACCGAAGAACTCAAAAATGCCAAACAAACTGCAGAAACAGCTACGAAAGCCAAAAGTGATTTCCTGGCCAATATGAGCCATGAAATCAGAACACCCATGAATGCTATTTTAGGGCTAAGTCATTTGGCCTTGAAAACAGATCTTAATCCAAAACAAAACGACTATGTGAGTAAAATCGATACTTCTGCCAAATCTTTGCTTGGTATTATCAATGATATTCTGGATTTTTCTAAAATTGAAGCCGGCAAGATGGATATGGAGATCATAGATTTTGATTTAAACGAAGTAATGCATAATCTTTCCAATATGGTTTCGGTCAAGACACATGAGAAAGGGTTGGAACTGGTGTTTGACCTTCACCCGGATACACCAACTCTTTTGATGGGAGATTCTTTGAGACTGGGGCAGATCTTACTGAACCTGGCGAACAATGCAGTAAAATTCACTGAAAAGGGCGAAATAGTAGTGTCTGCAGTCCCTGTCCAGATAGAAAAAAATCAAGCCATTCTCAAATTTTCAATACGGGATACAGGAATCGGCTTGACCAAAGAACAACAGGGACGACTTTTTCAATCGTTTCAGCAGGCCGACACTTCCACGACAAGAAAGTTTGGGGGAACCGGACTGGGGTTGACAATCAGTAAAAAACTGGTGGAAATGATGGATGGAAAAGTCGGTGTCAGCAGCGAACCTGGTGTTGGCAGCACTTTCTTTTTCACTGCCCGGTTCAGACGGCATAAAAAGTCCATTCTAAAAAAGCAAATCACGCCGGAATCCCTCGTTGGGCTTAAAGTATTGGTCGTGGATGATAATGATACATACAGGTTTGTGATGGAAGGGTATCTGAAAGAATTTGGATTTGATGTGGAGTTGATTGAATCCGGGGCAAAGGCAATTAAACTGCTTGAAGAAACCATTAAAGAAAGTCATAAGCCGATTGATCTTATATTCATGGACTGGCAAATGCCTGATATGGATGGCATTGAGGCTTCCAGGCAAATTCAGAAATTATTCGGTTTAAAGCATATGCCAAAGATTATCCTGGTGACTGGGTTTGGCAGGGAAGATATCATGAAACAGGTCGGGGATCTGGATCTGGACGGGTTTCTTTTAAAACCGGTCACCCAGTCCCTGCTGTTCAATGCAACCATGGATGCATTTGACCAGGAAACTCTGCATATCCCGCATCAGAACAGAGGACCTTCCGTTCTGCCCCAGGGCTTTGATTCAATCAGGGGTGCCCGTATCCTTCTGGTCGAGGATAATGAGATCAACCAGCAGGTGGCCACCGAACTTCTGGAGGGAGAAGGGTTTTTCATATCCATTGCAGAAAACGGACAGATTGCTGTGGACCGTGTCCGGGAATCCGCAGACAGCGAAATCTTTGATGCGGTGCTCATGGATCTGCAAATGCCCGTCATGGACGGCTATACCGCCACAAAAGAGATCCAAAGGGATGAACGGTTCACGGACCTGCCCGTTATTGCCATGACCGCTGATGCCATGAGCGGGGTGCAGGAAAAGGTAACCGCCAGCGGTATGTCCGATTATATTACCAAGCCCATTGATCCTCGTCTGCTTTTCAAATCCCTGGTCCGCTGGATCAAACCCGGGGAAAGAGCATTGCCGGAAGGGTTTATTCAGGGGGAGGCAGAGGCGCCGCGGCAAAGCGAATCACTGCCGTCCCTGCCCGGGATTGATGCGGAAAACGGACTGTTACGGGTGGGCGGCAAAGTCGCTGCCTATAAACGGCTGCTGGAAAAATTTATCGCCAACCAGGGAAATGCTGACAGGGACATAGAAACGTCAATAAAAACCGGTGAGATGGATGAGGCAAGCCGTCTGGTCCACACCCTGAAAGGTGTTTCCGGCAATATTGGTGCCAATGAGCTGTATGAATCTGCAAAACAATTGGAGGCCGTGTTAAAGGAAAACAATCCAAAAACGGTTGAATCTGCCTTAGAGAAGACCTCTGAAATCCTCAGCCGGACTATCCGCGTTTTGAGTTCCATTGCCGACACAAAGGCCTCGCCTGTGGATGCTGTCGATACTTCAGGAACCCGCCGAAAGATACCTGACCGGGAGGAGTTGATTCCCCTGTTGATCCGCCTTCGCCAATTGGTGGACTCCTTTGATTCCGATGCGGATAACGTACTCGGAGAGGTCATGGATCTGGTCCGCGGATCTGAAATGGAAAAGGCGTTAATGCCCATCCAAAAGAAACTATCCGAATATGATTTTGAAGGGGCTGCAGCTGAATTGGTGTCAATGGGAGAACAATTCAACTTACAAATTAAGGACTAAGGCATGAACGATCCCGCAATAAAACAAAAGATACTGGCAGTGGACGACACTCCGGAAAATCTCGATGTCATAAAGGGAATCCTGCAATCGGAATATACCCTGCTGCTGGCGGTGAACGGCCCCCTGGCCTTAAAGATTGCCAAGGCCCAGAAGCCGGATTTAATACTCCTGGATATCATGATGCCGGAAATTGACGGGTATGAAGTACTTGCGCGCCTGAAACAGGATGATGAAACCAAAGATATCCCGGTTATTTTCATTACGGCCAAATCCGAGGTTGCCGATGAGGTCAAGGGATTTGAAATTGGTTGTGTGGACTATATCACCAAACCCATCAGCCCTCCGATTCTGGAGGCACGGGTTAAAAATCATCTGGCCCTGAAGAGACAGAATGAAATCCTCAAAGAGAACGTGACGCTGCGGGAGGATGTGGACCGGATCACAAGGCATGATCTGAAAACACCCCTCAACGCCATCATTAATTACCCAAAACTCATGAAAAAGGAGAACCTGACTGAAAAACAAGTTCAGCAGCTTGAAAAGATAAGCACTGCCGGTCATAAGCTGCTGAACATGATCAACCTGTCCCTGGATCTCTACAAGATGGAGCAGGGAAGCTATCAGTTCACTCCTGCCCCGGTTAACATCATCCTTGTTTTGGATGATATTTTCCAGGACAACGGCCTGTATATAAAAACCAGGCGAATCACCATAGATGTCCTTAATAACGGAGCCCCTGTCGGGGAAGATGAGGTTTTTGAAGTCCCCGGTGAAAAGCTCTTGCTGTATTCAATGCTGGCAAACCTGCTGAAAAATTCCCTGGAGGCGTCTCCCCGCAAAGAAACAATTACCATTTCCCTTGAAGAGGCCTCGGCTCCAGTCATTCATATTCATAACCAGGGTGGTGTGCCGGAAGAATTGCAGGATACTTTTTTTGATAAATACGCGACATCAGGTAAAAAAACCGGAACCGGGCTCGGGACCTATTCTGCCAAATTGATCATGGATACCCATAGCGGATCCATCTCAATGGCTTCCTCCCAGGAAAAAGGCACCACCATATCCATGGAATTTCTGGCAAATCAGTAATATTGATTTGGTGATTTACAAGTGAAACAAATGGTTGATGAACTGGAAAAAAGTCGATAATAATATATAAAATCAACCTGCCCGTTGTGAGAATTATAAGATGAAAGACATACCCAAAGTATCATTTTTAAAGACAAACAAAGCAAAGATAGAGTTTGAAATATTTACGCTTAATAGTCTTTTTTCACGGCAGGACAGGCTGGATCATTCCCTTTATCAGCCTCACCGGCTTACATTTTACAACATTTTGTTTTTTAGCAAAGGGTCAGGGGTGCACGAAATAGATTTTAAGCCGTACCGTTACTATGAGGGAAGTCTCCTTTTTATCTCTAAAGGACAGGTCCAGGCATTTGAGAGGCATCCCGGCACTGACGGATTTATGATGCTGTTCACTGAAGACTTTATATCCAAAAACCTGATTCACTCTGACATTTTATCTCGCTATGGGTTATATAATTACCATCTTCAGTCACCGATAATACATCCTGAAGAAACAGGAGAAGAGCATTTTTCTCATATTATCAGTGAAATATTTGAAGAGTATATTGTTTCTGATGATTTTGCCAAAGAGGAGATTCTGCGGTCATTGTTGAATCTGTTATTATTAAAAGCAGAACGGATCAAACGCACGATACATCCGCAGGAGAAAAATTCAGAATGGCTAATTAAATTTAGTGTGTTTAGAAATTTACTTGAAAGTAATTTTTCTAAAACCCGTAATGCAAAAGAGTATGCAGGGATGATGGACATATCTTATAAATATTTAAATGAGATATGCAAATCTATTTCCGGCAGCACTGCTAAAGAGTTTATTGATAAATTTATAATTTTGGAAACAAAAAGACATCTGGCAATGTCTGATAGTTCCATCAAAGAATTAACCTATGAATTAGGGTTTGATGAACACACTAATTTTGTAAAATTTTTTAAAAAACATACCTCTCAGACACCATCTCAATTCAAAAAAATGTTAATAAAATAACGTTTCGGTTCGATATTTACCATTTTTTGACATGGGCCTACCTTTATTTGCCTTCTGCCTAAGTGTATTTTTATCTCATGATTTTAAACAGCACTAAAACAGGAGGCGAAATGAAACATTTAACAATTCTGTGCATTGCAATCTTTTTGATTACGGCCTGCACAACCGTTCACGCAAAAAAGGAGTCAAAAATGAAAGTATCAAACACGGAAAAAGTCGTTGCATTATTAACCAGTATTGAAACAGGAGATCCAAAGCCTGTA
>PJEL010003640.1_pt1 | contig 13045 bp, 5 predicted proteins | sample 1853271 | NCBI WGS metagenome assembly PJEL01 (sample SAMN08108733, study PRJNA415343) | Invertebrate metagenome, whole genome shotgun sequencing project. | host: Globobulimina | place: Sweden: Gullmar Fjord | collected 2015-08 | reverse complement strand
GGGGTGGGGGTCTCTGTTGGGGTAGGGGTGGCGGATGGTAAAATAATAACGGGGGCCGTGGGTACAGGTGTATCCAGTGGGGCTACCGTTCTGACTCGTCTGGGTGTTTTGGTTGGGGTGGGGGTAACCTGGCCGATGCTCGGTCCACAAGCTAATACGGGAATAAGTAATATTATCAAAACACCTTGAAAAATCCAAGTAAATTTCATAAAAAAGAACATCCTTACAAAAAGTTAAGTTTAAGGGCCTAAATACTTGCTGGTAAAAAGAGAACAAGTTGTTTTATTTGCAACCTGGCCAGGGTAGAGAGACATTATAGCATAAACCACATAAGTTCGTCCAAAGCGGCTTGGTATAAGGAGTTCATTGTCTATTTAATATCTATATGGTACAATTTGTCGCAGCAGAGGATCAAATGTCCACACCCAAGTTAAATCAAAACGAAATAAGCTCATCGGAAGCTCATCTTGAATCCTGGTTGATAGCTATTATTTCTACCTTAAAGGTACATTGGGGTAATTATCAAGCGGTCAACCAGTCTCGACCTGACTTCAAGGCCTGGCTTAACCTGATTCATAGCGCCGCTACAAGCCCGGACAAGTTAGTTAAGGAAGTGGCTCGATTTTTAGAAGCGCTTCAAAATATCCCGGCTGATTCATATCGGTGGGGAATTTTAACCGATTTGCTGGCACTCACCTTTGAGGCCGCCAAATCTGAGGCCAATAAACTCAGCAGCGGCGATTGGCAAAACCTGCTAGAAATTCAAACCCGTATCCTGAAAGCAGCCGCCCAGGTCGTGGATAGGACGACCACACCTCAAGCAGGCCATATCCTTGACCCTCAAACTGTGGCTCAAATCAATAAGGCCATTACAAACATCAGCGACCCTTATCAACTGCTGGATGCGCTTATTGGTATCATTCAACAGAAATTTGGTTATCAATATATAAACATTTTTTTACTTGATGCCAACAAAAAAAGCCTAACCCTGCAAAATAGTACCAGAAAAACCAATCCATCTGAGACCAAACAAGTGATTATCCTTAAGGCTGGCGAGGGGATTATGGGGCAGGTTGTCAGCACAAGGCAAAGTATGTTGGTTAATGATGTATTTGCTCATCCTCATTTTGTCCCGCAGCAAGCTTTAGCCCGGGTTAAATCGCAAATAGCCATACCCTTGCAGGCCGGAGAAAATCTGCTTGGTGTTTTAGACATTGAGAGTGAGCGGCTTGATGCTTTTTCTGAAAATGACCACCATCTTTTAGAAAGCATATCTGGCTTGATAGCAATAACCTTAACAAACGCTTACCTGCAAAAAGTACAGCAACGTTACCAACGTGAGCAAAACCTGATTTATGAAAGCGTGATTACCTTAGGCACTGGTATGGATATGGAAACGGTGCTACAACATATCAGCCAAAAAATCACAGAAATTATTAGCGTTGGGGCCTGTGTTATCTGTCAAATTGATGATAAAAACCAGACAATTACGGCCATCTCCGAGTATATTGCGCCCCACTTTGGACAGCCAAATTATACCTGGCGCGAATTCAATCAAGCTATGCCGATTGCCAAAGACCCTATTAGCCAACAGATTCTTAAAACCGTCCGTCCGGTTATCAGCACAGGTAAAGCCGATAGAACTTTAATCTGGCAAGCTCCAGCAAACACCACCCCCGATAGCCGACGCTGGAATATGCTACTGGCCCTGCCCTTTGAAACAAAAATGCGGGTCAGCGGTATGATAGAGATTTATGACATCAACCCCAAACGTACATTTTCCAGCGAAGATATTCAAATATGCCGTATTTTAGCCACCCAAACTGCCTTAGCCCTGGAACAAACCCGCCTGTTTGATGAAATGCTGCGGCGACTCAGTGAAATGAGCATGTTGTATGATATGGCTCAAAAGCTCTCTAGCAGCCTTGAGTTAGAAGACATCCTGCATACTATTGTCACCTCATTAAAAGAGGCTATGGGCTGTAGAGCCTGCTGCATTTTTTTGATTGATAGTAGCCACACAGCCTTAGAGATTAAAGCTGCGGTTGGTTTAAAACCTCAATGGCGAGAAGCGGCCAAGTTAAAGTTAGGCCAGGGCGCTGCCGGGATAGCTGCCGCTGAGGGGCGGACTGTTTATTTGCCTGATACCCTCAATGATCCTGATTTTGTTGTTTTTGACCCCGAGGTGAAATCTCTTTTAGCTGTTCCCCTGATAGCCCACGGCAAAATTATCGGCACCATTAATGTTGATGACAACAAACTTGATGCCTTTGAAGGCGATCAAGAAAGGTCATTGACGATTGCTGCCGCCCAAGCTGGGGCCGCGATTGAAAATGCTCGCCTTTTTGCCCGGGTTACGGCTGAACAGCAACAGCTTCAAGCAATTATGCAGCACATGGCCGATGGTCTACTGTTAACTGACAAACAAGGTGATATTATAACCTGTAACTCAACTCTGGCTATGATGTTGGGCCTTAGACACAAAGAAATTGTTGGCAAAAACGTTAACACGCCTGATTTACCCCCCAATCTGGCCTTGATTATGACCAGCGCCACTCGCCGTGCCCGCACAGGTGTTTTAGCCAAAGAAGTCACCATAGAAAATCCGCGTCCCAGAACGCTGCAAATTTTCACAACCGCTGTTTTTGATAATCAAAATAATCAGGTGGGTGAAGTACGGCTGGTACATGATGTCACCAAAGAGCGAGAATTGGACCAACTTAAAGACGACTTTATCTCGACCATTTCTCATGAGTTACGGACGCCGCTCTTTTCTATCCAGGGTTTTGCCCAACTTATGATGGAAGCCGATGATTTGGACCTGGAAACACAAAACGAGTTTCTAAGCACCATTCGACGACAGGCCATTCAACTCAGCCAGATGGTTAACAATTTATTAGATATTTCTAAATTTGATGAAGGTAAAATGGGACTGGAAAAAACGTCTGTCTCCATGATGGATATTATCAACCAAACCATACTCAAATTACAAGGATTTGCCCATCATCAAAACATCAAATTGCTATCCGATTTACCCCTCAGCTTACCCCCCCTCATGGGCGACCCACAACGCTTAGAACAAGTTTTAACCAACCTTATTGGGAATGCCATTAAATTTTCTAAGGATAACGAGCAGGTTGTCGTCAAAGCAACAGCCATTATCAAAACCAGTGCTGATGACGCAGAAATTATGGTGCAGGTTAAAGATCAGGGTATTGGTATTTCGCCCGACGCTCTGAGCCAAATCTTTTCAAGATATTATCAGGTCCATGACAAAAGTGAGCGTTCGGCTATGGGAAGTGGATTGGGATTGCACATTGCCAAGAAAATTGTTGAAGGGCATGGGGGACGAATCTGGGCTGAAAGCGAGGTAGGGCAGGGCAGCACCTTCTGTTTTAGCTTACCAACATCTGGCATAACAGTGAAAAGTGAAAAGTGAAAAGTGGTTACTGATTATTAGATAGTGAAATACACCCGTATGAAAAATTTTAACCATTGGCCGCTGGTCATCCTTATCAGCACCTTTATTATTCTGGCAAGCCTGTTTAGTTTAACCATTCCGCTTGATGCGGCTCCCGATGAAAAGGAACATTTTGATTTAATCCGCTACATTGCGGAGCAAAAACGTCCGCCGTTAAGCAATCAAGAGCGCGCTGGCGTAGGTTACAAAGGGGATGCTTCGCCCTTTTATCATGGGCTGGTAGCGCTCACGTCGCAATATGTTGATGTCGAAATCATGCCCCAGCGCCCCACCCTACGAGTTCCAGAACTTTTTATTCCCGCCGACACTATTCATGACAACAGAAATTTCCACACCGAGAATGAAAGCTATCCCTTTCGGGGCATAGTTTTAGCCTGGCATTTAGCCCGGCTGGCAACCATTCCCCTGGCTGCCTTGACCATGATTGCCATCTACTTAACGGCACTGACCATCTATCCCAAGCGCCGCTACTTTGCGGTAGCGGTGGCCGCCTTTGCCGCCTTTTTGCCGCGCTTTACCATTAACAGTGCGGTCCTTAATGATGATAATTTAGTTATTCCCCTAACTGCCTTTGCCATTTACTATTTGGTACGCATCTTAGAGGGCCATACCACCCGCAAGACATTGATCTTGGTGGGAGTTTTTATCGGCCTGGCGACCATAACCAAATATCATGCTCTGGTTTTATTGCCAGAAATGACCCTGGCCTTCATTTTGATGGCTTGGTTAGAGCAATGGAATTGGCGGGTATGGTTACGGCATTGGGGCTGGGGCAGCTTTGGATTTCTGCTCTCTGCCGGGGGGTGGTTGATTTTTGTGCTAGTGCGCTTTAACAAAATCAACGAGCTTGGTCTGGTCAAGGGCATTATGGACCCGCTCGGCGACCCGGTAGTGGCCGATAGCTCCGGCATTTCTTTTTGGGAGGTCGGTCTGGCCTGGGATTGGATTGGGCCGCTCTTTCGCTCCTTTTGGATAGCTTTGGAAGGGACCCGGATTTTTGGCCCGGAGGGGGTTTATTTTATCTATGGCTTGATGAGCCTGATGGCACTGGGGGGCCTTATAAAGTGGGGGTATGATAACCTTAAATCCGGCCAGGGGCGGCAGGTTTGGAGACCAGCCATTATTTTATTGGCCTTACATTTTCTTATTTATTTGGCGATTGTTTTTGTGCGCTACCAAACGCGAGCGGCAACAGGGTTGGGTTATGCTGCCGCACCGCACAATATTCAAGGCCGACACCTCTATCCAGCCCTTATTTCGGTGGCCTTTTTCTTTGTTTTGGGCCTGAGCGAAACCCTCCGCTCCTGGTCATGGTTAAGGCGTAAATTATCATCTACCAAGGCTAATGGAAATCTTGATAAGCTGTTAGCCGTTTCAATTAGTGTGCTGCTGATTGTTTCAGGGTTGGTCTCATTCCTGATCTATATCCGGCCCAGCTACCTACCCTATCTGCCGATGTTGGCCCTTAAACCCAAAGAGGTAAACATTGACCAGCGGGCCAACATCGAATTGGCCGAGGGGTTAAAATTTGTCGGTTTTACTTTTGAGCAGCCGGCCAGAGCGATTGAGGATACTTTGTCGCTTAGTTTATATTGGCAGGCTAAAAGCGATCAGGGTCGCGATTACCTGACCCAACTTTGTCTTTATGATGCCGCCGAGCAGCCGGTCAGTTGTTATCAAGGCCATCCTGCCAATGGCCTCTTTCCGACCCGCTCCTGGACAGCCGGACATGTTTTTCGGGATGAAATCAAGCTCTTTTTGCCAGCTTGTTTAGCTGTTGGAGATTATGAACTTAAATTGTCTATCCTGCCGCTGCGAACGGATATAGCCGCCACAACTGTTGAAACCCCGGAAACAGCACCACAGGTAATTTCTCTGGGCTACATCTCACGAACCACGCCGACAACACAGCCTGAGAGTGACATTAGGGTTTGTACTCAGGCCGGCTGTCAAAGCGAAGGCCAAATTGACCTACCCCAAATTCGGCAGGGGTTGACGGTTATCAGCAACCAAAGCGAGGCCAACATTCGCCTTGTGTCAGATAAGCTGGTATGGCTACCGCTGGAACAGAGTGTTACCGTACACTGTCCAGCGGGACAAACCGCCACGCTGCAAACCTTCATCACCGACCGCTCTGTTATTCCAGGTTTATATCAGTTGGAAATTGCCGGGGAGCGACAAGAAGGACCGCAAATTCAAGTTCAAACCCGGCTCCGAAACTTCACCGCAGCGAGCAACCTGGAGACAGAAGTGGACATCTCCTACGCCGGGTTGTTGGAACTGTTGGGTTATAATGTCGATTTATCCCCCCGTTATCCCCACGACCCCCTGGAAGCCACCCTCTATTGGCGTGCTCAGCGCACCACCGATAAAAATTACGTTGCCACCCTACATCTTTTAGACAACAGTATGACCATGTGGAATCAAACTGACCATGAGGTCGGCGGTTTGTACCCCAATATTTTGTGGGCACCGGGGGAAGTGGTCAAAGATGTCCACACTTTACACAATGAGCATGTATCGCCCGGCCTGTACAGTATTGAATTGGTTTTGTATGACGGTTCGCGGGGATTTAATCCGCTGCCCAAAGTCTCAACTGAAAGCAACGTATACATTGAACCCAATCCCATTTTGGGCCAGATTAGAATTATGGATCCCGCCCGAAACGAAGCACCCCCAACGCCAAAACTCATCAACATGAATGACGAAATTCAATTATTGGGGTATGATATAGTTAACCCAGCTTTGACTACAGACCAGCCCTTATCTTTGGCCCTGCATTGGCAAGCCAGGGCCCTACCCAGCGCCGATTACACCGTTTTTACCCAACTCATTGGACCAGACGGTTTACTTTGGGCCCAACATGATAATCAACCCCAGGGGGGGCGTTACCCCACCACCTTGTGGGCAGTTGAGGATAGGGTTGTAGACCGTTATGAGCTAACCTTGCCAGAGGATGCCCCCAGCGGCAAGTATCGTCTGCTGGTTGGGATGTACAATTGGGTAACAGGCGAACGCTTGCCCACTTTTGATGAAAATGGTAAGCGTTTGCCGGATGACGCGGTGATGCTGAGGATGGTTACGGTTGGGGCCGGGGGGGAGTAGCTTCAGTTTGCAAGTTTGCAGGTTTGCAAGTTTGCAGGTTTGCAGGTTTGCAAGTTTGCAAGTCTGCAAGTTTGCAAGTTTGCAGGTTTGCAAGTCGCAGATGATAATTTTTATGTCAGATGCCCAACGCTCATATCGGTCTGCCCGACCATCATCTTAAATCCCTGCTGCGTTGCGGGTTAGCCCTAGCTGTTCGATAAATCAGCTCTTTTGTTAGCAAAACCAACCTCGATAAGGATACCCTTTCTTGGCCCTGTCTGCGACTAATACCAATCTGGTATCTGCTCGTTTTTCCCTTTGCCTACTCCCTACTCCCTGCTTCTTTTTGTAAATTAAGCTAAAAGCATGATACACTTGTCAACAGGTAATCACCGATGACAACATCTTTAAGCCCTATTTTTGTCCGTATCTACACCGCTGACCATAAAGTGGTGGGGGCTGGCTTTCTAGTCCTGGAGCGCCATATCTTAACCTGTGCCCATGTTATCAACCGTGCCACCGGCCTGCCCCCAAGCAATCAAAAGCAAGCACCTGGCGAGGTTGAGCTTGACTTTCCGCTGCTGCCAAGCAACGAGATCACGAGTGCCGCCATTACACTTTGGGACCCCGAGCATGATATTGCGCTTTTAAGCTTATCACAAGCCCCCCCACCCGGAGCAAGCCCGGCCAGACTATTAACCCCCAGCCGGCCTTTATGGGGCCACCACTTTCGAGCCTATGGTTTCCCCCAATTTCACGATCAGGGCATCTACTCCGAAGGTAAAATCCTGGCCCAACTGGATAGCAATAGCGGCTGGGTTCAAATCGAAAGTAACTCCCACTATCGAGTTCAGCCCGGTTTTAGTGGGGGACCACTTTGGGATGAGACCCTACAGGGCGTAGTGGGTATGGTGGGAGCCGCCGAAGCCGATGAAAGCATCAAGGCCGCCTTTTTTATTCCCACCTCTGTATTGCTCAAAGTCTGGCCCGACTTGCCCACCCAACAAACACGTCCTAAAAAAAATGTCCCCTTTGTCCTCCCCCAAAAAGAGATTCCAACCTTTACCGGTCGCCATGCGGAATTGGATGCCTTAGCCCAGACCTTACTGCCACCCCGCGAGTCACCCCCCGTAGGTGTACTTAATCAATCCCACCCGACCAGAATAAGCAGCATTGTCGGTTTGGCTGGCGCAGGTGGCATTGGCAAATCGGCCCTGGCCTGTCAATTTGCCTCGCACTATCGTGACCACTTTCCCGCTGGGGTCATTGGCTTGCGGGTTGATAACAAAGACCCCGACTCCATTGCCCGCAGCCTGATTAGAACCCTCGGCTTGACTCTGGCCGAAGATGATGAACGGGATGCCGCCACCCTGATGCAAGAATATCTGACCCCGCGCCGACTTTTGCTGATTTTTGACAACGCCGAACAAGCCGACGACTTGCGCCACTTATTACCGGGCGGCCAACACTGTGCCGTCATCATCACCACCCGCGACAAAGGGCTACCCCTTCAATTGGACATACCCGGCCACACCATCATTGATTTACCCCCTTTACCTGATGCCGAAGCCTACATCCTCTTGGAAAAGTTTATTGGCCCCACCCACCTTGAGCCAGAAAAAAGTGCCGCTCAACAGATTATCAGACTGGTGGGCAACCTACCCCTGGCCCTGGAGATTGTAGGCAAAACTTTGCAATTACGCCCCCGTCTAAGCTCAAGCGACTACGCAGCCAGCCTCCGGGACGAACATAAGCGCCTCAGCCAACTTCAAATTCGGCGTGACCCCCATCTAAATATCCGCCTGACCTTTAACAAAAGCATCGAACTGTTAACCCAGGAGGGCGAAAGCGACTTGATTGACTTTTTTGCCTGTCTCTCCGTTTGTGCCGAGCGTGGTTTTGCCTTAGCAACAGCCCTGGCCACCAGCGCCACCGAAGCCATAATCGCCGCTGACTTTATGGCCTACCTGGTGCAGCTTTCCTTGTTGAATGAACCCCAAGACGCGCTGCAAGCCCAAGAATCCCCCCGCTTTATCTTTCACCCCTTACTACGAAACTTTGCCGCCGACCTGGCCCGCGAGCGCAACTTATATGCGGCCGCCCAAAAGCGTCACGCCGCCCACTTCAGGCACTTAATCAAGACCACCTCCATAACCGACCCCACCCTGGCGACGGATTTGGCCACCAATTTGGATGATATTTTGCTGGCAGCAACCTGGATACAGGAGCAACAGCAAGCCGATTATACCTTTGCCCTAAAGCTGCAACCCTTCTTTTTACAATACGGCTACTGGCAGCAAGCCGGCGAATTGATGACCACCTTCTTGACCCTGGCCGAACAGCTTGCTGATTGGCACACAGCCATTCAGTTTCGTTTGCAGCAAGCTAAATATGCCAGCTTACGGGGTGACTTTACGGCAGCAAGGCTGGCTTTGCAGCCCATTCCCGACTTAATCACCCACCTCGACCCTGCATCCCAACAGGCGCGAGACCAGGCCATGTACTTTAACAGTCTGGGGGGAGTGCAGCAGAGATTGGGCCGCTTTGAGGATGCCCTGGCCTCCTTTGAACAAAGTTATGCCTTGTTGGTGACCTTAGAAGATCAACGGGGACAGGCGATGGTCCTCAACAGCTTAGCAGATACGTTACGCCGACAGGACCGCTTTGAAGAAGCCCTGGCCGCTTATCAGCAATGTTTGGCTATTGAAGTCGAGCTTGGCAATCAACGCGGCCAAGAAATCGTCTTAACCAGCATGGCCGGATTGCAGTGGCGCACTGGTCACTTTGAAGCAGCCCTGACTACCCTCCAACGCAGCCTGGAGCTTGCCACAGCCCTAAACAATCAACGCGGCCAATCGATGATTTATACCGAGCAGGCCCGCATTTATATAGCCCAAAAAGCTTTTGAACCCGCCCTCGAAGCTTTGCAGCACAGCTTTGATCTCAGCCTTACCAAACGGGGCAAACGGGGCTTGGGCATTGTAGTGCCCTTAATGGCTAAAGTTCTCACCTGCCTAAATCGCGCTGAAGAAATCGGGGGCTACTGTCAACGCGCCCTTAAAGTTGCCCCCAAAGATAAAAAGCTGCTCAAACTCAAAACCCAACTCACAGGCCCCCCCAAAAAAACCACTCCCCTCATAACTCTCAGCGGTCATATCAAACGGATTATCCACCATCCCCGCGGTTATCGCTACGGTTTTATCACCCCCGACGATGGCTCCGCCGACATCTACTTCAAAGAACCACAGATTGAAATAGGGCCACTCTCCCCCGGTATGCAGGTCGAAGCCGACGTAATGCAACAATCACATGGTCGGATAGCTCAGGCCATACGCATCAAGAAATAGCTCTTATAAGCAAAACCGCATAATCCGTTCTATACTGAGATTAGTTTGAAACCGGAACTTTTAAGAAAGATGGTATGTTATGCCCGATAACGACATTCGGGCATCCAGCGGGGCCTATAAGTGTCGATTACCGAAAAAACATTCGGGCCGAAAAAACATTCGGGCCGAAAAAACATTCGGGCCGCTAAAAGTATGCAGGAATGACAGCTCAAAGTTTCGTTCTTATTTTGCTTTCAGTATAGTATGCTGTCAATTAAATCCTGACAGCATTAATGAGGTAAACTTTCAAAGAATCATCACAAATACGAAAGGAAACCAAAAACAATGTCGTGTCTAATGGAAAGTATAAGTGAAATGGATATGGTTGATCCAACAACGCTTCAAAGGGGTTGGTATGCGTTGGAGTGAAGACGGATTTAACCACTTGCTTCATTTACGTTTAGCTTGGGTCAATGGCCGTTGTGATCCTCTTCTCCTGTCTACTACCCCAAGTCCTAGATGCGCCCGTTAGCATTGTAATTCAAAGTCTCATCCCCTTAGCCCCTGCGCTGCGTTCTGAGCTACCGAAGGGATTTTCATACCGGGTGGGCGACATAAAAAATATCTTACGTGACTATTTTCAGAGGAGCAAAAGCAATGGATAACCAAATTCAACAAGCTGTAAAACTCATCAGCAAGGCTCAAAATGTCGTGGCTTTGACTGGGGCTGGAATCAGTACGCCTTCTGGTATTCCTGATTTTAGAAGTCCAGGTTCCGGGATGTGGGAAAAGGCCGACCCTATGCAGGTGGCCTCTATTTTTGGCTTTCGGCGAGACCCCGAGCAGTTCTACCGCTGGATTCACCCTTCGACAGATTTGATGTTAAGTGCCAATCCCAACCCCGCCCACAAAGCCTTAGCCGAGTTGGAACAGTTGGGCAAGCTCAAGGCTGTTGTGACCCAAAATATCGATAATTTGCACCAAAAGGCGGGATCACAAAGGGTGTATGAGTTACATGGTCACCTGCGAGAATTTACTTGCCTGCAATGCCAACAGATTGAGGCGGCTGAGGGCATCATTGATAAGTTTATAACCGATGGGCAGGTGCCACAGCATCATTGTGGGGGTATTCTCAAACCGAACGTCATTCTCTTTGGCGAGCAGTTGCCCGTGTCAGAGTTTATAGCTGCTCAATTGGCTTTTGAAGAGGCCGATTTAATCATCGTCGCCGGTTCTTCGCTGGAGACGGCACCGGCCTCAGATTTACCTTTGATTGCCCTCAACAAGGGTGCTCAAGCCATTGTGGTTAACTTCCAGCCCACCTACCTCGACCCCAGAGCCGAGGTGGTCATCAACGATGATGTGGCCGAAATATTGCCCCGGATTGTGGCTTTAGTCAGCTCTTAACCCGGCAGTCCTAAAGCCAATACCTTCCAAATTGTCCTATGGCATAAATAAGAAACTCTGTCGAAATTTCTATTTCTAAAAGCCCTCGTGAGAAACCCAAGCGTATAACATTAGCGAACTGTGTATCGCACGAAACTTTGTATCGCAAGCTTCAGTCAGCTCAATGGGTTTCTCCAAGCCGAGTTTCGCTAAGATGCCGACTTGAATGTATGAACGGTTGAACTTTGTTAACTATGACCCAAGATTTCAGCCAGAATTTTGATGACGTACTCATTATCTTCCTGACGAGCAATAGTAATCCGGATATTATCAGGCAAGCCAAACGGGTCTGTCTGCCTGAGGATAACTCCCCGTTTCATCGCTTCATCACAAATGTAGGCCGCATCCATTGGCAAGTCAGCTAAAAAGATGAAATTACTTTGACTGGGCAACACGGTGATGCCAAATTGAGCCAACTCATTGTAATAGAATTCTCGGCCACTTTTAACCAGCTCTAATGTTTGCCTAATATGTACCTCATCATCAAGAGCGGCGGCTGCGCTCAAACAGGTTAAGCGACCATTATGGAAAGGAAGTTGTTGCCCCCGGACAGTTTCGGTCAAATCTGGTCGTCCAAAACAAAAGCCTATCCGCATACTGGCCAGACCATATAATTTAGAAAATGTACGAGTGACTAATACATTGTGTTCAGCCAGAATGAAATCAGTTAATTTAGGAAAATCGGGCTGGTCGGCGAATTCCACATACGCTTCATCAAATATAACGGTTATCTCTGACGAAACTTGAGCCAGAAAATGCCGGACCTCTTCATGGGTAACAAAGGTGCCAGTGGGATTATTAGGATTACAGATAAATATCAAACGCACGGTTTCATCTATAGCTTGTAAAAGTGCTGTCAAGTCAACCGTATAATTTTTCAAAGGCACCACACTATCTTTTCCGCCAAAATGCTTGACCAGAATTTCATACATGCCGAAGGTCGGCCCGGCAATCAATGCCCGGTCACCCGCCTTTATAAATGATTGGACAATCATTCGCAATACATCACAAGAACCGTTGCCGAGAACGAAGTGGGCAGGGTTAAGGTCAGGCCCCAGACGTGCAGCCAGCTTGGCCAACAAATCTTGCTCTTGGCTGCTGGGGTAAAGATGCACATTTGTTGCGGCAGCTTTGATAGCAGCTATGGCTTTGGGAGATGGGCCTAAAACATTTTCATTAGAACCGAGTTTAAGTATATGGCTCAGTCCGGATATTTGTTGCGCTTCTTCAAGGGAGTGACCAGGAACATATACAGGTCTTTGTGTTTGCTTCATTTATTTCGCCTCTTTTTTAGGATGTTAGTGTATTAGTCAGAAGGAATCGGGCGTAAATAACTGTCCCATTTCCAACTATTACGTAGTGCGTATCATTTCTGCCTTATAAATACGCATTACTACAGCATCAGGTAAGATTTGATAAGTTATATTGGGCAGCAGAGATAATGGTAAATTCAGACCAGGTTTTGTAGCTTGGTTTTGGTACCTTAGATCTTGCAGGTTATTGTGACTCTGCGGAAGATTTCTCCACCTACGGTCTCGAAATGACATGGTGCTGCGTATCAGAATTTACCTGATGATGCACTACTACACCATGTCATTTCGAGTGAGGAACGAGCGAGAAATCCCCACTATGGGTAAATACGTTAACCTCTACCTCAGCTCACTAAAGGCACATTTAGGCCAGCTACCCCATTTTTAGGGGGACAACT
>PJEL010003639.1_pt1 | contig 13047 bp, 9 predicted proteins | sample 1853271 | NCBI WGS metagenome assembly PJEL01 (sample SAMN08108733, study PRJNA415343) | Invertebrate metagenome, whole genome shotgun sequencing project. | host: Globobulimina | place: Sweden: Gullmar Fjord | collected 2015-08 | reverse complement strand
GCGGTGTTATTGGCGTATGCGCAGCCTACTATTTAACCGAGCAAGGCCGCTCAGTGACGCTAATTGAAAAGGGCGACCTATGTGCCGGTAGCTCTTATGGCAACGCTGGGTTGGTCGCTTCCGAACACGCCATTCCTATGGCTGCGCCCGGTGTCATCAGCCAGGGTCTGCGCTGGATGTTGGATTCTGACAGCCCCTTTTACATTAAACCACGCCTCGATTTCGACCTCTTTCGTTGGCTGTGGCGGTTTCGAGGGGCCAGCAACGAAAAAGTGATGCGGCGCACAATCCCGGTGTTATTGAGGCTGAGAGAGGCCAGCCTTGACCTGTACGAACAATTGAACGCTGCCGATATGTCGTATGGTTACGAACAAAAAGGGCGTTTGTTCCTTTTTAAGGATCAGGCCAATTTTGAGGCAAACATCAAAGAAGACCAAGTGCTGCATGAGTTTGGGGTGACGGCTCAAATCCTGGATGCGGAGGCCGTCCGCGAATTGGAGCCAAACCTACACCCTGCCATTATCGGTGGCATCTACTACGCCGGCTACGCTCACATAGCGCCCGACCTTTTTGTGTATGAGTTGGCTCGCGTGGCCGAAAAGCGGGGAGCTTCTGTGCGGACAAAAACAGAAGTGCTGGGTTTTGAAATTTCTGACCGGTCTATTACGACGGTCATTACCACGCGGGGTAATTTTCAGCCTGAGCAAGTGCTTTTGGCTGCCGGAGCATGGTCGCCCTTGTTAGCTCGCGAGTTGGGGCTAAAATTGCCCATTCAGGCGGCCAAAGGGTACAGCATCACCGTCAAATCACCGCCAACCTCTCCCACGCGCCCCCTTTTTCTGGCCGAAAGCAGGGTCGCCGTAACCCCTATGGGTGATCGCTTGCGTTTTACCAGTACCCTGGAATTAGCTGGTCTTGATCTGTCAATCAACCGCCGGCGGGTGGCAGCCACCCGCCGGGCGGCCGGTGAGTATCTGTCCGGTATGACTGAATTGAAGCTGATCGAAATTTGGCGCGGCCTGCGCCCCGCCACACCCGACAGCTTGCCCATCATCGGACGCAGCAATTCGCTCGAAAATCTAATCCTTGCTACTGGTCATGGTATGCTAGGTATGGCCCACGGCCCGATCAGCGGTAAACTGGTAGCGCAGATTGTTAGCGGAGAGCCGCCGAGCGTTGATTTAACGCCGTTCCGGGTGGAGCGGTTTGGGTGAAAAAATGAAAATAGTCGAAGTTAAGATATATCTTGTTGATATAGATGGTCGCCGCCCGGTAATCGCCCAAATCATCACCGACACGGGGATAAGCGGCCTGGGAGATGCAGCCATTGCTTACGGGGCGGGTGCAACAGCCGCAGCCGGGATGGTCAAAGATTTGGCCGAGAGTTTTGTGTTGGGCCAGGATCCTTTCTGCATCGAGGCCATTTGGAGTGAGATGTATGACCACACCTTTTGGGCCAAGGGGGGTGGCCCGATCATCTTTGCCGGTATCAGCGCCATCGAGCAGGCATTGTGGGACATCAAGGGTAAGGCCCTGGGCGTACCGGTGTATGAGATGTTGGGCGGTAAATTTAGAGACAAGGCCCGCGTTTATGCCAACGGCTGGTCATTTCGATGTTCCTCGCCCGACGACTTTGCCCGTGAAGCGGAACGGGTGGTGCAGGATGGCTACACGGCCCTCAAACTCTATCCTCTGGCCTCACCCGAAAACACAGGTTCACATGGTCGCCTGAGACATGTATCGCTCCGGGCCATAGACCGAGAGGCTGAAAATCTGATTGTGGCCAGGGTCAAGGCCGTGCGCGAGGCAGTGGGACCAAACATCGACGTTTTGCTCGATATGAGTGCCGAACTAACCACCGATACTATCATTCGCCTCGGCCAGCGGTTAGAGAAATTCGATCCCTTTTTCTTTGAGGAGCCAGTCGATCCGTTCGATGTCGCAGCCCTCAAGAAAGTATCTGAACACGTCAATCTGCCCATTGCCGTGGGCGAACGGCTATACACCCGTTATGGCTTCCGCCAAGTGCTGGAAAGCCACGCGGCAGACATCCTCCAGCCGGATATTGGCAACACGGGCGGAATTATGGAGACCAAAAAGATTGCCGCGATGGCCGAGGTGTACAATATGCGTATTCAACCACACGTCTGTGCCAGTCCAATCTCAACCGCCGCGGCGCTGCAACTGGTCGCCTGTATCCCCAATTTTATTATCCTGGAACTTTACCCCTATCGCGCCCCGGACCACTTTCAAATTGTAGACCATGCCCCGGAGTGGGATATCAAAGATAGCCACTTGCCCATCCCTGACCGGCCAGGTCTGGGAGTGGAATTGGTCGATGAACGAGTCCGGCCTTTTTTGTGGGCAGAGTGCAAACTGTAACATTTTTATGGGAGAAAGGAATTTTATGTCTAAGAAAGTAGAAACGTTGTGGCTAAGTCAAAATGATGTCATTGCCGCCGGTGGGCTGAATATGGCCCCCATTGTAGACACTGTTGAAGAGGTTTTTGGCTTATTTGGTAACGGCGATTATGCCCTGCCGATAAAGGTGTCACTCGAATGGGAGGAGGACTCGCCACCGGGTGAGCAAAAGAATCACTTGAATATTATGCCGGGGTATGTGGGGGGGGGAGTTAAGGCCGTTGGATTCAAGGCCATTGCCAGCTTCCCTCAAAACCCATTTAAGCATAATTTACCGCGAGCTTCTGCGCTCATCGTTCTGAACGATGTAGAGGTGGGTTTGCCTCTGGTGGTTATGGACGGTACGCTTATCAGCGCTATGCGTACCGGCGCGGTGAGCGGCGTAGGAGCAAAATATCTGGCCCGCGAGGATGTGACCAGAGTCGGGCTTATTGGAGCCGGGGTGCAGGGGCGGACCCAGTTGATGGCTCTGAAGGTCACCCGTCCCGGTCTGCGGCAGGTGATGGTTTTTGACATCCGCCGTGATCGGGCCGCAGCTTTTGCTGCGGAGATGAGCGAGCGGCTTGGTCTGGATATCCGGATTGCCGATAGTGCTGAAGCAGTAGCCAGACATGCCGAGATTTTGGTCACAGCCACCACCAACATCACAGATCCCATTATTCATGCTGGCTGGCTGGCTCCCGGTACTTTTTATGCCCATGTTTCCGGTTATGAATGTGCATACGATGTGATTCACCATGCCGACAAAGTATTGGTGGATGATTGGGAGCTGGTCAAAGCCCGAATGTATTCAACCGTAGCCCTGATGTGGCGTGACGGTCAATTCAGGGCTAACGATCTCTACGCCGAATTCGGCCAGGTCGTTAGTGGTCAGAAACCGGGCCGGGAGAATGAGCAGGAAACGATCATTTTTAGCCCCATTGGCCTGGCCCTGCACGATGTGGCGGTGGCCCATCGCATTTATGAGGCCGCGGTAGCTAAAGAATTGGGGCAAAAAGTGATGTTGTGGGATAATCCCGTCTGGATGTGAGGAGGAGTTTTTCTAAATGAAGGTATTGCTTTTAGGTGTGGGCAGACAAGGGAAAGCCGCGTTGCACGATCTGGTGTGCAGCACGGAGGTGACAGAGATTGTCGCAGCGGACTGGGATTTTGAAGGGCTAAAGGCTTATATAGAAAGCAAGCAATACGGGACCAAAGTGAGGTGCGAACAGGTTGATGCTACCAGAGTGGAGAGCATCGAGCGCTTGCTGGTCCAAAAGCCGAATGTGGTCATCGATCTGATGCCAACGGTTTTTCACCACACCCTGACTGTTGCTGCTCTAAAGCACGGCATCCATTTGGTCAACGCATCTTATGCCACTCCGAAAATGAAAGAATTGTCGGACGAAGCCAGGGCCAGAGGGGTTACAATTTTGCCCGAATTTGGTCTGGACCCCGGAATTGATCTTGTACTGCTTGGTGAGGCAGTGCGCTCACTGGATCAGGTGGAGGAGATCATCACCTATGGGGCCGGCTTTCCCGAACTTGAGGCAGCGAATAATCCATTGAAGTACAAAGTGGCCTGGACGTTTGAGGGTGTTCTGAAATCTTACCGTCGAGCTGGGCGTGTAATCCGGGCTGGAAAGGTGGTCGAGATAAAAGACACTGCTATGTTCAGCCCTGAACATATCCACGAGGTTGAACTTGAAGAATTGGGGAAATTGGAGGCATATCCGAATGGCGACGCGCTCAAGTACGCTGCTTTGCTGGGAGTTGAAATATCGAGACTGCAAAATTTGGGCCGCTACACTTTGCGCTGGCCCGGTCACTGCACATTTTGGAAGGCGCTGGTCGACCTTGGTTTTCTTGACGACGATTCGGTGATGGTAGATGGTACGGGGGTGGACCGGAAAGCTTTTCTGGCGGCCCTTGTCGAGCCGCAAATCCAATATGGCCCCACTGAGCGAGACGTGGTGGTCGTGCGGGTCGAGGTGACAGGCATCCAAGAAGGGCAAAAGAAACGAGCTATCTACCAGATGATTGATCGGCGTGATCTGACAACAGGCTTCACGGCGATGAGTCGCACGGTGGGTTATACCGCCAGCATTGGCGCCCAAATGATTGGGAGGGGCCAAATCACAAAGTGCGGCCTGCTTTCGCCCGTTAACGATATTCCATATAAACTTTTGGCACAAGAGCTGAAGAAACGAAATGTCAGAATTACAGTGAAGAGTAGAAGAGTGAACAGTGAAGAGTAATCAGTAAATTGTGTCTCGTACTGAGACTATATGAGTCTGGGCTGATTTTGGTTTGGGGTGGGGGCGTGGTGAGAAACCCAAGCGTAAACATCTTGGGCTTCAGCCAGCTCAAATAGCTTAATCTTTTACTCCTTGTTTGCTTCTTTTTCTCATCCTTTTAGTTTGACATAATTTGACTTTTATGGCAACTTTGCCAACAATTGGCTAACTGCGATATCATATTCCCGGTAAACCAAGAGCCATTGGCAGTCAAATCCAGGCCCCCATTGTCACTATTGTCTAGCAATAGGGCTGTATCAAACCAGTGCTGTACCAAAACCTCGCCCGAATTGGGAATCGCTACCTCAAGATAGGGTCGTAACGCCGCCGGAATTTGCCCAGACAGGAGTGCCGTGGTAATGGGGTGAAGGTAGTTCTCGAATTTGTTTCGCCGGAGACCGCCTTCCAGAGCAGGAAAAGTTTGGCTAACGCTGTGGCGATAGGGTTTGTAAATGGGATGGCGATAATGATAATCGCCAAACACACCATCAGCGATTGTGCCCAGAGCCAGCAAGTCTTCTCCTCGCTCCGGGAAAGTAAAATAGAGATTTTTATCCGTTTCGTTGGCAAAGTGATTAAATATATTTTTCTTAAATCCGGCCAAATCTAGCAGATTGGCCCCCACTTGAAAGAGAAAGTAGTTGCTTAAATGTCCTCCTTCAACCAACCCGTGTCTTTCGGCCCATTTTTGGTTTTGGGGAAATATGAGTAACTCATAAAGTGAAAAGCCGGGGATGCCTAACTCCAATAAGGCTTCAATCCCGGAAACAAAACCCGACAAAGTTTGACCGGGTAGACCGCAGATTAAGTCTACTGTAACAACCCACCCCATATCAATGATCTCGGCTATTTTCTTTAGCGCTTTGAGCGCGGGTTGTCTACGACCTATCAACTGTCGCACCGGGTCTTCGAGGCTTTGTACGCCGATATGGAGCCTGTTAAATCCCAAATAATCCAGGAGGGATAACATCTCTGGGGACAAGTGGGAAATGGTAGACTCCAAAGCCCATTCCGTTTGGGGGGATGTATAAAAATACTCAGCGCAACTTTTGACCAGGCGTTTAAAAGCTGTTTCTCCCAGAAATGAGGGCGTACCCCCTCCAAAATGGACGGTGGTGACGGGACGTTGGTTAAGCGAACCTTGCTTACTCCAAAGGCGCATCTCTTGTTGTAACATAGCCACATATTCATCGACTTGGTTGGCCCAATGTTTCTGGGCCAGTTTAAAGGAATAACTGTCACAGAAGCCGCATTTGCTGTCGCAAAAGGGAATGTGCAGATAAATGCACAAGGATTTATTGGCTTGAATACGGCCCAGGTCTCGACGCAATGTTTGCCAGGCCTCCTCACCCGTTTCAGTATATTGACGCTGTGCCCAGAGCGGAAGCGGCAAAACACGGTCATCAACCCGAAACGGGGGCCGAAGGGCTAACCACGCCTGCCGGATACCCTCTACATCTATCCGGGCGGGAGCTTGACGGAAGAATTCATCAAACAATTGAAGTTCCCCCCGCATATCCATATTCAACTTTCCTTTCATTGGTCAGAGCATCGTCTGAAATTGTGGAGCGTAACCGCTCGGCAGTTTCTAGCAGGGTGGCCATTGCCAGCGTTTTCTGAACCTGACAACGAAATCCGGGTCTACATACATTAGCAGGGAGCCTGGCTTTGGTTAACAAACAACGATCGGGACACTCACCAGCGCAATGAAATTGGTTAAAACAGTTACGACAGTCACTAAAAGCAGGGGTTAGTGATTGTCGTAACTCGCTAATGAGTTGGTGATTAATTATGAATGGGGCCAATCCTTGATTGAAGTTACCTATGATGACATCGCTCTGCCCGGCTTGAGCAGCAGTAGTCATCTTGAAACAAGCAGTTGCTGCGTCGCCCGGTAACAGGTTTAAGACATTACGAAAAATCTGGCAGTAGGGGCCGTGATTTGAATTGAGGCGGCTGCCAGCATACAACAAGGGAACATTGTACTGGGCGGCTTTGGCCCGAGCTTGCAAAAAGTGAAGCGCAAAATCAGCAGCATCCGCCGGAGCAAAATTAGTGGCTTCTTCTGCTCTTCCGCCGTGGTAAAGCGGTTCAAGATGTATAGTTGCGGGGGATAACTGTTGGGATATGTAATCGACGATCTCCACTTGGCGATGCAGACTTGTTTTGGTGATAGTCACCCGCACTTGAAAACGGCAACCCTGCTCATGTAGAATGTGGGCAGTTTGCTCGACCAGCTGAGAAGTTTTTCGCTCGTTTTGGCCTGGCCGCTGATGATCCTGAATGTCGGATGGACCGTCGCACGAGAGACCAACCAAATCAAAATTATGAGCCAGCCACCTGGCTTTGGACTGAGACATCACCCCATTAGTAGCGACGTAACGAAAAGTTGGCACCTCGTACTCTTCGGCCACCTGATCAAGCGTCGCTAACACCTGGTCGACAAAATTCTTATCCAGGGTTGGTTCGCCCCCACCGTGAAACACAATGGTAAAGGGACAATTTTTCTGGCGGCAGGATTGTGCCACCAGCCTGGCTGCAGAATGAATAGCGTTTAACTCCAATCTCAGAGTAGCGTGGGGATTGGCATCAGCATAGCAGTACACACACCGCAAGTTACATTGGTTGCTGAGATAAAGGGTTAAACATTCGGGCCGAAATGGCGAGGTCTGCCAACGGTGGCGAGCAGTCACAGCTTCTTCTGCTTTATGAATCAATTTGTCTCGTAGCTTGGTCAGGAGTGGGTATCTCGCATCGTACTCTGGGCTACTTAACATCTTCTCAAATCGATCTGCATCAGACCGACCAACCAAAACCAGATAATCCGGCGCATAGAAAATAGCATCGTTAGAGCAATCTAAGCGAAAGATTGGCTGATTGTTGGAGTTAATTGACCTCATATTGTTGTATACTTCAAGCGTCTGCTGAAGCAGAGACATTATCAACATCCTCAAGAGAATTAGTGGGTAAACAAACTGTATGATCAGCCAGAGACAAAAATATCCCCCTGGCCTGGGCAAAGGCAAAGTCCTCCTCCCATGCCAAATCCCGGCTTAATTGTCGGGCAATTTCTCCCAGCGTATTTCGCCCATTGAATAGATTGAAGGTTCGTCTATTTTCTTCATTCAGTAGAAATTCTTGATACGTTTTTCCAGTTTGCTTGTTCCGGGTCCAGAGATACTCCTCCTCGACATAGATTTCATAAGCTGGATTCATAATCGGTGTGATCTTGGCCAACTGGTCATCAGGCAAACTACCCAGGTTAGATAAGCGAAAACTCTGTCCGCCCCGGGCAGTTTTGGCCGTGATTACTATTTCATTGATTAGTGCCCCGAAGAAGTTTCGGCGGCTACAGACAAAGGGTAAATCTTTACGTGGGTATTCATCAACCATTTTTCTACTCCTTTAACAATTTAGGTTGTTTCACAACGTTGCCCTGCCAGACCCCATTTCCAGCCATAATGTAACGCAATAGCAATTGGGCAGTGATGTTTTGGTTCATCCGGCAACGTTGGCCTAGCATTTTGTGCGAATCCGCTTCGGGGGAAAATGTCCGCGTGTAACAATCACCAGCGCAATGCCAATAACAGAAACAAGCCCGGCATACGGCTCTTCTTTCAGCAAAACGGGTGTGTAATGCTCGACGAGACTCCTCATTGACCCGGGCCTCAGGGCCAACAATTTGACCCACCTGGGAAATATTTGCCAGGGGATGTTGTTGATCGGCGATCTCGTAACAGGCGACCAGTTGGCCGGAAGGATTGACAATAAGGGCGTTGTAAGGCGCGGTGCAGAAAGATTGAGCCAGCAGCCAGGGCCTGGCCCCGGTGTAGGTCAAGGTTCTGTTGGCCTCGCTGGCAATATCAAAGGCTTCGATAAAGGCAGCGGCAAAGGCCTCGCTTTCTTCAGCGGTGGGCAATATGTGTTCGCCGCGTACGGTATTGAAGGCCGGTTCTACCTGCATACTCTGACAATTTGTCTCTTGACAGAGAAAACGCACATCTGCCGGCAACCGTTCTGCCCAGGGGGCGAGGGCTGTCATCCGAATGCCATAAGAAAAATGGTTTTCATCCAGAGCTACAATGGTTTGCATAACCGCGGTAAATGATGCCTGGCCGGAAACAAAAGGGCGTTGGTGATTTTGAGTTTCCGGGCCGCCGTCAATAGAGATGGTCAGGCCGTCTATATTTTCAAGAATCCAGTTAAGCTGGTATTGCGACCAGATGCCGCTGCTGGTCATCGAAATATGGCCGGGTAGTGGTTGACTTCTGGCATAAGCAGTCGCTTCTTTGAGCATTTTCCAGGCCTGGACAGGTTCGCCGCCGCCGTGAAAAGTTAGCTCGAAATGCGACTGACCCAACGCAACTGCGTTTTTGGCTACACAGTCAATGGCTGTTTGGGCCAGTTCGATAGGCAACTCCTGAGTCGGCCCAACCCCGGCGTTAGCATAACAATAGATACAGCGCAGGTGGCAGCGATTGGTCGTCAATAGGGCTACATGCGTGGGCTGAAATGAAACGGCCGGCGGTAGCGGTGGAGCGGGATCTGGGGCCAAAAAGCCGATGCTTTGCAGAAAGTCCAGCGCGGGAGAGTCAGGTTGGGCCTTGAAGTTGGGGTTTTGCGCGGCAATATCCAGAGCTAGATTAGCCATAGCTTGATTACCGATAAAGGCCAGCCGCAATAGAGGCCGGTAGATGATGAATTTGTCTTCAAGCGGGATGGTGAAAAGTTCCATAGATATCTCTTTTCGGTTGTTGATTTGGTATTCTGATCCGTCGTTTTCAATTAGGATGCCAATAATGCAAACCTCCACCCCCCTTGCTTGGTGGAGTGTAACTGCCTGACACACAGTTACAGACACACACCGCCCCCGCTGGTATGGGCGACCCACAGGGCAGGGTAAACGTTTTCGTTTGGCCGTCTTTGGTTTCTATCTCGTATGTCACCGCTTCCACTTCGCCTGTGTTGGCCGCCAGATCCATCAGGCAGGAGACGAACTTTCCCTCCGGCAGCGACCACAGTTTAATGCTCTTGTCAATGCCCCCCGAAACCAGCCGCGTACCGTCTGGAGTCACTGCCAGGGCCATGATATCATCTGTATGCCCCTCCAAAGTTTTGAGCAGCGTCCCCTCCGGCAACGACCACAACTTGATGGTATGTTCCGATACCGAAGCCAGAAGCGTACCGTCTGGGGTCACGGTCAGGGCTCCGATATGCCCCTCCAAGGTCTTGACCAACTCCCCCTCCGGCAGTGACCACAGCTTGATGGTCTTGTCCAAACTCGCCGAAACCAGAAGCGTCCCGTCTGGGGTCACGGTCAGGGGATAGATAGCATTTGTATGCCCCTCCAAGGTCTTGACCAATTCCCCCTCCGGCAGTGACCACAAATTGATGGTATAGTCCGGACTCGCCGAAGCCAGGATCGTTCCGTCCGGGGTCATGGCTAAGTTATGGATATAGATATCGCTATCGCTTTTATCCACCTTCAAAGTCTTGAGTAGCGTCCCCTCCGGCAACGACCATAGATCGATGCCACCCCATCTCGCCGAAGCCAGAATCGTTCCGTCTGGGGTCACAGCCAGAATCTTGATCTCAGAAGGTGCATCAAATGGATTTATTTTCAAGGTCTTGACCAACTCCCCCTCTGGCAGCGACCACAAATTGATGGGATAGTACCCACTCGCCGAAGCCAGGATCGTGCCATCTGGGGTCACGGTCAGGGCAGTGATCGTTTTTTTATGCCCCTCCAAGGTCTTGACCAACTTTCCCTCCGGTAGCGACCACAGCTTGATATCACTCCATCTCCCCGAAGCCAGGAGCATACCATCTGGGGTCATGGTCAGGGCATAAATAAATCCTATCTGCTCCTCCCAAGCCTTGAGCAGCGTCCCCTCCGGCAGCGACCACAGCTTGATAGCCTTGCCCCCACCCCACGAAATCAGGATCGTGCCGTCTGGGGTCACTGTCAGGGCCTCGACCGACTTTGTATGTGCGCGGATGTCTTGACAAGCTATCGCCTTTTTTTTTTCCTCTTCCTCTGGGCTAAGTGTTGGTTGTGGGACAGCAGTGGGTGTATCAATTGCCGCCTCTGGTGTAGCTGGAGAGCCACATCCGGCCACAGTCCCGGCTGCCACAGTCACCTCAGCAGTGGTCACCGCTCCCTTGAGGAAATCCCGGCGGCTGAACTTCCAGCCCTTCAAGTCTTTTTGGACGGCGTAGACAATGGGTTCCTCTTCTGTTTCTTCTTTTGGAACATTTTGTTTGTTCAATTCTTCGCTCATAATTTTTTCCCCTCTCTCCTCTTTTTTCTGCTTGTATAGGAATTTATAAAACAAGGGTTGACGAAAAAATTACCCTTTTTTAATCCGTTCCTTCCTTAAATCGGTTGTTGTGTGTTTTTAATCCGTTCCTTCCTTAATCTGCTGTAGTTTTTTTCATTAAGCCGGTTCAATTAGGATACCAATAGACGCCGCCACCGCCACCCCCCCTGGAGATACTACTACCCGCTACCAAATTACAGACACACACTGCACCCGCCGGTATGGGCGAGCCAGCGGGCAAGGTGTAAGTGACAGTCTCACCGGAAGCGTTCCTTAACTCGTATGTCACCCCTTCAACGTTCGACTCGTTGGCAGCCAGATCTATCAGGCATGAAACAAATACCCCCTCCTGCAGCGACCACAACTTGATGGCCCCGTCATAGGTCGCCGAAACCAGGGTCGTTCCATCTGGTGTCACGGTCAGGGCATTGAAAAAACTAAAAAAATTATCTGTACCCCCCTCCAAAGTCTTGAGCAGCGTCCCCTCCGGCAGCGACCAGAGCTTGATGGTCTCGTCCCCTCCCGCCGAAGCCAGGAGTGCCCCGTCTGGGGTCATGGTCAGGGCAGTGATACCATCTGTATGTCCCTCCAAAGTCTTGAGTAGCGTCCCCTCCGGCAACGACCACAGCTCGATGGTCCCTTTAGTACTCCCTGAAGCCAGGATCATCCCGTCTGGGGTCACGGCTAGGGCAGTGATAATACCTGTATGCCCCTCCAAAGTCTTGAGCAGTGTCCCCTCCGGCAGCGACCACAGTTTGATGGTCTTGTCAGCGGTGTCTGGAAACAGGAAACTACCCTCACTCGAAGCCAGAATCGTGCTGTCTGGAGTCACGGCCAGAGCAAGGATACTCTCTGTATGTCCCTCCAAAGTCTTGAGCAGCACTCCCTCCGGCAGCGACCACAGCTTGATGGTCTTGTCATAGCTCGCCGAAGCCAGGATCGTTCCGTCCAGGGTCACGGCCAGAGCATTGATACTATTTGTATGCCCCTCCAAAGTCTTGAGCAACGTCCCCTCTGGCAGCGACCACAGCTTGATGGTCTCTTCAGTACTTCCCGAAGCCAGGATCGTTCCGTCTGGGGTCACGGACAGGGCATAATTGTGAGCAGCATAGAAACCATCTATATTTCCCTCCAAAGTCTTGAGCAGCGTACCCTCCGGCAGCGACCACAGCTTGATGGTCTCGTCCTCGATGTTATCGCCCGAACTCGCCGAAGCTAGAATCGCACCGTCTGGGGTCACGGTCAGAGCCCCAACACTTCCTGTATGGGCGCGGATACCTTGACAAACTCTCGCCTTTTCCTTTTCTGGGTTAGGAGTTGGGGTATCTGTTGGGGCTGGGGTATCCGTTGGGGTTGGGGTATCTGTTGGGGTTGGAGTCGAGGTAGGCGTTTGGGTCATAGTACTGGTGGGTGTGGCTGTTTTTGTAGGCACCGAAGTGGCAGTGGGTGTATCAACTGCTGCCTCTGGTGTAGCCGGAGAGCCACATCCGGCCACAGCTCCGGCTACCACAGCCACCTCAGTAGTGGTCATCGCTCCCTTGAGGAAATCTCGGCGGCTGAACTTCCAGCCTTTCAAATCTTTTTGGATGGCGTAGACAATGGGTTCTTCTTCCGTTTCTTTTTGGTGATTTACTTTGTTTAAATCTTCGGTCATGATTATCTCCTTCTCTATGAGCCATTAAAACTGTTTGAAACAGGAACAGCTAAACTGAATCGAGGCTGACGGAAGCGCCGCATCGTCGTTGCCAGGCATCCCCCCGGACACTCTCCGGCTGCTTTGAAATTGCAAACCGAACAGGCTTTAAAAATCCCTGAAGCCCGGTAGGATTTGGTATGGGTCTCAAATGCGTTTCGCAGGGTTGAGGCATCGGTTTCTTCGGTCAGTGACAGGCGGGTGAAATCTGATAAGGGATAGCAGTGAATCACCCTGTCTTCCAGGTCGATATCCAGGATAGGATTGCAGCGCCATCCGAAATCAACTCCAACTGCGCTCAAAATCTTTAGATCAGCTTCAGAGAACATGCAGCGCA
>PJEL010003638.1_pt1 | contig 13049 bp, 12 predicted proteins | sample 1853271 | NCBI WGS metagenome assembly PJEL01 (sample SAMN08108733, study PRJNA415343) | Invertebrate metagenome, whole genome shotgun sequencing project. | host: Globobulimina | place: Sweden: Gullmar Fjord | collected 2015-08 | reverse complement strand
GGATAGACATTAATTCCAATTTGATAAATCTAAAACTTAAAACTAAGAATCATTCTCGAATACAGACATTATAAACATGGCTGTATCCACGTCAAGTAAATATTTGCTGAGCAAACAATATTTATGGGAATCCCCCTCCACCCAAACAATCCAGAGTGATTAAAAGTTATTTCAATTAGTTATATAGCAGGCAAGGTTTGTTCCCAACATCCACCATCCGGCAATTGCAACTTCTGTTTACAATGAAAACTTACTTTCCTGGACCGTAAACCCTGTTTGCGTTTTTCCCGTGTACCTGCCTTACTAATATTGATCTTATTTATATAGAGACAATACTCTACTTTCTCGTTCTGCTGCAAAAGATTAATTTTCTTTTTTCTTGACATCTCCCAATGCCTATTTTAGACAACCTACCTGATTGACCTGCCGTATTTATTAAGGTGTTATTTAATTTATTGCGAAAAATAATCGCTCCATAAACTATTTAAAAGCCATAAGGAAATATATAATGTCAAGAATTGTCAAAGTAGCTGTTTTTATTTTATTCACCCTGCTTTTCATCCAGCCGGTAAACGCTGCTGAGATCCGTGCTTTTCAGAATTTCAACCAATTACCATTTCACCAGATATTCGGCCTTCCCTCCCTGGACAACAGTCCACTCACCGAAGCCGGTGACTGGCGCAGCAGTGTCGTTGCCACTTTCAGCAATACTTATGAGTTTGACGGCTATGACGAGGAGATATCCATTGACGGCGAAACACACAGGTTCAGCCTGTTGCTCAATTATGCCCTGCGTGACAACCTACAGGTCGGATTTGAAATTCCCTATGTTAAGCATAGTGGAGGATTCCTGGATGACTTTATTTATGAGTGGCATGATTTCTTCGGTCAGCCGCAAAACGGCAGGGATAAAGATGAAAGTGATGAAATCTTCTTTGAATATAAAAACAGCGACGGCGAGGAGTTTGGCATTGACAGCACCAAAAGCGGCATTGGTGATGTCAGGCTGAATATCGCCTATTCCCGCCCCCTTGAGAAAGACAGGACGCTCATTTACAGCGCTGAAGTCAAGTTGCCCACCGGTGATTTTGACAAGCTGACCGGCAGCGGCGGCACCGACGTCTCAGTTGGGGTGACAATCAACGACCCACACAGCCTGGCGAAAAGTAATGTCACCCTCTTTGGAGGGTTGGCGGCAATGTATCTGGGCGACATTGACAGCGACCTGTCTAAGGACCAATACAATTTTGCCATGGCCCTCAGGGCTGGGATGGGATGGCAGGCATTAAAAAAATTGCAGCTCAAGCTCCAATTTGATGGCCATACACCCCTTTACGACAGCGATCTCGAGGAAATGGGGGACCCTACTCTACAAATCGTCATCGGCGGCAGCCTGCTATTTACAGAAGATGTCTACCTGGACCTGGCTATTACCGAGGACCTTATTGTCGAGACTGCGCCGGATGTTGGTTTCATCCTGGCGCTGGTAGCTAAATTCTAATTTTATATTGATATCAATAAGGCGCTATTTCTGTTTTTAGCTTTTTACTAGTCCGTCAAAATTCTAGTTTATGAAATACTTTTCGACCTGCAATTACCTTCTTCTGTTTCTTTATTTTTTTCTTATCTCATGCAGCGGACCTGAACCGGTTGAACTGACCGGTGAGAACATCATCTGCTTCGGAGACAGCCTCACTTACGGCACAGGAGCGGCGCGGGAGAAGAGTTATCCGGCCCAGTTGTCTGAAATGATCGGTCGGCCGGTAATCAATGCCGGCGTGCCTGGCGACACAACAGCCATGGCATTGGAAAGACTCCAGGAGGATGTGCTGGACCAGTCTCCCCGCATCGTTCTCATCACTCTGGGGGGCAATGACCTCAAAAACGGCGTGCGTAAGGATGTTGCCTTCAGAAACCTTAAGACCATTATCGAGGCCATCCAGGCAGAAGGCGGGCTGGTTATCCTGGGCGGGATCAAGTTCATTGTCCTGGACAAAGGCTATGGCGAGATGTACAAGAGCCTGGCAAAAGAAACCGGCATAATCCTTGTACCGAATGTTTTAAAAGGCTTGATCGGCAAAGACAAATATATGAGTGATCCTATTCACCCCAATGGGGCAGGGTATACCATAATGGCAGAGCGATTCCATGAGGCCATGAAGCCGTATATTGAAATTCAAACAAATAATTAAATCTTTTTCACACTAGGTGCCGATGGGTCGAGGGGCTGGAGATCGCCGCGGTCGCTTGGGCTCCCTCGCGAAGACGAAAAAAGGGCTCGCAAAGACGGGAAAATAGGAGGACATTGCCTCTCCCGTCATTGCGAGGAGGCCGCAGGGCCGACGAAGCAGATAGCACCCTTAAAAGCAGGGCACTCTTTTTAGTACCCCCTTGAGGGGTATAAACTCCGACTTCGATCTCATGGCGCCGGTACAGGGTCAAGGGTAAAAGACAAGGGACCAACATTTGTCGGCAGACACTAGTCACTGCTAACTTTAACTCATTTACAACTTTAGTTCACTTTAGGCACTTGTACCCCCTTGCGGGGTGTTTATGCCCCCTCGGAGTCTATCGCTTACCTGCGGGGTACTCGTAACTTTAGGCACTTTAGGCACTTGTACCCCCTCGGAGTCTATCGCTTACCTGCGGGGTGTTTATACCCCCTCGGAGTCGAAGTTTATACCCTGTTTTTAAGGGTGCTTACCTGCGGGGTACTTATATTACCTACCACTTTTTCTTAAGGCGCCCAATATCCTTATCGAGAATCTTTTTCAGACGGCGCAGGTACCAGGTATGCCCTATCCAGAGCTGCTTATAACCCTTCTCTTCAATGAGTCCCGCCACCTTTTCCCTGATCCGCCGCCACAGGTCACGCTTATAAGCAGTTTCTAAAGGGATGAGATTGTCCAGGTCAACAAGGGTATTTTTGACGAATTTTGGAAACACAAAACTGTGGATGACTAAAACTGTCAGCCCTATGACTATAAGGCCTCCAAGTGCCGGAAAAACAAAGCTGGTGCTGTCCAGGGTCCCTGAAAACAGGGAACCGACCAAGGTGGCCTGCGGAAAGCCCCAGATTGATTTAGCAAGCAGGTCGGCAAAAAAGAAAACCAATAGTGCCGCCAGCATCCCGACCTGCAGGGCTTTCTGCAGCCGGACGCCGAAGCCGTTCTTAAATGCTGCCAATGCTTCAGCCTGCAAGGCAAGCTCCCGAACGCCGCGCTCCGCCTCCTGAAAAACATGGTTGATCCGCAGGGCCGGGGCAGTTGCAACCACCCGCTTCAACTCGTCCCGCTCGCTCACCCACGACTCGACCCCCTGGGGCGGTTCGTCGCCTTCCCTGGCGGCAAAGGTGAGATAGATCCGCGGGATATCCTTGCGGCCGGTCATCTGGGAAAGATTCCAGCACAGTGTGCCGTAGGAACGCACCAGGTCCGGCACGTTGTCACACTCATCAATGCGGTTCATAACATAGAGAACCCTGTCCTCGTCCGTAGAACCGGGCAGGGTACTCCTTATGGCCTGGTAGGTTTCTTTTATGGTACCTGCCTTATGGGGGTCAAACATCAGAATAATCAGGTCGGCAATCCTGGCCAACTCTCCCACCACTCCCAGATAATCGTATCCCCGGTCCTTTTCGGTTACCGAGTCCAGCATGCCGGGGGTATCGATAATGGCGAAGCTTTCAAGCAGCGGCGAGTTCACCTTTTTCATGCGAAAATGGGCGAACAGTCTTTCGCCAAAAGGCATCAGGGGCGAAAACGGCAAACGCTCGTCATTGATAACTGTCGCCCCGGGAATCTCCTCTTCTGCTTTCCCTTCTTCCGGGCAGGTCAGGACGGTAAAACAGTCATCAGTCGGCGCCTGGCCGGTGCGCTGTACCGGCATATCAAGAAGCTCATTGATAAAGGTAGACTTGCCTGATGAATAATTACCGATGATAAGGACCAGGGGCTTCCATTTAAGTGGGGTGAGCAGGTCCTGCATGGACACGTCGTAGCGCTTGAAAATCGGCTTCATTTTGCTGCGCAGCAGCTTATCCAGTTTTTTTATAAGGGCCTTGGCAGCCTTGTCGTCTCTCATTATTTACCCCCCGGATATGTTTAATTCCAGGCACCTGCCTGGCCTTCGCTGTTTTGGTAAGGTTCTGCTAACTTCATGTATTTTTTTCTGCGTGACTTTCACCATACAACAGCAGGTACAACTTTAGCAAACCGGAATTATTTGTCCATTTCATAGGCCTGACGTCGTATTCTTGCCGAGTTTTTCAATACCCCCACCTGCCCGTCGACATAATCAATGACCTTGGGCTGCTTACCGGATGCCGGTCGCAGGATTCGGCCGATCACCTGCCGGAGCCGGCCGGTGAACTTTATAGGCGTAGTAAGAAAAAGAGTGGTCAGCCCGGCTGCATCAAATCCTTCTCCCACCAACTGCAATGTAGATATAAGGATCTTTACCCTGCCGTTATGCACAGACTCAACTATGGCAGCGCGCTCTGCTGCATTAAGCCGGCCTGTCAAGACACTCGCCTCCAATCCCTTTTCCTCAAGCATATCAGCCAGTTTTCGACAATGGGCGACCCGATCGCTGACCACCAGAATGGTACCTTCGGAACGGCCTGACTCCGTTGCAATGTCCTCGACAATCTGCTGATTTCTCGCCGGATTTTTGGTCAATGCAGCCATGAGATGATGATAGTTGCCGCGAAACCCATATGCAAAATCAGTCTGTTGCTGAATAAATTCAGGTTTCAGCACCGCACCTGTTTCGGTAAGTTTTTTGGGGTCAACCTGGTGCGAACGGTCACCCATGTAGAGGTAGATCAAGCGGGTCAGATCATCTTCACGCCGGTATGCGGTCGCCGACAGCCCGAGCATGTAATAGCTGTCAAAAGCCTTCACCACTTCTGTAAATAAAGAGGCCGGCACCCGGTGGCATTCATCAACAACCAGGTGGCCGAAATGTGATGCCAACTCATTAAGCCTTTTACGGGCGGTATTGACAATGGCGACAGATATCGGCTGGATATCAAACCTGGAGTCACCGATCAATCCCGCCTCTATACCCATGAACTGGCTGATGCGCTCCTGCCACTGGTACATCAATTCTTTGCTGTGCAGAAGGACCAGGGCCGGTTGCCTCCGTTCGGCCAATACAGCAAGCGCCATAATCGTCTTTCCTGAACCGGTGCCGGCCACCAGCACCCCGAAATGCCTTTGCAGAACATCCTTTACAGCCTCTTGCTGGTACGGGCGCAATTCCCCTTGAAAGTTAAAGTCGACTTCCGCCAGGAGCCTCCGGTTGTCAACAATATGAGGTCCCTGTCCCAGGTATTTTTTGCAGAGATTTACAGCTTGGGCGGCATAACCTCTGGGGAATGAAATCCCTGCATCATCAATATCGTAAAAGAACAGCTGCTGCTGGAAATTCTTGCCTATCCAACGGCCGTATCTTTTCGCCGCATGATATTTAGGATTATCAATGGTGAGCTTACTCTTCAAAATTTGCAGCAGGGGGGGCGAAATGTTCGCCAGGTGGCATTGGCCGTCCACTGTCATAACGGCTCGATTGCTCTCGGATGCTCCGCTTCCAACTGTGTTTACCATGTCCAGGTTCCGTAATTGCTTGTTTTCATTGGCCGGGTATGATAAATTTCTTATTTGGGTGAGCTACTCAGGAAAAGGATTGTATTTTTTCTTTATCTTTTAAATCAAGCAGTTATCTATTTCCAACTCTACTAGACGTCTGACAGAATGTCCATCTAAAATATGGTGATTAAGCCCATGCAAGAAGATAAAAGCCAGATCAAAATACTGACCATTGAAGACGATGCCGCTGTGCGCGAAGTCATTGTCGAGTTTCTCGGTCAAATCGGCTACACGCCCCTGCAGGCAGAAGATGGCGACACCGGGCTGAATGTGTTCCGCCGCGAGTCCCCGGACCTTATTCTGCTCGACCTGCGGCTGCCGACGATTGACGGACTTGATGTATTGAGCAAAATAAAAGAAGAGTCTCCGGGTACCCCGGTAGTAATTGTTTCCGGACAGGGGACCGTGGATGATGCGGCAGACGCCTTGAAAAAAGGGGCATGGGACTATATCACCAAACCGATAATCGATATGCAGATATTGGATGTTGCGGTCAGCAATGTCCTCGAGCGTGCCAGACAGTTCAGAGAGAAGCAGAATTACCAGGAACGGCTTGAAGACAAGGTCCAAAAAGAATCTACTGATCTTGAGCAGCGGGGCATGGAACTGGAAAGGGCTTACCGGAATTTGCATCATGAAATAGAAGAGCGCAAACGGGCAGAGCAGGCCATTGATCAGGAACGGACCTTCATGCAGACAATTATTGACGGGGTCAGGGATCCTGCCAGGATCGTCGGACCGGACTTCACTGTGATGATGATGAACCAGGCAGCCCTCGCCTTGCTGCCCAGCCACAAAACAAGCCTGGATCAACTCTCCTGCTTTGAGGCATACCGACAGTCGGACCGGCCCTGCTCGGGTGAGGACCACCCATGTGTACTCAAAAAAGTAGTTAATACCAGCAAGGGAACCTCCTGCCGCCACACAGACAAATCTGAGGATGGCAGTGAACGGACTTACGAACTTGAAGCCTCGCCTTTATGGAATGCCGACGGGTCACTGCATGGCATCCTTGAGGTTATCAGGAATGTCACCGGCGACTTATCTGTTGAAACCCAACTGCGCGAACACCAGGAGCGCCTTTATCACCTGGTCCACCATGACAACCTTACCAGCCTGCCGAACCGGTTGCTTCTGCAGGACCGGTTGCAGCGCATGATGGTCAAAGCAAAGCGCCACAACACCTATGCAGCGGTTCTGTTTCTCGACCTAGACAGGTTTAAAAAAATCAACGATACCCTGGGTCACGATATCGGCGACAAGCTGCTTCTTGAAGTAGCCAAACGTTTAGAGAAGTGTGTCCGGCGAAGTGATACCGTAGCACGGCTGGGCGGCGATGAGTTCGCCATAATCCTTGACGATCTGCGCGATACGAAGTTCGTGGCGGTGGTAGCCCGTAAAATCCTCAACGCCCTGTCAAAACCGGTCTTTATCGAGGAGTATGAACTCTATGCCACCAGCAGCATCGGCATAAGCCTTTTCCCGGATGACAGCGAGGAAGTTGACGGCCTGATGCGGTGCGCGGAAACCGCCATGTACAGGGCCAAGGAAGCCGGCAAGAATAACTACCAATATTACACCGCTGACATGAATATGCGGGCCTTTGAATTTCTGCTCCTGGAAAGCGGCCTGCGTAAGGCCCTTGACAACGATGAACTGATTGTCTTTTACCAGCCGCTTATCGACTTAAGCACCAATAAACTGATCGGCATGGAAGCCCTTTTGCGCTGGCAGCACCCGGAAAAGGGCATGATTTCACCCGGCGATTTTATTCCCCTGGCTGAAGAGACCGGCCTGATCGAACCGATCGGCGACTGGGTCCTGCGCGCCGCCTGCAAACAGAACAGGGAATGGCAGGATGCCGGCTACCCGGCTGTCAAGGTTTCGGTCAATATGTCGGCCCGCCAGTTCAGCAAAAAAAATCTTGTGGAAAATATCAGCAATATCCTGGATGAAACAGGTCTCAAGCCCGAACACCTTGGCATTGAGATTACCGAGTCGGTCATCATGCAGGATGTTCAGTCAACTATTGCAAAGCTGCAGAAACTGCATAATATGGGAATAAGCCTTTCCATTGATGATTTCGGTACAGGCTATTCATCGCTCAGCTACCTGAAACTTTTCCCCATCGATGATCTCAAGATAGACCGGTCATTTGTCTTCAATATTACGACGGATTCAACCGATGCCGCCATTGCCGCCTCGGTAATTGTCCTGGCCCACAGCATGAACCTGAATGTCGTGGCAGAGGGGGTCGAGACCCAGGAACAGCTTGAGCTCCTTCGTAAGCAGGGCTGTGATATTGTGCAGGGATTTCTCTTCAGCCGCCCATTGTCAGCAGATGAATTCGTGCCTTTTTTTGAGCCGCTGTTAAAGTAATTCCTTTCAAATACATCCATGAAAGATATTATCCATATCATACTGGCCGTTCTCATTGCCATCCTTGCCTTTGTCTTCATGGTGAAAAAAATGAAGGACGACTGCATACCCTGACTGTTGGCCTATGGAACGGTCGGTATGGGTCTCATATCATATTATATCCTGACTTCTTATTTCTAGTTCGTGTCTGTCCAGAAATGAGGTTTTTTGTTCAAGGTCAGGTAAGCGAGTTTACGAGACTCCGAGGACTGCGAAAAAAATAAGCACAGGCATATATGTGATATTTCGAGCATTATTTTTTGAGCATGACGCAGAGATTGGGCAAAAAGACCATTTATGGACAGACACTAGTTCACTTTTACGGCCTGCACCGCCGGGCCCTGCCAACGATATGAAAGTAAACGGTATCCATTATCGAACCATCTGGCCTAAAGAAGGCCAGCCGGAAATCATCAATATCATTGATCAGCGTTTTCTGCCGCACAGGTTTGTGGTGGAGGAGTTAGCCGGCCTGGATGATTTTGCTGCTGCCATAAAAGAAATGCATGTACGGGGTGCAGGCCTCATTGGCGCCACCGCCGCTTTCGGAATGTACAGCGCTGTACTGAATGGACCCAAAAGTGGTTTTGATGCCTATATTCAGCAGGCCGCGCAATCGTTGCTCAGTACCCGGCCCACTGCTAAAAATCTGTCCTGGGCAGTGAACCGGCAACTGACGGTAATCGCCGAAGCCGGAACAGCCGCGGCCAGACAACAGGCCGCCTTTATTACAGCCTGCCGGATTGCCGATGAAGATGCTGACTTCTGCCGCCGCATCGGCGAGCACGGGCTGCAGATCATTAAAGAGATAAGCAATCGTAAAAATGGTGCACCGGTCAATATACTCACCCACTGCAATGCCGGCTGGCTGGCCTTTGTGGATTACGGCTCTGCCACTGCGCCGATCTATGCTGCGCACCAGGCGGGAATACCCGTTCATGTCTGGGTGGACGAAACCAGGCCTTGGAACCAGGGCGCCAAGTTGACTGCCTGGGAACTGGCCCAGGAGGGTGTTGCCCATACCCTGATCGTCGATAACACCGGCGGCCATCTCATGCAGCACAATATGGTTGACATGGTAATAGTCGGCTCGGACCGCACTACCCGCACCGGTGATGTTGCCAATAAGATCGGCACGTACCTGAAGGCGCTTGCAGCCAAGGATAACAACATTCCCTTTTACGTTGCTCTGCCATCCTCAACCATTGACTGGGAACTGCATGACGGCCTGGCCGAGATCCCGATTGAAGAACGGCCGGCTGACGAAGTACGGCTCATCACCGGCCTCGACGCGGACGACAACCTGACAACTGTTTTAAGCGGATTACCCGATACTCCAGCGATCAACTATGGTTTTGATGTCACCCCGGCCCGGCTGGTTAGCGGGATAATCACCGAACGGGGCATTACGCCTGCCAACGAGCAGGCTATCCTCTCCCTGTTCCCGGAACATGCTTGATACTTCTTTCTCAGCAATCCCGGAACGGCCGAATTTTTGTTTATTAATTTCTTGACTTCACACGGCCCAATTGTGTTAGTTAGCCCATAACAAATGGAAATTTCCTTTACCATTAATCAAGCTTCTCCAGTAAAAAATGTTGCGGAGGTATCAAATGAGATTTAACTGGTTGCATATCCATAAGAAAATACTGCCTGTCCTGATTGTATCAGCACTTTTTATTACTATTTCAATTTGCCCCTTTATTAACAGCAAAGCACAGGCCGCTACTGCCAAAGAAATTGATGTAAGCGTTGAGGTTGCCCTGGACCGCTTTAAAAACGATGTGCCGGGCGCAGAGGAATTTCTTGCAAACGCCAAAGGGGTGCTGGTCATCCCCAATGTCATAAGAATCGGTTTTATGCTGGGCGGCGAATATGGCGAAGGAGCCCTGCTTATTGATGGGGAAACTGTTGATTATTACAACACTGCCGCAGGTTCATTCGGCTTTCAGATAGGCGCCCAGTCAAAAAATCTTGTCATTATCTTCATGGACGAAAATGCCCTTACCAAGTTCCGCGACAGCCTCGGCTGGGAAGCAGGTGTCGACGGCTCCATTGCGGTTATTGATCTGGGGGCCGGCGGCTCAGTTGATTCCACCAACATCAGGCATCCCATTGTTGGATTTGCATTCGGACTTAAAGGGCTTATGGTCAATATCTCGCTCGAGGGTTCAAAGTTTACCAAGCTCATCAAATAATTTTTTCACGTGAGGATAGCCGGTTAGTAAATCCCTAACTTTATCCTCCTCCTTTCTCTTTTGGCAGGGCCTAACCTGGTCCTGCCAATTTTTTTGTGCTTTTTCCTGCTGTTTTCATATTTTTGGTGACCATTAACTATTTTGGTCTTGACAATTACTCTAAACAGGATATAAAAGTGCCCCATCTCCCCAATAGTACTAATAACTATTATCAACAGATTGTTGTTTTCAACCCTTTCCATTTCTATTATACTAATTTAATTATGACTGCAAAAGACGACTATCAGGAACAGCGACGGCACAAACGGTATAGTATTAGTAGTGGCGCCTTTGCACTACTCAAGTCCAAGGATATGGAAATACTTGGTTCCATCAAGGATGTTTCCAGCGGCGGCATCTGCTTGGCGCACATTGATGAAAACCAGGAACTAAAAGGTGACAAAATAACGGTTAACCTTATCTCTGAAGATATCTGTTACGAAAATTTTCCCAGTAAAAAAATCTGGGATAGAGAGGAAGAAGGCGGATTTATCGCTGCCATGGTCAAAATGAAACGCCGCGGTGTACAGTTTGGGCAGCTCTCTAAGGAAAAGCAGCTTCAGTTAGATGATTTCATCAAAGTGATGTCCAAAAAGTAACAGTTATAAAGCCGAGACCTGAGGACCAGGTTTTGGTAGATATATTAAAAAAGGCGGGGCCAAACAGCCCCGCCTTTTTCTTTGCTTTTTCACCTGAATCCGTGACGGAAAATTGTTTAAAGTCAGTGCTCCTTCAAATCAAGATACATTTCATGGGCCTGATCCGGAGCCAAATTCTTATGCACCACCGCACCGACTGCCTGGATCATGGCCGCCGGTGAGTCAGCCTGAAAGATATTACGTCCCATATCGACGCCAGCCGCCCCTTCCTGTACTGCTTTATAGGCCATGGTCAGGGCATCAAGCTCTGGCATTTTCTTGCCGCCGGCCATAACAATCGGTACCGGACAGCTGGCGGTCACCGATTCAAACCCTTTCGGGATATAGTATGTTTTCACGTAATGGGCGCCAAGCTCAGCACACATCCTGCAGGCCAGGCGGAAATAACGGGCCGACCGCTTCATTTTCGTACCCACTGCCGTTACCGCCAGGATCGGCATGCCATAGCGCATTCCCATGTCCACCAACCGGGTCATGTTATGCACCGACTGGGTTTCATATTCGCCGCCGATAAACACCTGTACCGCCAGAGCGGCCACGTTAAGCCGCAATGCATCCTCCATATCAACGGCAATCTGTTCATTGGACAGCTCTTTCAGAATACTGGGCCCGCCGCTTGCCCTGAGCACAATACCCTTGGTGTAGGAAGGCGGCACTATGGAACGCAGGATGCCACGGGTCAACATCAGGGTGTCTGCATAGGGGGCAATAGGCAATATATTGAGGTCGATTCGTTCCAGGCCGATGGTAGGCCCCTGGAAATAGCCATGATCAATGGCCAGCATAACCGTACGGCCGGTCTCAGGGTTAAAAATCCTGGACAGCCTGTTTTTTATTCCCCAGTCCAGTGAATTGGATCCTTTCAGGAAAAAGCCTTCACTTGCAGCAGGTTGCTCCTGGCTGAAGTCCTTTCCCTCCTTGTCTGCTTCAGGCATGGTACTTCTCCTTTTCGATTAAAAAATTTTAGTGGTTATTCCTGTGGGTTGATGATCACCTTCAATGAGCTGCCGCCTTCTGCAACCAGCCGGAACCCTTCAACTGTTTCGGCCAGGCCGAATCGATGGGTTATCATATCATTGACCGTTACTCGCTGCCATTGGATAAGATCCAGGGCCATCATACAATCGGCCGGACTGGCTGCATAGGTTGTCGTGACAGAGACATCCCGCCGCCAGAACACATCATTAACTGATACAGGGATTTCTGTCCCTGCCGGTGTTGGGGCAAACAACAGGACCGTCCCGCCGCGCCCGACTGCTGTTAAGGCCTGCTGAACAACCGGACCCGCAGCGGCACAAACAATTACCAGGTCGGCGCCGCGACCGTTGTTTCGTTTCCTGAATTCTGCAGCCACGTCGGTATCGGCAGGCAGGACATAATGGGCGCCAAAATCTTTTGCCGCCGCTAGACGATCCGAATTCAGGTCGCTTGCCATTATCAACCCGGCACCGGCAGCAGCGGCAAGTTTTATATGCAGGAGTCCGGCAATGCCGCTTCCCAGGACCAGCACACTGGCGCCGGGCTGCAGGCCGCCGGCCATCCTCTGTCCCCGCAGGACACAGGCCAGCGGTTCGACAAATGTTGCTGTCTCGTAATCAATTTCATCGGGCAGCAGCCAGGTACCGTGCTCAACATTGGGTGCCGGCAAGCGCACATACTCGCAAAACCCTCCCGGGTCAAAATGGGTCCCACCAAGCAGGGTATCACAGACTGTTTCGTGGCCGTTCCGGCAATAATGGCAGTTGAAACACGGCACATGATGGGTGGCAACAACCCGGTCGCCGACCTGGAAACCGGTAACCCCGTCACCGGCCTCAACCACCTGCCCGCTTATCTCATGGCCAAGCACCAGCGGCGCTTTCTTGACGCGATACCACTCCATGGTATCGCTGCCGCACACGGAACTGGCGAAAATTTTCACCAAGAGTTCACCCGGCCCGATCCTTGGCACAGGAAGCTCTTCAACCCGGATATCCCGGTTATTGTAGTACATTGCCACGCGCATAAGACTTGAAGCCCGAATTAACTGACACTCCTAAATTAAACAATGAATAAATTGATTTTGCAGTTTTGCTGCCATTTAA
>PJEL010003637.1_pt1 | contig 13050 bp, 11 predicted proteins | sample 1853271 | NCBI WGS metagenome assembly PJEL01 (sample SAMN08108733, study PRJNA415343) | Invertebrate metagenome, whole genome shotgun sequencing project. | host: Globobulimina | place: Sweden: Gullmar Fjord | collected 2015-08 | reverse complement strand
ACTGAGCCTAAACCGTTTTACACAACAGTGGGCCATCTAAATGTTGGCTCAGTGGGTAGACTGATCCCAATGATGAGTTGCAAAATGCCGGGTAAAGGTTTTACCTAATCTTGTGAACTCGCGCAACTTAACACACACCATTGTTGTACAGGTCTACTCAGATTGCCTGTGCTACGTAACAGTGTTAGGTTGCGCCAACTGAACTTGAATCGGTAAAGGCTCTTACCCGGCATCCTGTAACTCATCGTTGTGATCAGTACAATAACATCCGGATGTTACTGTGCTGATCGGATATAGTTACACAAATTGGCCGGCACTACAGAAGTGTAACTGACAGCCTAGACTTTATGACAGCCATTCATTCGTAGACTTTATGACAGCCATTCATTCGTAAACTTTACGACAACCTTTTCACTCGTCTTGTGTCCTGAGGAAGGACTGTAATACAGTGAATAACACTAGTTGCTTGACTACTACATTGCTTGCCACTCGTTTAGTGGTTAGCGGTTGGAAGACGAGCCTTGTATCATCGACCCAGATACAAACACCGCGAGATGAAACCCCCTCTAAACCCGAGAGAGTGGTATGTATGTACACCTCTATTTATGTAAATACACTCTACTCCTACCCCAAACCCTCACTCTCACTCTAACCCTATTTTTGGACTTGAGGTGGGCCTTGTCTAGCGAATCGTTTGCTAACCCTAACCCAAACCTTAACCCTAAGTTCCGACTGCAATTTCTAACTTAGAAATCGATGCTTAGACGGTGATTTCCACCTCGTGTTGCCGTATTTCAATGGTGGTGGCTTTGAAGACCTCCGCACTTTGGCAATTATGCCTGTAAAGGCATTCTTCACTTCCTCTGAAGCAGTTCTCTTACTCTGCAGAGGGTTGAGGGTTAAGTGTACTCACGGTTATAACTTTACTCGTGGGCTTTTATTCCCCGGGACTTCCACTGTCAGCTGTCGGAGAAGTAGCACCTTCGCATTTGACGGCGCTCAGCAGTAGCAATTTCCATGGCACGAACGCGTACAAGGAAGCGCCAGAAGGTTGCCGCTGGAGCAGTTGCTGCTGCCTTTCCTGATGACGACAATGAGTTGACGAGGAGGCACAATCAGCAACAGTGGTCCATAAAATCAGTTCCCCCAAATCGCTGCCCATGGCTGGGTAGAAACCCAGACCCTTTGTATATTCTGTATCACGATGAGGAGTGGGGGAGGCCCTTGCATGACGATAACAAATTGTTTGAGCTAATGTGCTTAGAAGGGGCGCAGTCCGGTCTGAGTTGGATAACTGTACTTAAGAAACGGGAGAGATTCAGGGAGGTTTTCGCGGGTTTCAATATTGATGTACTTTCTGGGTGGGATGAACAAGGAACTGTTGAGCGCCTCATAACCGATGCTGGAATTATTCGTCACCGGGGCAAGATTGGATGTGTCGTGAATAATGCAAAAGTTGTTCGTGCTATTCAGAAAGATTATGGTAGCTTGGACAAGTTTCTGTGGAGCTTTGTACCAGATGGGAAACCAATTATTAGCTCCCCTGTGGCTTTGTCTGACTTACCATCCAAGACACCCGAGTCAGAGGCAATGAGTGCTGAGCTCAAGTCAAAAGGGTTCAAGTTTTTCGGTCCAACAATTGCATATGCATTTATGCAAGCTGCAGGGCTGGTGAATGATCACCTTGTTTCCTGTTCTTGTCATTTCAAGAGCGGTGGCTCAAGAGCATAGAACAACACCACCCCTCTAGCTATTCCCTGTCAAAAAAAAATTGTATTTTTATGTGTTGTCTATATGTACAAGAAGTGTAGCTGCTGCGCACCATATGTCTGTCGTTACATCAACTAAGGTATTTCATGTGTTGCAGAAAGTTATTTCATATGGTTTTTGGTTCATTCAATGTGGATGACATCAACACCTTAACTGAATGCACTACTCCTCCTATTCTCCCCCCCCTCCACCACCACCATCATCGCATGCATGCATGCTGTCTGAACTTTCTCTAGGGGGTTAGGGAGTTAGGGTTAGAGTCACTGAAAGAGCAACCTGTTGTAGAAGCCATGAGTGAAGTTCATAGAACTCATTTCTGGTCTGGAATGTACCCCAATCTGGCTTCAGGGACACAGCGCATGGCATACTTCTCAAGATGAGCCAGAATCTGTTTGCACTGCTTAACCCATCTGATGGTCTCCATTTTTTTTTTGATATCTCTGAGTCGATTACGGGATCGAGACCTTGGTTTCCCGGACCAAGCCCACAAGTGCCTCATATCCCTGAATCTGAAGTTATTGATAGCCTTGGTGTACTGCACATTGCGAAGGTAAGCAGTTGCTGCTTCCCAGCTATGCTTCTCAGTCTCACTACGAGCACGGGCTACCATTTCAGCACGTAGATCTTCATCATCCAGTAGTAATTTGACTCGTGCTGCCCACTCCTCCGCACAGCCTGGTTTGCACAGGAAACCTGTTACTCCATCTTCAATGAGGTCTGGGATACCACCAGCATTGCTTGCCACCACAGGTACACCGCTTGCCATAGACTCGAGGACAACGAAGCCAAGAGTTTCAGTGTCGCTGGGCATGAGGAATATATCTCCACTTGCAAACGCCTGACTTAGCTTTTTTCCAGATAGGGAACCCATGAATACAGCGTTAAAACCAGAAAAGTATTTCTTCAAATTCTTCGCATCTGGGCCTCCGCCCACAAAGGCTACGCGGGTACCAGGAACACGTTCAAGTACACCTCTAATATCTCTGAGGCGTTTCTCAGTCCCCAAACGTCCCACATATATCAACAAGGGATCCTCCGGGTGTCCATCCAAAAGCTTCATTCTCATTTCATGGTCAAAGTGGGATGGGTTGAACTTTTCGGTGTCAATACCCTTGCGCCAAACATCAACCCTCTGTATCCCATTGGCCTCCATCTCCTTCTTTACTTGAGGAGAAGTCACCAAAGTAAGATCAGCCTTGTTGAGTACCCACCTAATAATAATGTATACCAGTCGATGTATCCCTGGAATAGGGATGTACTTTTTTACATATCTTGGGAGATCGGTGTGGTAGCTAAATACAAGTGGGATTCGCATGACTCTAGCATATATAAGTGCTGGGAACCACACGAAACCTGGAGTACTAACATGAAGCAAGTCTGGACGCAATCGACCAAGAAGTTCCCATCCCTTTCCGTCAGGATCAACCGTAAGATTAACCTCATCGTACAGAGGTAATTTAAAGCCACGCGTGTTGGTTATTGGGAACTTGAGGAACTTCTTAGGTGCTTCTTTAGTGTCATCTGTTGTCATAATATGAACATCATCTCCCGCCCTCGCTAGGTTCTGCAAAAGATAGCGAAAGCGGTTTCCGTAGCCACTAATGTGTGTGAAAGGAGTTGGCTCAATGATCATGGCAATTTTGCGGGGGGGAGAAAACTGGTTGAGACGGGAAATTGAAATCTTCTTGTTGTTCGCACTACTCCTAGTACTCTCCTCTTTACGAAGCCTTGAAATTCTTTGTCTGACTTTCGTCCCCCAGCGGCTTACGTGGTGAGTGATGAGTAGCAGAATTAGGTGGGTGGGTTTGGGTAAATGAGGTGAAACGAGGAAGGATATAAATGAAATTAGGGCTTTCATCCTACCCTCTTTTCTTCCACAACTTGGCATCCGAGTTCATCTCTTCGTCCTTCTCTATCATCATTTCTTCCTCTTCATGTTGTTCTCCGTCTCCTTCCGGTGGTGATGGTGGTAGCTGCTGATCCCATTTCTTCACATAGTGGAACAGAGTTTTTGTTAATATATATATATAATTGAGAGTTCACATCATCACCACCACAGCTATCCTGCTGCACCAATTCAAACAAGATGGCCTCCTCTCCCATCGCTATGCATACAAACGAAAATCAAGAGCCCTATGCTCCCTACGAACCCGACGTTGGAGATGCGAGCGCAACAGAGGTAAAAGAGTCTAAACTACTACTACTACTACTACTACTACTACTGTTACCTCTCCTTGTCCCACCTGTAATAAGGGTGGTACCGGTACCCTTATGTTGTCTGTGAAACCGTCATGGTGAAAGGGATGAAATGTGCTTGGACTGGGGATCGCCGCCTTGAGAAGTAAGTTTTCAAAAAAAAAAAGAGAAAATTCACGTTAAGGAGATCGGGGGAGGGATAACGGTTATAGAGCTGCTGTCTCTTGGGTAAAGCTAAAATCAGGGCTGAAATAATAATGATGACAGTAAATGAACAGGAATTTCCCATCCTCCCACTTTACACCTCTTGTGTGTAAATACAGTGTGCCAATCCTCCTTCACTTAACACACCCTCATAGTCACTATCAAGAATACCTACTGTGCCTCTTTGAAAGCCCCAACGATATGTAAGACCCATGTTATTACCCCCCAACATATTATTCTTTAGTATCACAAATTATAGAGCCCATCCAAACTGAACTGCTAGCACTACACACCATCATCCTTCTTCTTCTTCTCTCAAAGACACCAAATGCAACGACTAGTAGCAATTTAAATATTCCAGTAGAGGCATATATTAGAGCTCAGCTGCCAAAATGGTGATTGCAATTTCAATGCCACACCCAGCCGGCAGTCACCACACAATGACAAACAAATCCCACCTCTGACTCCTCTGACTCCTCTGACTTCACAGTCAAGTTCGGTCCAACCGAAGACATCATACAAATGTTACCATTAAAACACAATGCTGCCGTGTCTTTAACTCTGCCTGTAATGGGTTAGGGTTATGGGTTATGGGTTATGGGTTATGGGTTATGGTTGATGGGTTAGGGTTAGGGTTAAGGTTATGGGGTTAGAGTTAGGATTAGGGCTAGGGTTAGGGTTTCAATTAGGTTTACGGTTGGGTTATGAGCCCATAGCTCGGAAGTGAATCACGGAATCACCTCTAAATGGTCGTGAAATCCCGTTTTTTACATGAATCAGCTGCTTTGGCTTAGGGATAACCACCAGTCCCAGAGTTGGCCCCACTCTCATCACAGCCAACCACATAATACAGGTTGGAGGTTTCATCTCAATGGTAACAAGTGTGCCCTTGTGGCTCTATATGGGCTCAATGAGGTGGCACATGGCTACCTTGGTTGCCATAACCACCCGGATTATACTCTTACGGTTAGGGTTAGGGTTAGGGTTAGGGTTAGGGTTAGGGTTAGGGCTAGGGTTGGGGCTAGAGTTAGAGTTAGGATTCGGGTTAGGGGTAAAGTAAGGATTAGAGTTAGAGTTGTTTGTGCTGCGTAACATAACATGAAAAATTGACATTACGCTAAATGTAGGAACAAGCGACTGTATATACCCCAGAAAGTGCATGCTCATCATACCAGTGTTTACAGCCAAGATGTTAGCGAACCCTAACTCTAACCCTAGCCCCATAGCCCTAACCCCATAACCTTAACCCCATAGCCTTCACCCCATAGCCCTAATTCCATAACCCTAACCCTAACCCTGACCCAGCGAGGGCGGTCCGTGATAATAATGTCGAACTCAGTGTCAGCCATTAGAAGAAAGTTGAGGTCTGAACACCGTAAGACCTTAGCCGCGCACAGCGTTAGCACTGGTGAAGGGTCGTCCAGATTGAAATGGGAAAAGAAAGTGGTAAAGAGAAACAACACAGGAAATTTGGGGGGAAACGGCGGCGTTGGGGAGGACAATTCTACAGTAGTGGTCCATGAGGACGACTCGGAAGAAGAGGAGACTGTGAATTGTACGATGGGTGACCACGGACTGGAAGTTGTAAAAGAAAATGAGTGCTTGGACTGGAGTACCACTGGCAAAGATGGGAGGCCAAACAATGAAGAAGATGACGAGGAAGATGATCTGGAGCTGGAGGCTGAAGTATTTGGAAATGAAAACACAGTCTTGGCTAAATTTTTTGCACATAAAGCGGAAAGACGACAACAGACCACCACCCCTGGCGACGGCGACAGCGACAGCGTCCTTGATGAACCGCCTGAAGACAAGGGGGCGGAGGAAAAAGTAGCAGATGTTTGGGTTGATGATGATGAGGATGATCTACAGGTGTATTTTTCCGAGAAGAATACTAATAAAAGGCTTCGAAAGTTGCGCCGAACTCAAGAGGAGAAGGTATTGACAGGAAGGGACTTACAGATACGGCTGAGAGACAGGTTTGTGAATAGCCACGTACATCAAGATTGGGCACGTTCACGGAAAGAAGGAGGATATCGGGACATTGGTGGGGAGTATGATGATGATACTGTGGATAAACTCCTGAGCAATGCAGAACCTTTGGTACTACCACAAGGGAGATGTAGGAAGACAGCACTGCTACAGCCAAGACGCCTGGATATCCGCCGACTTCGAGATGCGAACCAACGAGACCCATGTCAATCTGTGGTCAATGCAGTTAGTTTTCATCCATCCGGGGAGCTTCTGCTGACGGGTGGATTAGATAAGGCCCTTCGTATATTTCGCATAGATGGTGAAGATAATCCTAAGGCCCACGGTGTCCATTTTTCGGATATGCCAATACATCATGCTCAATTTGTGGGACCGGGGGGGGGCGAGGTTATATGCGCTGGCACAAAGCCGTACTTCTATTCTTATGATGTGGAATCAGGGTGAGTGTCTCGGTATTGTTGTGTCTCATCAATAGGAAGAGAAAGTTTTCAGCGTACACTTGCTCAACCCCAATGTGGACGCTGCAATTCAATGACATCATTTTGTGTCTGTTGTGCTTGCGTGGGTAGTATTGTTTTACACCTGTGTGTGTGTGCGCGCGCGCGCATGTGTGTGTGTGCATGTGTTAGGCATTCAAAGGTTCCTGCATAATTGCAGGTAGTTATATTGTGTGTGCCACTTTTAGGCTGGCCGCGCTGCTTTATACTCGTTTTAAATGTTTGCAGGGTATCCGTCCAGGTTACTGTCAAATCATAACAAAAGCCACGCACGCATAATCTCTAACCCTAACACTAAACCTAAACCCTATAACCCTAACCCTAAAACTGCGGTCCCTTCCTCAGGTATGTGGAGAAGATATCAAGGCTCTTCTCAGCAGGGCATGGAAGTAGAAGACCAGATCAAAAAAGAGGGGCTGAGAGAGGGCCCATGTATAAAATATTTTCCTGCTCTCCTTGTGGTACATGGTTGGCTTTTGCCTGTCGCTCTGGACACGTAATTCTGGCTTACAGGAGGACAAAGCAGGTGTGCTGATGAAGTTTCAGCCTAGCATAATACATATATATATACGTCATGCCTTCAGTCGGTCGGTCGGTATCATCTAAAAACTCCCTCACCATATGTCTCAACATCTTAGTGGGCTGCGGAATTTAAGTCCAACTGCCCTCCCACTGCCATAGCATTCTCATCTGATAGCCAGCGACTCTTTGTCAGTGGTGGAGATGCTAGGGTATTCATATTTGACATTCGATCACGCCGGTGCCTTTCAAATTTTGTTAATGAAGTAAGAAAATGAGTAGCTGATTTATAGTGTGGGACGGGTGTTGGTTGATGTTGTGTTATATTACTGCTGCTGTTACCATGGAGACAGGGGATGATGATGATTTCTTTTGACTTGCACGTCAGTCCTAACTTACCGTGAGGATAGACCAGAGAAAGTTAAAGACTACGATGGCCTGACCCTAAATGATGACTACTCATGTTTGTAAAACATGAAGCGCATGAGAGTACACCTACTGCTGTAGGGTTTGGGGTCCAGTTCTAGTGCTGATACATTATAAATATTCTTTTTGTATTAGGGGGGGACTCCCACCTGCACGATGGCACTGAATCCTGCATTGCTGTCATCGGATATGCTTGCCATTGGAAGTGACAGTGGTGTTGTGAACCTCTATGATGACCCTGCAGCAATAACTGGCTCCAGTTTGACCAGGCAGCAGCCCACTTTGCGTAAGGCTATAATGAATCTTGTGAGTAGTTCTCTTCTGTCTCTCTCTCCTCGGGTTTGGTATGTCCATGATGCATTGAAAATACAGCTGCAGCAGCTCTACCAGCACGGACCGATTGTTGTGTTAAGGTTATGTGGATACTACTTAACCCTAACCCTGACCTGAAATCCTATAGGTAACACCAGTATCTGGGTGTGTCTTTGCACCGGATGGCCAAATATTGACATTGGCAAGCTGCAAGCAAAAGGATGCACTGAAGATGGTAATAATAATTGGATAGCAGCCCCACAGTGGCTGCCAGGAGTTTATGTAGTAGTGGCATAGGCAGGCAGGCAGCATATTTTACCACACCTCTGACCTTGACATCATCTCCCTCAAAGGTGCATGTAGCAACAGGCACTGTATTTGCCAACTGGCCCACCCAGAGAACTCCCACACGTTACCCCTACAGCTTAGATATGAGTGCCAGAGGAGGGTACCTTGCAGTGGGCAATGACCGGGGCCGAGTGCTCCTGTATCAGCTTTCACACTCAGCGTAACCTCCCGCCCCTCCCCTTTCTTGCGTTGTCAAAATCAAAATCATCATCATCCTCACGGCAGCTACCTGCCTTCTACAAAGTTATACCAGATGTAATTACATATTTATTACATATTTATATGCATATGTGGTTTGGTTCATTTTGAAGAGATGTATTGATACACACATTGCATTTTCATTTAGGTGCTATCGTCTCACCTTGGTCGAGTAGACTGGAATGGAAGCCCCTTGTAAATAGGTTGAGGTTGAAATTAACCCTGTAGTTGTAGACATTCACATGTTTTAGCTTGAGCTTGCTGGGGTAATTCATTTTCAGAATGCAGTCAATAATCAATCAGCCGCAAGGGGTCAGTGAGCGACTTGGAAAACCCAAATAGCTCCTAGCCAGTTAAGTAGAGACTGAGTATAGGCCAGCAGGAGAAAGAAATATAGTTCAGAATGGTAGAGAGAAGAAACAGTAGCTTCTGTGTTATTTCAGGCTGCTGGCACCGAAGTGATAATGATAAAACAAAAGTGATTGTGGTGCGTGTATATCACCCAGGCTTCTCATTCTCTGCAGCACCACCCTGGTACGACAACAGAGCAACTAAATATTTGTTCTCTTACATGCTCAGTAGTCCCCAACTACTTGACAGAACATCTGCAGGGTGCAAGACGCTGAGAATTCGGGGGTATGCAGGAAACACCACGCACGCTGTTGGGTTTCTTTTTGTATTTAGTATTTATATACCTCGTAGTAACACCACCCCTTATACTCTCCACACTAAACTAAATAGCCCTATTGCTCACCCAGTATTGGTACGCACGCATGCACAGGAGAACATCTTGAAGTGGTGACTTGAAATGCTCCAACTGTGGCCCCATGTGTAGGAATCATGCATTGCTCACAGTACTGCCGAGGTGCAACACAAGCATACCGGGAGCCCTGTACTATCAGTGAGCTCACTACTCCCCAGAAGGAGGGGGTACTAGCTAGCTAGCACGACAAATACGCGTGAATGTCTTACACATCAACCATCGTATCTTTTATGTGTGAGCATAAGTCCAAACGTGTAACTGACCCCCAAATAACATGAGGTAGTGCATTGGGTGTGTTGAATACCATTGAAAGCTGACTTAACACATTCAAACTGACTGCTCATTCATCATGTGGAAACAAAACAGCGCCACTGAAAGATACCAGAATTGTTCATTGTGCTCTCTCTTATCTCCTCGTAGGTCACAAGATAAGGCAGAGTAGTAGAGGTGCACTTGGAATGCATGGGGGCACACAACATAACTACCACCATATATATTGCTATATCCTTCGGCGCTTTATCACCAATTGGGGTTGGTTACTAACTTGGGAATTAATCCTTCTTTCAAAGTAGAAATAGTAACAACCACAAACCAACCGTTAACATAGCTTAAAAAGATACCAGACCGCTAGCAAATCGACAAATTGCTACTCGTCAGTTGACACACTTGTACAAAACGTGCAATGAAGTAGTAAATAAGAACTATAACCATGTGATTGAAAATGTCTGAGAGCTGGGAGGATGATTTAGAGCCGTTGTAATAACATATTGTATTTGTTATGAAGTTGAAGCATCATTTACACCTATTATTCTGTATATACCTTTATCTGTTCACTAAGAGTGTAAAATTGACTGACTGATGCTGCATCATAAGTCAGTCTTAACAGTGCGGTGGTCGCCATTTGTAAGAGCCTGGATTATGAGTCATGGTCACGGACTGGCTGAAGGCTTAAAATGAAAACAACAACAACAACAACAACAACAAAATGGGAATAACTGCAGCAGCTACAGTAGCAACAACCCATCAAAAACAAACAATGCGAATTGAAGTCAGTGATTAGCATTCAATCATATTCCTGCTCTAAGCGAAGGGGGTTCACCAGCTCACTAAATAAATTATATATAGCAATATATATATATATATATATTGCTATAACTCTACAGCTAAGCTAAGACATCAGCATAAAGCTCGGCTGCTTGCTCTCAGTATACTACTTAAGAGCTCTACTTTTGGGTAAGGCATTATTACACCTCATTAGGTGTACCTATGCATTTTCCTCAACCCCTAGGGCACATCTCCAATGCGGCTATATACTGCTATCTTCTTATTATTCCGGAATGACAGCCGCCAGGGTTAGGGTTAGGGTTAGGTATTAGGGTTATTGGTCCTCCCAGGATGTGGCCATCGTCTGGGCCCGCTATCCTATTGCCATGGGCTGTTGGAGGTTTCGGAAGGACTCTAGGGGGGTTTGCCAATGTAAAATGGTAAGAGGGAGTAATAGTCATGTGTTTCTTGTACAGGACTGATGTTATGGCATGTGAGCCGAATCTGGGTGGTTCGTGCCTCGTTCTGGATCTGTTTTACAGCTCTAAATTCCGGTTTTCCGGTACAATGACGACCACTACACGTATGTGGCGAGTTCTTGGTACGTAGTCCCAATGCCAAGGGGTATTGCCTGATTGAGTAAGGTAATAATTCCATCATCAGCAGTATCGCAGAAGACTCAAGAGTAAAAGGAATAAACAACTCTGTTCTCTGTGATGAAGAACGAATTTCTGGGGTTGTGAACCGAATTTATCGGGAATCAAAGGGGTTGCAAACCTTGACGTTGAGATGGTACCATGCCTCACGCACTTACCACAACGGTGTAGTGGTTGTCGTTGGACTGGAAACCGGATATTCGGAGTGTTAACATCTCTCCAGAACGATGCAGTTGTTTTGGTTTAACAGGATGGGTACCAGTGTTTATAAAAAAAGAGAGACTGGGGAAGGCAGTCATCGTTTCGGGAGCTGTTGTGTAATGTGACAGTAGCCCGATACCTAACCCTAACTAACCCTATTGATTCGATGACTGTAAAGTCCTCAGTAATATACAGGAGATCCCCCCCTAATAGTGTAAAAAATCGACAGAATATCTTCATGACATTCCTTTCTATTACAGTTTGTGTTAAGTTATATCTATTGGAGATGATGATGTGTAAGAGAGAGAGAGAGAGAGAGAATGTATATGTGGGACGTTGTTATGGGTTAGAGTTAGGGTTAGGATTGAGTGTAATTACATATATAGAGGTGTAAATACACACTACACAATTGCTCTTCATCGAGTATTATTTGTGGGAGATATAACATGTACGGCTAGAGAGGGTATGAAAGTGTGTATGTGAGAGAGAGAATTCATATTTTTCTGTGGCTCTGGCTCTTTTCTCTTGCTTTCAAGTGTTGGTTTATGGTATTTATATTATTGTTACATTCTCCTCGTGTCCTGTTGGTGGTTGGTGCTCCTTGGTTTGAGTCTTCGGTTATCGTTGCGGTAGTGTTAACAGAAGGCATTGCTAGAATTTTTCAATTTGTGTTGTGTACTGCTGCTATTGTGCTGTGGTCGTTTGCCTTTTACATTACGCACGCCATTAAGGGTTTACTAGTAAAACTGTGAGTAGATGGTGGCGGCACATTGATCCTGTTCTTATTGTTATCGGGCCGTGTGTCTATAGGTTTTCCTCCCTGAATGCATTTCACCACTTCGCTTTACTCTCCAGGCTCGAGAGCATCCACGTATGTGGTTGGTTGATACCACGTGTATTCAGCTGGCAACAGGAACAGCAGCAGCAACGAGTTCGGATAGTGAAGACGTGGAGGACCCGAGGAGTTAACTACTCTATACTGGAGGACATCAGGGGTGGATCGGTGGAGATAACGACGGGTTTTGCTCAAACTCAAAAAGAAGGGGATAGGAAGATGAAGAAGCAGCAGCAATGCTTGACCACAGAAGAAGAGTGGGATGATTTGTTGGATGAAGAGTCATGGAAGCTGGACCTGGAAGGCTTGGATACGGACGAGGTGGAGGCACTTTTGTCTGATTTGGACTTGGACAATATTGATGATGAATTGATGATGTCTTCTCCTCATTCTGAAAAAAAAACCCTCCCAGCTGCTGACATGGAGGAATGGCTACAGGAGGAAGCTGCAACTCCTGTTCCGTTGGAGCCAAGAAGAAAGAGATTGCAGGAACTCCTTGAAGAGGATAGCTCATGGGGACAAGAGGAGGAGGAGGAGAGTGCTGCTGCATCTTTGAGTGATGATGAGGGGGGCATTTTGAAGCCGCCCACCACAATGTTAATGCCACCAGGGTCATTGGAAGCCCGTCAGAGGGCGGCTGCAGCTGCACGGACAACACGTAATCAGTTACTTAAGCTTTGCATCCTCCACTTTGGTTGTTCCATCCTACTCCGCAGAATGTCATCCACAAAGGCAGATTACCGCTTCCACGTCAAGTGCACTTCAGGTGTTCAATGTTTGGGTTGCGTATTATGTGACCGAATGATTTCAAGGAGCATCAAGAACAACACTACTACAAGATTTCATCGCCTAGAAGGAGGAGAAGAAGGTGATGGTGGTGATAGGGGTTCCTTGTTGAAGTCAAAGGTGATACGAGTGTCTGAAGTTTCGTTACTAGGTGGTGCATTAAAAAAGGCCCCAAGAAATCAGGTTAATTCTTGCACACTTCAACCTCTGCTATTGCTACTCCTTAGCTTAGCGATAAGTGTCTGATGATCCTCTTGTTCAACAGATCAAAACAGTGGAAGCACATGACTTGGCTTGCCTGGCTAG
>PJEL010003636.1_pt1 | contig 13053 bp, 12 predicted proteins | sample 1853271 | NCBI WGS metagenome assembly PJEL01 (sample SAMN08108733, study PRJNA415343) | Invertebrate metagenome, whole genome shotgun sequencing project. | host: Globobulimina | place: Sweden: Gullmar Fjord | collected 2015-08 | reverse complement strand
TAAAACGAGAGAGCCCTGTATCTAGAGCTCTTCGAGAGATATCTATCGTTATTTATTTAGTTTTTTGATAAATAACAAATGCGACGATTGCAACCAGTGTAATTGCTGGTGCTAGTTCATATAAATGATGAAATAAGCCCATACCACCATGACCTTCATGGGCAAAAACAGTCGTCGGTGCAGTCGCGAATAATAGAGCAATTAATTTAGTGTTCATTATTAATTTCCTTTTGTAAGAATTGATTCTAAGTACCTAGTTTGTTTTATTACGTATTCATCTCTAATTGCATCAACATCATTTCTTCACCTTCAACCACTTGAGTGTTATGACTCATACATAAAGGGCAGATAACATTTCGTTGTTCAAGCGTTGTTTCTTTATCACATTGCCTACATTTAATTATTAAGGGCTGTAGCTTGATGTTAAGGAAGGCTGACTTACAAATTGTTTCCAGTTTAAAAGTATCAAATGCACGCAGAAGTAAATCTGGCTCAACACCACTAAGAACGCCCACTTTAATATCAACCCTCACAATACTGGTGGCCTGGTTATCTTTGGCTAACTGCTCAATTTGTTCCATTAGTGACATGACGATCGAGTATTCATGCATTAGCAAATCCTTGGCAATAATTCACCTTGAGGAACGTCTAAGTATCGACTGCTTCCCCATGGGGTATTTAAAATGACTTTGCCATTGTGCGCGTCTGTGACATAACCAATAATACTGGCCTGATCGCAATGACAATACTGGGTCATGACTTCTAATGCTTTATCTGCTGCGGCTCGTGGCAATGCCATGATGAACGTCCCCTCATTGGCTAAATCATAGGGTTCAAAACCATATAGCTCACATAAACCTTGCACTTCGGTCGAAACAGGAATCAATTTTTCATCGACACTAATGCCAACATTAGATGCCATTGCCCATTCATTTAATACTGCAGATAAGCCACCACGGGTTGCATCTCTCATTGCATGAATGTCAATATTTGCTGTGATAAGTTGCTCAACAATAGGCCACAGACTTGCACAATCACTGGTTAAATCTGATTCTAAAGACAAGCTGTCACGGGCCATGAGTATTGCAGCACCGTGGCGTCCAATATCCCTTGAAACAATGATCACATCATCATTTTGAAGATTGTTGACTGATATGCCTTGTTTGATAATTTTGCCGACACCAGAGGTATTGATGAATATGCCATCGGCGCAGCCTTTAGGGACGACTTTGGTGTCACCGCAAACAATATGAGCGCCACTTTGCTGCATTTCTTCAGCCATGCTGGTCACAATGGTTTGCAGATCCTTTATGGCAAAACCTTCTTCAATAATAAAACTACAACTTAAATATTCTGGCAGTGCGCCCATCATGGCAAGATCATTCACTGTTCCAGCTATGGCTAGTTTTCCAATATTGCCACCAGCAAAAAATAAAGGGTCGACAGTAAAAGAATCAGTAGTAAAAGCCGTTGCGCCTGATAGTTGTAACTGAGCTGAGTCTTCTTGAGATGTCAGAATTGGATTCGCAAATTCAGTAAAGAACATATCGTTAATCAATGCATTCATTTCTTTGCCACCACCGCCATGACTAAGTTGTATTTGTTCGAACTTTTTATTAAGCATGAGATACCCCAGCATATCGATAATAAGCATTACAAGCGCCTTCAGAGCTCACCATACAGCTACCTAATGGAGTTTCAGGAGTACAACCACGCCCAAATACTTTGCAATCAGGTGGATTAGCTATGCCCCGTAAAATATCACCACATTGACATGCTTTATGATCGTTGATTTCTTCTGTAGGCAGCACTGTTGAATAAATAATTTCAGCATCGCGATGGGAAAATTCATCTTTAAGACGTAAAGCCGAATTGGGAATGTGGCCTAGTCCTCGCCACCTAAAACTGTCTCGTAGGGTCAAATATTTGTTGATTAACTGTTGAGCTGCAAGATTGCCGTCTTCAGTCACTGCTCGGCTATATTGAATATCCAGCTCAGCAATTTGGGCATGTTTTTGTTTAACTATACGTAAAATTGATTCCATAACATCAACTGGTTCAAACCCTGATACAACAAGGGGTGTTTGATATTGCTTTACTGCAGGTCGATATACTTTAGCGCCACTAATGACACTGACATGAGCAGGTCCGATAAAAGCATTAACCTTACACTCTGTATCAGCCATGACAGTGTCAATGGCGGGTGGAACAAGCACATGGTTGATGTGAAACAAAAGGTTTTTAATGTTTTGTTTCTCTGCTTGATCAATTAATACTGCAGTCATAGGGGTAGATGTTTCAAAACCAATAGCAAAGAAAATGACTTTTTTATTCGGATTCTCTTTGGCAATCGTGATCGCATCTAAGGGATCATAAAGCGGTCTAATATCTGCGCCTTTAGCCCGAAATTTAGCCAGGTTCCCCTTAGACCCTGGTACTCTAATCATGTCACCTAATGTCAGTAAAATCGTATTGGGTAACTGGGCTAGGGCTGCGGCATGGTCAATTCGCTCCTTAGGCATAATACAAACAGGACAACCAGGGCCGTGAATAAATTTGATGTTTGCAGGTAGTAGTTGGGTCAAACCATATTTCATTATCGTATGAGTATGCCCCCCACAAACTTCCATGATATTAATATCCGTTTCGACTTTACTTGCGATTTTTTTTATCGCTTGCGACAAAGCTCGTATAGTTTCAGGGTTTCTGAACTGCTGGTATAAATCAGAGAGTATCATTAGGCTTGCTCCTCAAGGGCTAGCTTTTCAACTATCTCTTTGTAGAGTGCTAAACTTAAGTTGGCTTCTGTTTCATCAATTTTATTCATCACGAAACCAATATGGATAAGAACAAAATCTCCAATTGCTAATGGTTCCGTCATTAAATGAGCACTGACACGTCGCTTAACACCTAATGTATTAACGGTTACGCTTGCATCATCATGTAATTCAGTCACTTGTGAAGGAACAGATAAGCACATATTACAATTCCTCTTGATGTTTAAGGATCCACTGAGCCACAGCCGTAATCGACTGTGGATCTTTTACTGAAACAGGCATTAAAGTGACATTAGGGTTTAATTTTTCGAGTTGTTTACGACACTCAACTAAGGAAAAGTTAAAGTGTTCTACTAAATCCATTTTAGTAATCAGGACTAGATCTGCGCGGCGGAACATGACGGGGTATTTTTCAATTTTGTCATCGCCTTCAGGTACAGATAATAAGACGATGTTGTGGTGGGTACCTACATCATAACTGGCTGGACACACCAAATTACCGACATTTTCTACAAAACAAACATCGATAGGCTTTAGGTCAATATGGTGTAATGCTTGATGCACCATGAAAGCGTCTAAATGACATGCCGAACCCGTTTGAACTTGGTATGCCTCAATTCCTTTAGCTATTAATCTGTCAGCGTCTCTTGAGGTTTCAAGATCGCCTTCGATTACCGCATATTTTTTAGGTAAGTATTCATGTAAGTGCTCAAGTAGGGTTGTTTTACCGCTCCCTGGACTACTCATGAGATTGAAAGCTGTCACTTTATTCGCTTCAAAGTGCTGTCGATTATGTTGCGCTTCGTGATCGTTCTTATCTAAGATTTTATGAATAACAGATAATGTTTTGGTGTCATTAAGCTGTGGATTCGTATGAAGGTTTGAGTGATCCGCTAATGAACATCCGCAATCTTGGCACATACTTTAACTCCTTTAAAAACCCTATTTACCATTGTCGTACTGGTTATTGTTTATTCAATATTAACTCGTCATTCATTTGATACTTTGATTAACATCAGTAAATCGAAACTCTTTAGACTCTAATGCTGGGTTTGTGATTTGTTCAGTTGTTGGTAGGCATACCAAATTTGTCCTAATGAAATGCCTGCATCATTTATGGGAACCAATTTGCTTGGTAACACCTTATCTAGTGAATAATTAAAATGACGATTTAGATGTTGTAAGGTCATTTCATATAACAATTTATTTTGAAAAACACCGCCACATAAAATCAGCTTATAGCTCGGATATAGCTTTGCCATGTAGCAAACAACTTGGCTTAAACTTTCGATAAACTCTAAACACAGTTTGTTAGTCACGCCTGGCAGGTCGTTGCTATTATTTGTGTTTATTAAACGAGTGATTAACTGATAGATAAGTTGTGAAGGTTCAAAAATCTGAATACTTTTTGTTTCAATATTGGTATTGGTAAAGGTATAGGTATTGGTGAGAGGAGTTACATCATTAATAAGATCCTCATTTGAGATTATCGACAACTTACCTGAGGTCGATGGGACACTGATTAGATTGTTAGCGTCATTATATAGTTCTGTTTCAATAGCCATATTTGCGTGAGTGCTTATCAGCATTCCAGCTTGTGCTTCAAAATCATTTTCTATGATAAGGTTCAGGGCAACTGCAACAGCATCGAATATACGTCCTACCGAGCGGCACTCAATACAAGCGCTGTTATTAAGCCACATGTTGTGAAGATTATTGACTGTTGATTTATCCATTTGCTGTATGGCATTAATCGGCAATGTCATGATTTCATCAACAGACATGGTGTCGAATAACAAGGCTAACAGAATACGTACTGGTTGCTTTATCGCTTGCTCACCGCCTATCAGTTTAAATGTTCTAAAGTGCGCTTTAATTTCAAAATTATGCGCATCAGCAAGCATACATTCGCTGCCCCATAATTGGTTGTCATCTCCAAGCCCTGTGCCATCAAAGCTAAATGCTAAGACTTGTTTATCATAATTGTTGGCAGCGAGAACACTCAATACGTGAGCATAGTGATGCTGAACATTGGCAAGCGGGAGTTTTTGTTCATTGGCCTGTGACTTAGCCCATTGTGACGATGTATATTCTGGGTGCTTATCAGCGATGATTTGTTCTGGTGTAAATTGATAAAGGCGGCGAAAAGTATTGATTGTTTGCTCGAAATATTGATTAGTTTCTAGATTATGTAAGTCACCAATATGTGGACTTACAAATGCATTTTCGTTAAACGCAAAACACTGGGTATTTTTCTGTTGAGCGCCAACAGCTAATAGGTGATGCTGTAATTTATTGCTTAAAGGGATGCTAAGTGGTGCATAACCTCTTGCGAGTCGAATGACTTGGATCTTATCTTCAATGACTTGCACCACACTGTCATCGCAGGCATTAACTATTGGCCTGTTATGATCAACAATTCCGTCTACCACCTCGCCAAGCTTTTGTTTGATTTCATTACCATCGGTAATGATAGGTAAGCCAGAAATATTAGCACTGGTTGCAACTAACGGTTTTCTAAAGGCTTCAACTAATAGGTGGTGTAGCGGTGTATATGGCAGAAATATACCTAAAGTATCAATATCAGGCGCAAGCGCAGGACTTAGGTTAACCTCCATATCACTGCGCTTTTTCATCAGTGTAATAGGGTTTTCTGCTGAGCTAAGGATTTGCCATTCTTTAGGTGTACCTTCAACCATTTGACGAGCATTAGGTAAATTGGTTGCCATAACGGCTAAAGGTTTAGCTTTACGATGTTTGCGCTGACGAAGACGTTTAACTGCATTGTCATTAGTGGCATCACAAATGATATGAAACCCACCTAATCCTTTTATGGCAATAACTTTTCCATTATTGAGTTCACTAACAATTTTGCTGATTATTTGTTGGTTGGTAAGATCACTAGAACTGTTTGAATTAGCTGTACAGTCGATATAGTTCAGTTGTGGCCCACATTTGGGGCAACTGACCGGCTGGGCGTGATATCGTCGGTTTAAAGGATCGTTATAGGCATAATCGCATTCATCGCACATCACGAAGTTTGCCATTGATGTATTGATGCGATCGTAAGGCAGATTGTTAATGATGCTATAACGAGGTCCGCAATTGGTGCAATTGGTAAATGGATATTGATAGTGACGGTTTTTGGGGTCGCGCATTTCCAGTAAACAGTCACCACAAACACTTTTGTCGGCAGACATAGACACGACAGCATCATCACTACTTGTACTTGTTTCAATAACAAAGTGTTGCAGTGAGCTATCTATAGCTTCTTCTTTAATTAACAACTTGTCGATACGTGCGAGAGGTGGGGGATTGACTTTTAGTTGATGTACGACTTTATTGATATCAGTATTTAAACCTTGTAAATGAATACACACACCTTGTTGGTTATTTAACACTGAACCCACTAAGTTAGATTGAGTTGCAAGCCGGTACACAAAAGGTCTAAACCCAACCCCTTGTACGATGCCGTTTATATTTAACCTGACTTGTTGGCGATAACCACTATGTATTGTCATCAATGGCTCCTATCGACGTCGTTTAGCAAGGTACAAACCACCAACAGCAATATTGGCACCTTCTAAATCAAGTTGACGATTCACAACTAAAGGATAGTTTTTGCAAAGTCGGATACACAATCTGTTTGCCATGACTTCATAACTAAAGTCGTTTCCAGCTAGCACTACCGCATCTATACCTTGCTCTTGTTCTAAATGATCTATCCAGTTACTCAAATAGTCGGTTAACGAATCAAAAAAACCAAAGGCTAAAATGGCAGGGTTGGCACCCGCTAATTTAAAGCTCATTAAACTTGCGAGTGTTTTACGCCAATTAATAGAACGTTTATGTAGGGCATTGTTATCTTCACTATTAATCGCACACAGCGGAAAATCGACTCTAGGAGCATTATTGCCATGATAACTTTGCGCCAATGCGTGAAACTTGTTTGCTAACTCTTGTGCATTACAAACAGGGGCATTAGCAACAGGGGCGTTAGAAAATGGTGAACTAGGACCATTCTTTCTAACTTGTTCATCAGGTAATACTATTAACGCTGCGTATGCCATAAAGGTTTGCAAGCTATCTGCTTGAGCCCCTGAAGTTAACGTAAAATCAGTTAGTAACTTGAATACTTCAGGGTAGGCTACACAATATTTGTTAAATATAGTGTTCATATCAGAGGCGACTAACTCTTCAATTAATTGCTGACCACTTTGTGGCAGTGTAGGCATTTGTAAAAATGAACTAATTTCGCCTTGCTGATTTTGAGTAATCACAGAGCTTGATTGACTATTTGATAAATAAATACAAGCGAGCTTTTTAAGACTAGAAGAAGCCTCTAATGAACTATTAATGCTAGTGACACAACCCGTATTTAATAAACCAGCGTGTAAAGCACAAGTTGCTGCGTCTATACCTTGTAATGGTTTTTGTTGAATCAGACTGCTAGCTAATGTTTCATTTGATTCAGTAACGGTACATTTCAACGTATTTTTTTGCCACGACACATTATATATATGATTACCTTGAAGATATCGATTGTCATCGTGCTTTGGCATGGGGGCTTCAAAGTTTAAGTCAGTTGTCGTTTGGTTTTGAACCCACACATTATTGACCCAAGACACGCTAAGGTTATTTTGTGGCTTTTTGATATATAACCAATTAATTTGTTGTCTTTTTAATAGTGCTGCAACACGAATGAGTAACCGGCTGTCAGCGAAAGTCACATTGTAATAGCTATCATTTAAATCTTGATTCAGTTCACTCCAGTTATTGTTTGATTTTTTATTCGGGGCAAGCTTTAAAAAAGGTTTCTCGAAGCTAGATAAAGCAAGAGACTGGTGCTGTTTAATGATAAAAGAAGATGAAATAACAGCTGGGTGGGTAATCAACACTTGCTGTAAGGAACTAAGTTCTAAGAGATTAGGATGTAATTCTGTGGTTTGATTAGTAATGATGGGATTCAAACTCAAACTAAGTGAGTTTTCTTGCTGGCCAATCCAAACTTCTTCACCTTGCAGTATCCTATTGACTAGGTTTGATATATCTTGATGATTGAAACCAATTTCATACTGTTTAAGGTTGCGCTCACCTAAACAGTGGGGGCAAGGAACGGCTATATCTATTTCTTTATTTAAGCCTTTATATAAGTCTTTATCTAAGCTGTTATCTAAGTTCGAAATCAATGGCTCACATTCACTACAATAACCTTGATGGACTGCTTGGTGTTGTAAACACGTTTTAGTGCCTTTTCTTACGTCGATAGAAATGACTTCGGCGCTTTTAAGCCAAATTGAATATAAAAATTTAGCCGCTATTTCATCAGCTAATTGGGCTAATTCAGACTGTGAAGCTTCTACTTCAATAAAGTAAGTATGTATCGGTGTGAATTGGGCATGTTGAGCGATTTGGCCATTATTAATATTATGGCCAACAGTAAAATCAAAACGGTTATCCGCGAGGTATGAATTACAGAGATCTGCATATAAAGGAATATCGCGATGGCAAAAAAAGTTAAAACTGATTTTAGGCATATGCTAGTGTTCCGCGTTTATATGAATCAGGAATAAGTGCGTTAATATCTACTTCAGCTTTTTGCTGATAAGTAAACCCTTGTTCAGTAAGGTGCTTAAGTAATACTTTTTCCATAGTGGGGACCGCTGCTTGGATAGAAGGTGTCAGTCCCAACGTCATCGGTTCTATTACTGTTGGTGTAACCCCCACAACATGGGTATCAGGTCTATCGCCAACCATTTCCATCATGATAAGGGTTTGCAGCATCTCAACTTCATGAGCGCTGCCTTGCCAATCGATTTCCGGTGGCGCTTGATCAAAGTTAAAAAAATAAACTTCACCTGGATTGACTCCTGGACTGTTGACAGTATCAACAACAATTAAGTTATCGTAGCGACATAGAATAGGGATTAACCCTTGTGCGAGTGTGCCACCATCGAGTAAATCAATGCTGTCTGTTGGGTGGCTAAACTGATATTTCTCTTGGATATAATTAACGAAATGTACGCCGATACCTTCATCAGCGTACAGTACGTTTCCTATCCCGATGAGTAGAGTAGTAGACAAGGCTTAGTGATCCTTATGGTAATCATAACCAGAGACAATTGAGTCAACAGAGTTATGTTTAAAGCGAATACCTGACCAAACAGCCATGTAAACATGGATAACCATGAATACAATAAATGCCCATGTGATAATGTGGTGCCAAATTCTAACTTGTGCCAGTCCTCCCATAAGGGCAGTAAACCAAGCTGAAATCTCCCATATTAATCCACCGAATCCTTCATGGTACACATTAGCGTAAAGCACTAAACCCGTTATACACATGAATAATGCTGCCAATGAAATACCTACATAAGTGACGAATTGTAGTGGACCATATACACCAGCTTTATTAAGGTGCCCCATCCAAATGTAAGATTTAATTTGGGTTATCCAGCTGTTAATGCTTAATACATCTTTAACTGAACGTCTTTCAATGGAACTTCTTCCAAAGAAAAACAGATAAAAACGCACTATGGTGACGCTGGTTAATGCAAAGCCAAAAATAACATGGGCAAAACGTATCCATCCTTGCACTAATACATCGGATGATTCTGGTGCCACTAAAAATGGCCAAGAAATGTAAAATCCAGTAGTTATGAGTACTACAATCGATAATGCCCTAATCCAATGAAATATTCGGATGGCAGGCGAGAAAATTAATTCTCTATGATGGGTAGCAACCTGAGTCATAATCAATTCCTCTTTGGTTTGCGAAACGATTAAAGACCATTAGGGTCAATACGGAACTCACCCAAACTTGTGCCTTTGTAGTCCATGACGTGAACTGCGCATGCCATACAAGGATCAAAAGAGTGAATTATACGAATGACTTCAAGTGGTTTACTCGGATCTTCTAGCTCTAAGCCTATTAACGAAGCTTCATACGGACCAACTTTACCGTTGGCGTCTACCGGCCCAGCATTCCACGTAGTAGGGACAATCGCTTGGTAGTTTTCAATTTTACCGTCTTTGATCCTTAACCAATGACTGAGCATGCCTCGCGGCGCTTCAATCATCGCGTGACCAACGTACTCTTTCGTTGAATCAATCTCAGGCGTAACGTAAGTACTTTCATCTGACTGCATGTTGATAAGCATCGCATCAAATGTCTTTAACCCTTCTTCAGCGACAATAATAGTTTGTAGCATCCGAGCAGCTGTTCGACCAAGCGTGGTAAATAAGGCTCCAATAGGTAAGCCTGTTGCCTCAAGTAATCCGTTTACTGCACTAACGACGACTTTATTTCCACGAGCATAACTCACCAATAATGATGCCAGAGGACCAACTTCAACGGGTTCGTCTTTGTATCGAGGTGATTTAACCCAGCTATATTTTCCATCGCCATCTACTGTAGGTAATTTTCCGTAGACAGTTTCTCGTTCGACGAAACCGGTATAATCGGGTACAGTCGTTCCATCATAGGGATGTTGTGGGCCGTCAGCTTCATACCATGCGTGCGTAACATCTTCTTTGATTGAATCTGGGTCAATGTCTGTCACACCAGCAAGATCGCCAGCCATTATCACGCCTTGATCAAACATGTATTGACCGTCAGCCAGCACAAAGTCATTGGTTGCCATAAAGTTGTTTACATTAACGCCCCCTAGCACACTTGGCTCATTACCAAAGGCAGCTGCAGCCATCACAATATCGGCTTTATATGCGCGAATAATAAAATCTTGCACTATGGCATGTTTTTGCTTCCATTCTTGCAAACGAGCAGGGCTTAACATGTCTCGAACAGAAGTGACGCCACCTACAACTAGCGATTGTGGGTGAGGGGATTTGCCACCGAAAATGGCTAACATCTCTGCAGCGACGCGTTGAACTTCTAACGCTTTTAAATAATGTGATAAAGCGATTAAGTTTTGCTCTGGGGTAAATCGATAGGTTCTATTACCCCAATAGGCATTGGCAAATGGCCCTAACTTACCTGTATCCACGAGACCTTTAACGCGCTCCTGTGCAGCGCGTAAATCACCTTCACCGGCAGCGATAGGATTTGCAGTGTATTTACCTGCCTCTTGTGCTGCTAATGCGGGATCCGCGCTCAATGCTGAAACCACATCAACCCAATCTAAACCATGTAAATGATAAAAATGAACAATGTGGTCATGCATATACAAAGAGGTTTGCATCAGTGAGCGCAAGTATTTTGCATTTAAAGGAATTTTCACACCTAATGCATTTTCTACTGCTTCTGTTCCACAGCGATAATGAGAATAAGTACAGACACCACATATACGTTGAACAATAAGGCCCACATCCATCGGAGTACGACCTTTTAAAATAACTTCAATGCCACGCCATAAAGTAGAAGAAGACCAAGCCTTTTTAACAACATTATTTTCATCAACTTCGACTTCTACACGTAGGTGACCTTCGATTCGAGTAATAGGATCGATTACAACACGTTTGTTCATGAGTTATTCCTCTAAAGGCTTAGCAAATAGACTTGCGACAGCATGTGCACCTATACCAACAACGGTTGCGCCTAGTATTACAGCGCCAATGGTGTCAGCTGTTGCATCAACCCCATGCAATAACTGTCTCCCTAATGGTTTCTCGAAATCTGCCATGTCATCCCAGAAATTAGGTTCTGAGCATCCAATACAGCCGTGACCCGCTAATACTGGCCAGCTTGTATGATGATTAAAACGTTCAGTAGGGCAGTTGTTGTATGTGTACGGTCCTTTACAGCCCACTTTATATAAGCAGTAGCCATCTTTTGCGCCTTGATCGCCAAATGTTTCAACGAATTCGCCTGCATCAAAACGTCCACGTCTTTCACAGTTATCGTGTACGCGTGCGCCATAAGCCCATTTAGGTCGATTGAACATGTCAAGCGCAGGTAGCTTTCCAAACATAATGAAATACATCAAAGTGCCGACAATGTTTTTTTCACTTGGCGGGCAACCGCCTAGATTAATAACAGGTTTATCAATAACGTCTTGAACACCTTTGGAACCCGTAGGGTTTGGCGCTGCCGCTTGAACACCACCGAACGCTGCGCAAGTTCCCACCGAAATAATCGCCACAGCACCTTCAGCTGCCTCTTTGACAATCTGCATTCCAGTGTGGCCTTTACAGCCAACAGTTAGAAATGCACCGTTATTTGCTGTTGGAATGGCGCCTTCAACTGCCAATAAATAGTTGCCTTTGTAGGCTTCCATGGCATGTTCAAGGTTTTCTTCAGCTTGCCAGCCAGAAGCTGCCATTAATGTTTCGTGATATTCCAATGAAATATGATCGAAGATTAAGCTGTCGAGGTTTGGCGTATCAGTGCGGATTAGCGACTCAGAGCAGCCTGTACATTCGGCCATATGTAACCAAATGAGTGGAACGCTGTCAGCCAGCTCTGCGGCTTCAGCTACTAAGTTAGTAAAAGGAAGGGGAAGTGCAAGTAATGCGGTTACTGAAGCACTCCATGTCATGAATTCGCGTCTTGTTATACCGTTTTCTTTTAGTTTTTCATCTAACGTTACGGTTTGTCGAGGCGCTGTTTCACGTAGTTCTGCTAAACGGCTTTTACACCGATGATATAAAGCTGAATGTGTATCCATGTTATAACCTATTCCGTTTGGGAGGAACAAACTGCCTGATCCCAATATAACGGGATGGATAGATTAAATATTGACCTGAATCAAAGTTGAAACACTTGATTGAACTTTTTATGAAACAATCGTTGTTGATTTGTTTTTAATCAATTAATGCTAATTAAGGACAGTTTCAACTGAGCATAATTTTTGATAAAAGTTTGATGTTGAGCAGTTATTACGTAGGGCTATTTCATTTTTTGCAATTTGGATTCCGAAAAATGGAAATGTGGATGTTACATAATGAAAAGTGAATTAAGACAAACGCAAACGAAAATGACGTTACAATTTGCTAATGGGAACAATCTGTATGACTCCATAACGACTTGAAGTTTACATATACTGCAGGCTTGACATGATGTTTTTTATCACAAAAAACACTCAATAAAGTTTGTTGAGCTATTACTCTTTCTAGATTGACCAATTTCTAGATTAACCAACTTCTAGATTAGCGCATTTTGGGATTGATAGTGTTCAACTTACTGACTCATCGAAATCTTGCGTAAGCCCCAATTGGTGTCAGTTGCAGGGCTAGATATGTTATTTAACCATTTAAGCTCTATGATTTTTTCACCTGTAGTGTCTATAGGAATTAGAATTGACGATTGTTGCCACTC
>PJEL010003635.1_pt1 | contig 13057 bp, 4 predicted proteins | sample 1853271 | NCBI WGS metagenome assembly PJEL01 (sample SAMN08108733, study PRJNA415343) | Invertebrate metagenome, whole genome shotgun sequencing project. | host: Globobulimina | place: Sweden: Gullmar Fjord | collected 2015-08 | reverse complement strand
GACGGCCCATTTTGATGCAACAGGTTCCAGTGACCCTGATGGCAGTATTGTTGATTATTCTTGGGTGTATGGTGATTCCGGCATAGGGAATGGCCAGATAGTTGATCATATCTATACTGTACCAGGGCTCTATACAGCGTGGCTTACAGTAACAGATGATCAAGCTGGTACTGCTCAGGCTGAGATTCAGATAAATGTCACTGCACCAACTCAGTAACTCAATAATTAAAGTAACTATTCAGCTACACTCCATCTTCGCCCGTTTTTGCCTTCTCACATAGCACACGCTATAGACTCGAAGGCCTAAACGAACGAACCTGAAGCACATCTGAATAGTTTCGGTCAAGAGTTTAGGCTTGTTTCGTGCTTGAGCTGAATAGCAACTAATTAAAAACCACTCTCTCTTACAAGTACGGCAATTATTCGATTTTTAACTCGGTTAAAAAGGCTGAGCGGTCTGCCTTTTAGAATTACTCTACCTCGGATTACTTGACGGGGGGGGGAGGTCTGGGCAGGAAGATCCAAGGTGATCTTGTATAGGCTTTGATGGGTTGTAAGTTGATTTCCAGAAAGGCTGGTAGCCAACTCACCTCCAAAGGTCGAGGCAAGGTATGGTTCTGGTAATGTCCTTTGGTTAACTGCTTCAATCTTTTTTATAACACTGACCAAAGGTGGTCTGTTTTGGTTGTCTGGATAGAACAGACCACTATCACCCTCTTTTATTGATGCAAGCATTTCTTCGGTTACATACCCCATGATGATGGGTTCATCTGGAGTAATTACCCTCCCCAGCATTAGGTTTTCTCTAAGCCATTGACCAGGGTTAAGATTACTCGCTAAATCAACAAAAGTTCCGCTTAAAGGTGCTGTGATCAGCAGTCTATTTTTTTGTTTCTTTAAGCCTGCCAGCTTGGTCATTTCCTGAGTAATTGTACTTTTAATAATTTGTCTGGGAGTTAACAGTTCGCTGTTAATTATTTGTCTTTGTAGCTGGTTTTGCAGATTAGCAATTGTTTTATCAGCTTGTTGTATGCGTAGGTCAAGCTGCGGGTCTTTGAGGCTAAAAAGCAGATCTCCATTTTTGACAATCTGATTATTATTTACATGAATTTCTTTTATTTGAGCGGCAAAGGGGGGGAATACTTGTTGTCGTTCTTTTGGGAGTAACAGCCCGGTTGATTGGAGATGAGAATTCCAGGGATAAAAGATGAGCGCAAGCATTAAGCCAAAAAGAGAAAAGGAGATCAACAGGTTTTTGTTGCAGAATCCCACCTGTGTTCGGTGCATCCACCACACATCAAGTTCTTTGGTTATTGGTAAAATCACAAACCAGATGATTTCAATGGAAAAAAGGAAAATGCCTAATACCTTAAAGAACATATGGTAAACCGCTAAAGCTATGGTTGTGAAAAGGAAAACACGATAGAGCCAGGTTGCATAAGCGTAGATAATCATAAGACGAATTATGTTTGTGGGAAGGATCTCGGGACAAGGATTTTGTAACCCCAAAATCAAATTCCGCATATACCATTTTCCCAAGGTAAAGGCCCTATCCTGAAAGTTTGGTATGTCAAAATAATCTGACAATAGGTAATAACCATCAAAACGCATGAAGGGACTAAGGTTCATGAAAAGTGAAGTGATCCAGGTTGCGGTTGCAACTATAAAACAGGCAGACCGGAAAGGGCCTTCTGGGGCAAAACTCCATAACAATGTGGCAATTAATGCAAGAATAAGCTCAACTTGGATACCGGAAGCAACAATTCTCATGCGGGCTTTGCGATCTGTCAGTTTCCAGGATTCTGTAGTGTCTGAGTACAAAAGTGGCCAGAGTACAATAAATGCCAAACCGATACTTGGAACCTTTACTCCATAATGTTTAGCCGTATATGCATGTCCCAATTCGTGAAATATTTTGACCAAGACCAAGGCAAGTGAGTAGTAGATAAATCCCTGAAAAGTAAAAAAGTATGCAAAAGTGTGCTGAAAACTCTGCCATTGTCTGGAGACCATGAATAAGCCAATTACAGACAGAAAAAACAGAAGGTACTTAAATGGCTTAGTGGTGATGATTCTGACAAAAGGCAGGGTGTTTTCCAAGAAGGCATCTGGTTTAAATAAGGGGATTCTGAAAAATATATAATTATGGATAAGCCAGACAAAGAAATTTGTTTTTCTTTCCAATCGGGCTTTTAAAGTCATAAGGGAGCTTTCGCTGCCAGGCGCCAACAGGCAATTAACTGCAAAGAACTGCTGCATGGCAATGACCTCATCCAGGTCAACTATTACAGTGGTTTCACGGTTTACCTGTTCAACCAATTCATTGGCAAGCGTTACTTTGTCACCTCTTGACCAGCGGGCCAACAGTTCAAATTCAAGACGGCCTATTCTGTAAAACTTATTTCTAGTAGGGTCATGCATTGTCCAAGTCGGAGATCCCCCATCGAGAGGAGGGCCTGCGAGCAGTTTCAGATCGTCACGTAAAGGGGTTAATTCTATATCCGGAATTGGGGCGTCTGATTCTGTCATTATGGGTTACCGTGAATATTCTCAGAGGTATAAACAGAAATCAATTTTTTCATTTCAAATTCCAAGCATTTGTCTGACCGAAATCATCGGTTTGCGCATGAGATAATAAAAGAGCGAAACCTCTTGGCCGTATATTTTTGCTGTACCGCGTAAGCCAATTCTTGGAATAGTATCAGAACTATCCAGTTTTGCTTTAAGACGAAATGCCAGGATGTTTTCCTTAGTAACTACTGCTTCAAAACTTGCTTGACGGAGTTTTGCTGAAAGTGGGCTGTCGGGCTTTATATTTAAAAATAATAAGATATCAGCCCCGGGCTTTAAATTGATAGCATCGGCAACTGGCAACATTATTTCAATTTCAATTTTTTGAGGATCGGCTATTCTCATTATCCTTTCACCGGTTGCAACAGGACGGCCTAGCCAATCATGAACATCGCCAAAAACAGTGATTCCGTTCTGTTCAGCAATAACTTTTGATCTTGAAAGCTGGTCTTTAATAAAGGCGATTTCAGACTTTTGTTGTTCAATGCTGGCCAGGATGCTTTGTAACACTGCGCGACTTTGTGGGTCGATAAATGATTTTTGCTTTTCACGCTTGTATTCGGTCTCCATTACAGTCAATGATTTTTTTGCAATCTGGTACTCATTTTGAGTGGCGGTAGAATCCAAAGTGAAAAGCGGGTCACCCTTCTTAACAGGCTGATTTGGCTCGATAAAAAAGTCATCTATCACTCCCGCCAGAGGGGAAGTAACCAGATGGGGATCATAGGGCACAATTTCCATTGGAGCCAACGCAGATAACCGGACAGGCTGATCCATCAAAAAAATGACCAGGATTAGCATCAACAATTGCAGTATTCTTTTTGGCAGGAATTTGAAATATTTCAACTGAGAAGAGCGTCTTTTCTGCAAGGCGGCTAGCGCGTGTGCATATGCTTCTGCCATGCGTTGTGCCAGAGATATCTCCGATTCTTTCCACTCAGTATCTCTGGTAAAGATGAGTCCTCCAAGCTGATCACCGCTTGGAGTAATAAGAGGTGCCCAGAGCAATGCGCCTAATGACCACTCCTGCCAGCCATCTTTAAACGAATCGGGCAGATCTTCTATTACAATTTGGCAAACTTGATTAGAGTTGTTGTTCAGATGTTTTAATAATGCATGGGTATAAATGATGTAAGGAGCATTCTTGTCAGGAGTATCAATGCCGGAAACAGCTTTTATCTGTGGATTTCCACGGAAGTTTGGTTGCCAAAGGATTGCCTGCCTGTACCGGATTAAACGAACTGTTTCGTTTACAATGGTGAAGATCAGTTCTTTCGTGTTTTTCGCATGACGTGCTTGGTTTTCAAGCTGGAGAAGAGTACTAAAGAACAGAAGTTGCTGATCGGGTTCGTTCATGATGGATGTGTCTAATTTATTACCAGTTCTCTATTAAGAAAAAAGGGGACAACTGGAATTTTTGGAGCCGGAATGTAGAAGTTTGAATAAGTGGTCCAGGTATTTCTTTGTGGCTTCTGTCTCCTGAAATGCTCCCATACAAAGTTATTAGAGTATATTTATTACAGTAATCTATATCCGTGAGGAGTTTAAGTCATTGCTATTTATTTTACCTTGAAAAAAGCCGTTCCACTCATGCCGGCTAGTAATTCGTTATGGGCACCCTTTATCTTTGCTCGTATTTGCAGGCTCTGGCTCACTTGATCTACTCGGGCTCCAAGGGTAGTTATCTTTGCATCGTATTTTTTGTTGGTTTCATCGATTTTTACGGTAAAGGCAATGCCTGGCTTGATCCAGCTTAACCAGTTGGATGGTACGAAGATTTGCACGGTTAGATTGCGGTCGTCAATTACCTCAAGGAGTGGTTGTCCAGGCATTACGTATTGAAATAGATTGGCAGATCTTTTTATGACACGCCCGGAAAATGGTGCTTTTACCTGGCATTTTGACACTTGCGTTTTTCTTAATTCAACTTCTGCCTTTGCCCTGTCCATTCGTGCAACGGAAACCGCCACTTCAAGTGTACTGATTGATTTGAGCTTCTCAAGGCGTGTATTGACAGTGTTTATATTAGTGGCTTCAGACAACTCTGCTTTTGCTTTTTTCAGGTCGGCCTTATACATTTCGCAGCCAAAAGTAATCAGTTTGTCACCTTTACGGAATCGGTCTCCAAAATCAACTGTAATATTATTAATATTGGCAGCGATCTCACTGGAGAAAATAGTTTCAGTTTTAGGAATTAGCAAAACTCGAATAGCTTCACCAGATTGAAGATCCTCAGCATGTGCTTTGCCAAAACCTAAGATCAGAAAAGTACTAAGTAGAAAAAGAAGAGTGAAGCGTGCTAAAGAAACAGGCAGAAAATCGAAAACCCCATTGCAGTTTGCAAAGGGGTTTGATTGTTGTCTTTGGTTAAATAATTTGACTATGATACCAGGAATCATCGTAAATTTGTTGGGGATGCAGAAACAGGTGAGGTTATATTTATTGTATAAGATGCCTCCTGAGCAGGTGTACTCCGTTCTCTGCGAATCCAACTCCCTTGCGAAACACCTGAAGATTTTAATTTGACCTGCACAGCTCCTTCAATCATATCACCTAAAAGTCTGCGTCTCAATATATTATTGGCCATAACTGCAGAGCGCATTCTTACATTGATTGGGGAAGGAGTAAACTCTTCTTGTGGTTCATCTTGGGCGTCTTCAGGGCGATTTCTAACGATTGTAGTGGTGCGCATTTTTGAATCGCTGCTAAAAAGATTTTCTTCCGGGGGAGGCTCTTCAAAGACTTCCTCCTCAAAAGATACATCTTCCCGTTGCGAAAAGGGTTTGTCTACAAGCAGATTCTCTAACGATATTTCACTGGTCGCATAATCCTCTGAAGAAAAGATTTCATTAAGATTAAGAGTTTGTTGCGGCAGACCAGGAATTGAATCAGTGGGGATCTCACCTTCTGCGAGTTCAATGTTAACTTTTTCTCGCCAATCGTGGATGGATTGTTCAATGGCAACCGCTAGAGTATCTAATTCGGTTGAGTCAACTCGGGCAGGCATTAGATCAATCCCTAGGGTGTTGTAAATTCTTCCCACCGAACTTTGTAGTTCAGCATAGGAGTTATGGTGTCTCATCCTGGCGATAAGGGAGTTTGTTTCACTACTAATGGCTTCAAGTTCGTTGCCACCTCCAACCGAGAACTCAGCAGCAATCTGAGCATTAAGTTGAGCGCTAATATTGCGTAAGTGGTTTGAGATGTAATAATCTTTTTTTGCTAAGCCATATTTCTGGTAGGCAAGGTTGGTCTGGACTAATATTGCCATGCTTACTGCTTTGCGGCGCATTGCATCGATTTCTTGTTGGGCTTCAGCCGCTTTAATGTTCTTGGGGCCAGAGATAATTTGTACAATATTTTGAGAAACAACAGCCCCAATATCCCACCAATTCTGTTTGTAAAGGAAGTCATTGTTGTCGTAATTTGCACCAAATTCAAGTGAGATACCTGGCAACATCTGCAGGATTGATTTTCGAACATCCTGGGCACTGATGCGTGATTTGTAATCTTCTTCTCTTAATTCTGGTCTGGAGGTCAGTGCCATTTGCTCAAGTTCGCTCACTGGAACTGTAAAGGCAGGGATGTCCGGGAATTGCCAATTCTCCTCAGTTAAACGGTAAGGAGTGCCTGGACTAAGGTTCATTAAGGCAGCCAACTCGACTTTGGCTGGTGTTAAGTTTTGGATAAGACTCCATAGCAGGCGGATATTTTCGAGCAGCGATTTTTGGTATTGTAATGACTGTTTTGGTGATTCAAGCCGTTGGGATGCAATTTTTTGTGAGTGCTGTAGAGCTCGCTTGCTACGGTTAAGCAAACTTACTAAATCATTCACTAAGAGCTCAGAACTAACGGCTCGCCAATAAGCGTATCGGACATCCTGCAAGATATTTTGGATAACTTTACGTTTTCGTTCTTCGATTATCAGGACTCGATCTGCTTGCTGTTTGGCCCTGGCATAGCTCACACCAAAATCTAAAACATTCCACATGATACTGATATCAGCTGTCTGGCTGGACTTTTCACGGGAGGTAGAGGCAACAAGGGATTGGCTGCCGTCGATCAATGATTTACTAAAAGATCCTTCGTCGTTGTTGCGATGACTATACCCTGCCTTGGCTGTTATTTCCGGCAGCAGGTCATAACGAGAAATCTCAAGCTGGTCAACTGCCAGGGCATCTTCCATAATCTTTAATCGATGGTCAAGATTGTATTTAAGAGCGCGTGCCATGGCAACGTACAAGCTGATGGGTTCACTGCCAATCTCAGTTTGGTTTGATTGCATGGTGGCAAGGTCGTTGGTTACTCTTTCCTCAACCTCGGTTTGGGTAATGGGCTGTGGTTTAATTGCGCAACCTGAAAAAATCAAGGCGCTACAGACCACTGTGGCAACAATTTGTAAGAATGGATGTCTTTGTTTTTTCAATATATGGGCAGATTTATTCATATTCGTACACAGGTATTTTATATATGTGATTATTTAGATAATTTGTCTTTTTGCTATTTTACTACTCTATCATGTCGACATGATTGATGAATAGCTTAAATTATAAAAAAATATACAATTCATCATAATGCACCAGTTGCAAAAAATGTAAGCAGGAATACGTTGGCTCTTGGTTTAGGAACCAGAGCTTTATCGAGTTACTTATTCCTGCTACGGACAACGAAAAAGGTCTGTCATTTCACTGGCCAAACTCGCTATTTCTACACGTTGTGCTTCAAAGGCACCTGCCTGAGCTTGCACCTGGTCGTTAAAGCCAGGAGCTAATGATTCGGAACTCTTTTGAGATTCTTTAGTATCTCCGTTACGGTTTTGGGACTGAGGTTCACCTGCACCACGAGTCGCAGGATCACCTTTCTGTTTACTGTTTTCCTGCTGCTCTTCAACCTCTTCTGAGCCTTCTTGTTTCTCTTTATTCTTTAGTTCTTTTTTGGTCTCGTCTCCAGATTGACTCTCTGTGCCATCTTTTTTATTTTGAGGTTCCTGGCCATCATCAGAAAGATCAGGTTGAGTCTTTATTTGAGGTGTTTCTGATTCACTCTCGGCAGCAGATGCTTCTCGGGTTGCTAAGAGATCAATAAACTTGGTCAAACCTTCAGTAACCGTACCAAGCTCCGCCATTGATTGATTGAGTTTGTTTGCTTGTTTTGAAATTTGCTCAACGATTACTTTGACATTTTCTCTTACTGGTGAATTGGTTTCATAGTATTGCTCAAGCCCTCCGAGGGTGGGTCCGGTTCGAACAGGTTCATTTTCGTTATTATCTTCAAGTAGATCATCAACACGTTTTGTATCATCCTCCATTCCTTCATCAATTTGGTCTTCAGTGTCTTGAATGATTTCTGCATTTTTAACCAGACCTTTAACTCCTTCACCCAGATCAAATTCTGGCGGGTCAACGTCGGGAAGTTGTATGTCAGGGATTACAGCCTGGCTACCAACTGATTCTCTGATTGATAGATTAACTGTGCCAGTGTGGGAACCGCCACTGTCATCAATAATGGAATAGGTGAAGCTATCAGTGCCGTGAAAACCAAAATTTGGATTATACGTGAAAGAACCGCTACCATTATCAAGCAAGGTGCCGTTGCTGACTTGTGTGAAACTAGTCAGGGTAATGGGATCGCCACTGCTGTCTGTATCATTGGTTAATACTTGGAAGGTCTTTGCCTGGTTTTGATCAGTCACAATAGTATCAGTTACAGCAACTGGATCAGCATTTACTTTAATAGATGCTGTATCAGTATTTGCACTGTACGCTGAGGTGCCGCCACTTGTTGAAGTGTCAGCAGTATTGCCGACCACCCCGGCTGTTTTGTCCCAGGCCCTGAAGGTGATCTGAGGTGATCCGTCCCAACTGGCATTAGGTACAAAACGAATTTTATGGGTGTTTACTCCAGTGAGGGAACCATCCAGTAAACGGGCTGCACCAGAAATATCAACGATTGAACCAGTAGTGGCGCTGAAATTGGTCCAAGTAGTGCCATTATCAGTTGAAAATTGCCATAGGCCGTTGGTATTGTCGATTGAGGTAACAGCAATCGCCTCACCAATTACTCCTCCAATATCAACATCTGTGATGGAATTGTTGGCTATGAGTTCAGCAACTGAGTTGCCAGCAGAATTGGTGTCATCAACTTGAATAATAGAGAAGGTTGGTGACTGGCTGTCATCAAGCAGCGGTGCATCATTAACTGCTGTCAGGTTAAAGATTATTTGTTCGGTGTCTGAGAGTAGATTGCCTACACCTTGGGTACCAGTGTTGCCATCATTAATAGTAACATCAAGGGTGATAGATGCTGGAGGAGCTTGGTTTGAGTTGGCGTAGGTAATAGACTGTAGTACTTGGTCCACATTAGCAGGTGTTGCACTTGCATTAAAGGTTAAGACTAGTGTGCCACCAGAGTTTGTGGTTACTGTCCCGATATCGCCCCCGCCAAGATTAAAGCCTCCACCTTCTGTCAGTGCTGTTAACACACCGGTGTTCGCAAATACATCGTTGGTGTTGGTTCCACCGTTGCGAATGATGGTCAAAGTGGCTCCTGCATAGTTGCCTGTGTCGAGCTCTGCATCAGCAATTACCGCATTGTTGTCAATTTGAGCCCCCCCGGCGTCTTCTGTATAACCAGTTGCATGGGTTCCATCGAGTCCGGTAATGGTCGGCGCATCGTTGGCAATAAATAGTGGCATAACCATTGTTTGAGTGGCTGTGGCATTGCCAGCGCCGCTTCCATCATTAAGGATAAAGTCTAGAGTAATATTGGCTGGAGGATTATTGTTGCTATTTAAATAGGTAATGGCCTGGAGTACTGAGTCGACTGCTGTAGAGGTAGCGCTGCCATTAAAGGTCAGAACAAGAGTGCCTGCTGAATTGGTGGTGACTGTACCAATGTTTCCGGCACCAATGTTGAATGCGGCTGTCTCTGTAAGGGCACTTAGTACTCCGGAGTTTGCAAAAACATCGTCGCCAATAGCTCCACCATTGCGTCTGATGGTAAGGGTTGCTCCGTTATAATTTCCATTGCCGGCATTGAGAAAATCGAGTTCAGGATCGGCAATTGTTGCATTGGGATCAATAATGACAGCTGGATCGTTTTCTACGTATCCGGTTGAATGGGTTGCGTCAAGATTAGCAAAGGATGGGGCATCGTTTGTTGCGGTAAGTGTTACGTTGATGGTCTGACTTACCTGTGCAGTCCCGGAGCCACTAGCATCATCAAAGGTATAATTAATGGTGGCTGGGCCGGATGGGTTGTCGCTGGAATTGGCATAGGTAATGGCTTGCAGAACAGAGTCGACTGCAGCAGATGTAGCGCTGGAGTTAAAGGTTAGAACCAGAGTGCCACCAGAATTTGTGGTGACGGTACCAATACTGCCTGCCCCAATATTAAAACTGCTCCCTTCTGTTAAGGCACTCAAAACACCTGAGTTAGCAAAAAGGTCATCAGCGTTTGTGCCCCCGTTTCTTTGCAGGGTCAATGTTGCTCCGCTATAATCACCGCTGCCGCTGCCTGCTTCATCAAGATCAAGGTCGGCTATGGTGGCATCGGCATCAAGAACAACGTAAGATGGTGCTGCAGCATCTGCAGCTTCGACAAAAGTGGGCGTAGCATCCAGATTAGTAAAGGATGGGACATCATTGACGCTAGTGATATTTGCTGTTACCGAGCCTGTAGAGCTTTTTGCTCCGCCAATACCTTGGCTGCCAACGTTGCCATCGTTAAGAGTAAAGTCTATCTGTACAGAGGCAGGTGGTATGTTACTGGTGTTTTGATAGGTTATGGATTGAATAACTTCATCCACTCTGGCAGAGGTTGCATTACTGTTAAAGGTAAGTAGCAAAGTGCCGCTAGAGTTGGTGGTAACCGTTCCAATATTGACTGCCGATAAGGTAAGGTTGCCTCCTTCTGTCAAGGTAGCAAGATTACCACTTTCGGCAAAGATATCGGTGCTATTTGCTCCACCATTACGGGAAAGAGTCAGGGTTGCACCACTATAATCACCACTACCTATTGCATCGAGTTCAATGTCGCTAACGGTTGCGTTGCTGTCTAAAACCTGGGCCGGATCATTTTCAGTCAATGAAAGAGTGTTGTCTAGTCCTGCAAAAACAGGTGTGTCGTTTACAGCATTAACTGTAGTTGTGATCGTACGGGTGCTGCTCCAGAAAGTCCCTGGCGCAGGGGTAGTATCGTTATCTTGTACTCTGAGGGTGATTGATCTGGCACCACTGGTGGGGGTTTCTGATTGGTGTTCATATTTAATAGTGTTTAATACAGAGGTATACTGTGCAGCTGTTGCAGTGCCGGAAAGAGTGAGCAGGCCGGTTGCTGAGGAAAAGGAAGCTGCAAGGCCAGTAGCACCCACATCATAGGTCAAATATTCCTGGTTTATGTCCCAGTTGGCACCATTAACAACTTGAATCTCAGCATTAATAATTTCATCTGCCACGTCATAGACATCTAAAATGTTGAAGGTGCCGATGCTGAGAGGCGAATCTCCTTCAACAAATGTAAAGCTGGAGCTGCCGGAAATAGTAATAACCGGGGCATTGGCATTTACAACATCAACCTGCATAGTATAGGTGGCTGTACTGGCCCCTGGCCCAACAGTATCGATTACCTTAAAGCCGAAGGTAGGAGAGCCTGCGTAATCAGTAAATGGTGTGAAAATTAAGGTGTTTAGAAGACCAGCTGAAATGGTGTCCCCAGCTGTAACTGCAGTGGTAACTCCTGGGTTATACGTTAAGACACCTTCTGCGGGTAAAGGCAGGGAAGTAATTTGTACAGCACTTATGGTGTCACCGGTATCAACATCAGTGAACGGGAAGTCTGCCGAAGAAAAAGTATAGGGCAGATTCTGGACTGTGTTTACAGTATTGTCTGCTGATGTAGGCAGGTCTTGAACAGGTGTGACATCCAAGGTTATTGTTCCAGTTTGAGCAGCTGCACCATCCTCACCACCATCAACAATATTGACCCCAATGGTCGTGTCAACGTCATTATTAGTAGCTGGTGTGAAGGTAACATTGGCCAAGGCTGTATTAACATTGGCTAATGTATCGGTAATGGTCCATATTCCGGTTCCGGAATCGTAGGTTGCACTGCCACTTATTGTAAGGGCTCCTGTGGTTGTATTAGCCAAAGTGAGGTAGGCGGTTATTGTTTCACCCGTGTCAGGGTCGCTGACCACAATATCTGTAATAGCCACACTTGCGTCGCCTTCATTATATGTTTCTGTAAAGGTCAGAGGTGCTGCAGATGGTGCATCATTTGCTGCTGTGATATTGACGGTAATTGAACCTGTTCCTGTAAGCGGGCCACCTGATCCTTGTGCTACGCCATTAGAATCGTTCACTATATAGTTTAGCAGTACAGTTGCAGGAGGGTTGTTGTTGGAATTAGAATAGGTGATGGATTGTAGTACCGAATCAACATCAGCAGCAGTGGCTCCGGCTGCAAAGGTAAGGACCAGAGTACCGCCTGAATTACTTGTAACAGTTCCGAGATTTCCACCTCCAAGACTAAAATTGCCACTTTCAGTCAGAGTAGAAAGACTTCCTGAGTTGGCAAAGGAGTCGTCGGTGTCAGTTCCACCGTTTCTAACAATTGTCAGGGTCGCTCCGCCGTAATCATCAGTTATATCGAGTTCGGGATCAACGATTGTAGCATCATTATCTAGAACTATAGCAGATCCGTCTTCCACAAAGGTTGGGTTAGCATTAAGTCCTGAAAATGAAGGAGCGTCGTTGGAAGCAGTGAGAGCAACTGTAGAGGCTACAGACAAGACCGTTGTGTCAACACCACCATTGGTAGTACCGCCTGAATCTTGAATTGAGGTTAAGGTAACCACTCGGCTGGTTGTAGTTGGGTTGTCGCTTGTGTTACTGTAAGACAAGCCATCAACTAAGGTTTGGTAGTTGGGAGGGGTATCTGATTTATTGATAGTAACAGTGGCGGTAGTGCCAACCAGGCCAACAGAGTAACCAAAGACATTGGCACCGGTTGAGCCAGTGTTAAGATCTGTTAGGGCAACAGATGTTCCATCAATGGTCAGGATTTCGCTGGCGCCATCAGTTACGTTTGTAATAGTGAGAATGAGCTGGTCAATGGTTTCAGTACTTTCTATTGCACTGATAGCTGCAGAACTGTAAATGCCAACAGCTGAACCGTTTTCAGCAAAAGTAGGACTGTCACCGGTTGCGGTGAGAGTTGGCGCATCGTTAACCGCAGTAATGCTAGAATCAATAGTGTCAGTAGCAGTAGCAATTGCAGTAGCTCCACCATTAACAGAGCTGTCGAGATTAACGACAGCAGTAGTTGAGTTAGACCAACCTGCCACATATGTATTATCAATAGCTCGCACAGTTAAACTAGGGACAGCACCATCGTAATCAGCTACTGGCACAAAACGTACAAGTGAAGCAGCAGAAAGAGCAACAGCGGTAGCGTCATCAGCAACAACACCAATATCCATCCAGTT
>PJEL010003633.1_pt1 | contig 13065 bp, 8 predicted proteins | sample 1853271 | NCBI WGS metagenome assembly PJEL01 (sample SAMN08108733, study PRJNA415343) | Invertebrate metagenome, whole genome shotgun sequencing project. | host: Globobulimina | place: Sweden: Gullmar Fjord | collected 2015-08 | reverse complement strand
ATTTAATGATCAAGTTCAAGACCCTATTCGTGAAGTCAGTTATCGCTGGAACTTTGGAGATAGCAATGAACAGAATTGGACGACAAACCAAGCAGCTAAAAGTACAGATATCGGTTTTGTTGCCGCTCACTTGTTTGAAACACCGGGTATTTATGAAGTAAGCGTTGAAGTATCGAGTATCAATAATACCTTTGACTCTATCAGCCAAACTGTAACTATTGAAGTAATTGATCCTAATGAAGAATACGCAAACGACAATACCATTTGTTTTTCTGTCGCTGGTAATTATGAAGGCTGCCCTGAAGGCGCTCAAAAGATTCAATTAACAAGCAATAGTTTAGCCATTGATGAAATGGTTGATTCAGGAAAATTCAAAGGCTCAGTAACTAAAGATTCACGAGTATGGAACACCTATAGTGAATATGTTTTGGGGGTTGAGCATGGTGAATCATTCGAGTATGTTGAATATGAGCAATCTTGGGACTGTCAGGATGAAGCAATAGTTCATAAAGAAAGCTTGTTATCTTCTGAACAGGTGGAAGCCTTTTTAGGAGAAAAAAAACGTCTACTTTTTGCTCGGGGCGAAGCATATAAATTTTATGATACCTTGTTTCTTGGTGGCTTTGATAAATCTACCATAGGTGCCTTTGGTGAATGTCAGCTGTCTGCAGAAGGACGTTGCGATAATGCACCTGCATTGCAATTTTTGAGTGCCGCAACCTCAACGGATATGATTATTATTGATGATAAAAGCAATGATATCAGGCTGACAGACCTGTCAATGACCCGTATTTGTGGTGATAGAAACCGTGCGATTAACCTCTGGGGTAACGTTTCTCAGCTGACTTTAAACCGTTTAGATATATCGGAGCTTGATTCAGCCATTGTCGGTCGTACTTATGGACAAGATGCTCCTCATGATGTGATAGGCATATTCAATTCTAAATTTGGACGCATGGGCCCTGGATCTGGAGTCGCCATTGAACCGGATAATCATGAATGTGATGTACCAACACAACCACTTTGGCATACGGGTGATGGCAACACGCCTGTTCAAGAAGAGGTTTGGGAAACTAATTGGGAGCAATATAAAAATGAGATGAAAGCACTCTCATCCAATAATAATTGTAAAGGTGGAGGTTACAATATTGCCTATTTGCCCGCGCACCGTCATATGATCATGGGGAATCATCTCTATGATGCGATAACTAAGCGAGCAGAGCATATTTTAAGAGTGTCTTTGGCACACAAGTCACTTTTCTCTCATAATATTTTTGACGGTCCAGCTCCTAATAAACATGCCTTGAAGCTGCACAACATGGGCGACTGTATTATAATCGATGATTGTGATGAAAATCCGGTTCAGTCAGCTGATAATTATCCAACGAGTTGGGTGTTTATTTATAATAATATTTTTAGATCTGACACTGATATTGTCGTTAACATTGGTGCTGGAACCAGTAAAGTAGGGGAGCGTCTAAATAACATATTGTTTGAGTCTAACCTCATAGAAGCGAGTAGTGAACTTAACCAGATTTCTATTAATTTGTCGTCCAGAGAATCTACCCTTAGAAACAACCAATTTCGACAAGATTTTGAGCGAGATAATTGGACAGGTGTTGTTATTGCCCAGGGAAGGCATGAAGCAGATCTTGCTGACAATAACTGGGTGATAGGCAATGCAGTCAAGGTTAACGGCTCTTTTGACTTTGTACGGTTGAGCGAAGGGTCAACTGGAGCTCAAATAAAGAATAATCGTGTATGTTCACCTGATATTCCTAATTTTGTTGAGCTAAATGATCCCAGCGTAACTTATACGGCAGAGGGCAATGTATGGGACTGTATGACACCTCTGGTTCAGCTTAGTTTTGATGATGAGAGCAATCCTGCACTAGATACTGTGAGTAATGTTCCAGGTGAAATCAATGGTCTTGTTGATGTGATGCCGGGCGTTGTCGGTACATCGGTTTTATTTAATGCGGTTGGCGATGATATAACGATTCCAGACCCGATGAGCTCGGTTGATAATACCGGTGAATTTACCTTAATGACATGGATTAATGTTGCTGATTTTAGTACTGGCGGTGAGGCCTTTGGTCGAGCGCGAGTGAATCGTCAGGGAGATGTATCTTTAAATTTTGGTATTGAAGGTAACGCTGTTTTCTATATTAATTCAAAGCATTTTGAACCAGGTATTACCCTCAACCAAGACGAATGGGCTCATTTGGCGTTAACATTTAATAAAATTGACAATGTAGCGAAGGTTTTTCTCAATGGTAGCGAGGTATATGAATATTCCTTCCCAGAGAATACTGAATTGTTCTTTAATACTGGCCAAGATTTTAAGCTGGGTGCTGGGCAGTGGCGCTCTGGTTCAAAACACTTTTCAGGATCACTGGATGAGTTTAAATTCTATGATGAAACATTATCTGCTGAGGATATTTCTCAGCAGTATCAAGTAGAGTCAGGACAGTATAACCCGTAGAAGCATACCCCAAGCGACTTGGATAAACCAGTAACCTATTCAATGGGTTGCTGGTAATGCTCATAGGAAATTCCTACATGTTTCCTGTCAAAATTTGCTATGCTGCTAAACACTTCTATTTTGGTACTTATAATTCCATATTTGTTAATAATTCTGTATTGCTTAATACTGCTTTAAAGGGGGGACTGATGAAGATTAAAAACGACCTGCCTCTTGTTCTGTATCGATTTGATCATGACCATATGCTAAATAAGTTTGTAAGTTCATTTAAAGATGATTTTGAACTATTGGTTTGCTCTTCTGATTTAGATGCTGAAGCTCAACTAAAAAAGCATAACAAACGTATCAGTGCGATTGTGGTAGAACAAGACTTAGTTGATTCATCATTATTTGCGTTAACAAAGCTGTTAAGTCCCCAAAGTTTACGGATAGTTTTACATCGAGATATTGCCTTAGCTGCCGTCGTGTCGCTTTTAGAGCAAGGGGCAATTAATAGATGTTTTGCTAGCCCCTATGACTGCAATGTTATCAGGTCTGAGATATATGCCACCTACATTGGAGTGAATACTAGACATCAATTTAGCCCACCAAAGACAGACAAAGTTACCATCTACTATGCCCTAATAGTGGATGATGAGAAAAGCGCCACTAAGTATCTGAAGAAACAACTTGAACGGCTCAATTGCCCTTGTGAAATTATTGTCGCCGCAGATGCTTATGAAGCATTACAATTATTTGAAAAATATCAGAGCTCTCTTGCTATTGTTCTTACCGATCAACGAATGCCGGGTATGTTAGGTAATCAGTTATTGACGGAGATCAGAAACCATAATCCTAATATTATTAGAATACTTACGTCGGCGTTTGAGGAGGTTGATGTTGCTTTAAATGCGGTTAACGAAGGTCAAATTTTCAGGTATATAAGAAAGCCTTGGCATGCCCAAGAAGTGTGTTTGTGTATTGAATCGGCCTTAAGTGAATTCTTGTTAAAAAATACGCACACGACTGTGCAGCATTCTTTATTAGTTAAGGGCTTCCAAGAGATAAAAGTGAAACGAAAATCCTTATTGGTTGCACAGCTATGTTCAGCTGTAGACACCTACGCTGGCGAGGGAACCTTAGGTTATTTTTTTGACTGTCTTGAGAATATCGATACTCTACCGCCAACGGCTGCGTCATTGAGGGCGAGTAAAAGCATGACTTTGGAAAGTGAATTGGTCTCTGAATTTAGCCGTTGTATTCTCTTAAAGCTAGCTAATATATCTAAGCTCAGTGGGTTTAATGACTTTTCCAGGCAGAAATTTTATCAGCTATTATCCGAGAATATTCTTGACGAGCATGACATCATTTTACCTCATACACTTTTAGGTGATAACAAAGAAGTAGTACATTCTATTGGTATCGAAATAATAATGTTACTAAAGCAACTTTTTGATGCATCTAGTTTAACATTTAGTGCTTTGGAGCTTGAGCGCCTAGATGGAGTTATTTTAATAAAAACGAAGATTAAGGGTGACCTGCCCATTTACAAACACATCCTTAGTGCCCATACAAAGATAACCCGGCAAATGATTGAGCAACAGTGTGCAATGCTACTGTTAATCGCAGTCTGTCGACATTTAGCGGGCAATGTTATTATTGATGGAGGCAAACAAATGTTTAGTTTAACCTTATTAATTCCTGATACTGTTAGTTAAAATGAAATCAAAAATAACTACTAATATTCGTCTTTTTATTACGATGAAGCAGCGACTATATCGTGATGCGCTGTTATCTGAATTAGTGAATCAGGAAGATATAGACCTAGTTGGTGAGTCATCGAATGGCGCACAAACATTGAGTTTACTGATGACAAGCTTACCCTCAACGCTAATTATTGAAGAAAACCTATCAGACAATGATGGGCTTACTATTTCAGAGATGGCTCTGATGCAGAATCCGTCTCTTACGATAATATTACTCGTTGACAGTGAGGTTAGCCAAAAGCGACTAGCTATCTACCTTGATTCAGGAGTTAAGTCTGTTATATCAAAAACACAATCGATTCAGGATTTACGCAAAGCATTGAATTATACTCGAAATGGTCAGGTTTATATTGATGCAGAGCGGTTCAGGTCAACACCGAAAAATGTAATTTTCAACGACCAAAGATATTATTTATTATCTGAACGAGAGCGAGAAGTAGCAACGCTTATGGCCGAGCGTATTTCCGCAATGAAGATTGCTGAGCAATTAGGGCTTTCTCACAAAACAATACATACCTACAAAGAACGTGTTCTTATTAAATTAGGTTTTCGGCGTGCTAATGAATTGATTTTGTTTATGAAACGCTTAAAATTTCAACGAACACATGAGAATGCTCCCTGATGACCTTGTTGACAGGCATATCTGATCTCAAAAAACTGCCGGCAAAGAAGCAACAGCTATTTGAGTCTTTCTATCTTGCTCAGGTTAATCATAAGTTGCTGCCTATTTTTGCCGATCTTTCTTTACTCTCGGTTTTTGTGGGAACATTATTTTATATCTTATCAATTCCTCTTCAGGATAACGGTACAGCAAGCATTCATCCCTTAAATTATGTTTACTGTTGTTTGTTAATACTACTGGGGCTTATCCATCGTATTCGTGTGATAAGACACGCAGCGCCGCTCATGGCGTACTTTACTTTTTTTATTCTATCGTTCTTCTCTTACCTTAATTTCATGACCATTGGTGGAGGTTTAGGACCTATTTTTGGTGTGTTCTTCTTTTTGCCCTCTATTGGCTTTATTACCATATCGATTAGTCATACGATTATTATCATGGTGATCAACGTATTACTTTTAACGGCAGCCAGCGTGCTAATTTATGCTCATGATCAATGGCTTGCTAGTGTGTTTACTATTTTGAGCAATTGGTTTGTGATTATGTGCATGTTAATTGCGCCTGTAGCTGCAGTTTTTAGTCGGTGGCTTTATAGAAATCTATATGCAATGCAATTTCTACTTAATGATAAAAATGAACTTTTGAAAGAAACGTTTAGAACCCTCGAATCTACAGAAAAGCAATTAATCTATCAGCAAAAACATCAAGCGTTAAGCCATATGGCTAATGGTTTATTGCATGAAATTATTAACCCTGTAAATAGCTCGGTTCAGGCATTAGATTATGCTAAATCTGTAAACACTGATGATGATATTGGCGAAGCACTTGATGAAGCGAATTTGCAGCAACAGCGTATTGTTGACATTGTTGCAGATCTTAGAAGTTATGCCCAACCTGAAGAAGGTCAGCCTGTAGAGTCTATTAATTTAAATTCGCTGGTCGATAAGGCAATTAAATTTTGTTTTCGAGAATTGAAAGCAAAAGACGTTGAGGTTCAAGTGGCGATAGAGGCTAATCAAATGGTTGACTGTCACCCAACGGCACTTACTCAAGTGTTTGTGAATTTACTGCTAAATGCTTGCGCCGCATTTCCAAATAATGGCAGAAATGAAATGAGCAATAAGTCTCCAATAATCTCGATATCTAGCTTGGAGCAACCTAAGCAGCTTACCATTCGTGTTAAAGATAACGGAGCGGGTGTTGAAAGCGCGGTTTTAAAACGCATTACTGAACCTTTTTACTCTGGCAACGCATCTCCAGATAACATTGGGCTAGGCCTTAGTATTTGCCAAACAATTATGCGCCACCACAACGGCAGCATTGATATTGAGAGTAAACTTGATGAATGGACAGAAATTATTTTAACTATTCCTGTCCATCATTCTATGTAGGTATGTATTGCGTTGCCCTAGTTCTTAATGGGTAACGTTAGCGTATTTTGCTTATTCTCTTGATAGTTTATTTCTATATTATAAAAAGATGACGATGGTTGGCTATAAAGTAAATCTACGGTATCAATAACGAGCGCAATATAATGTCCTGCAGGTACATCATAGGCAGTGGCCACCAGTTCTAAATCAATCGCTATTTTTGAATCGACAGATGCATCAACTAAAGTATAAGGTGCATGGGTGATAAGCTTTGCTGTACCAGTGAAGTCAACATCATAAAGATAAGCGACAAGCATTACGTCACTATCACTTGGTGTAAGGTTGAGATGAACTTTAGGTATACCACGTAATGAAGTTTTCTCCGTTAACCAGTCAGATTCCCATCGTATGGCATGAATGGTACTGATAAGATTCATATTTGAGATAATGGGTAAATCAAGAAAATCTTCAGTAATATAAGACAGTATTGGAACGCCTGAGGTGGCAAGAGTATCTATGCTGCCATAAAAGCGATCAAGCTTTGGCCACCATGGAAGGTATGGTGAAGTTTTTATATCACCGTCGCCGTCAAATTCTTTTTCATGTAAATACCATGTGTTATCAGTAACATTTGTTAACGGCCATTGTTCAAAAGTATCATAATCACCAAATTTCACTTCCATTTCTACTTGCGGTTTGTCTATGATGCCGTTATCTATACCTTTAAGCCAATAGTCAAACCAGTCATGAACATTGCTCCATACGTGATGCTCTGCTGTACCCATCGCTAACACTTCGGCGATAGCGTGTGTTCCTTGATTGAGATCTAAATGTTTAGGGACAGAAAGAGCATTAAAAAGTGATAAAACACTATTGGGTTGAAAAAGGTTATCACCAAAATTATTTGAAATATATATGGGTACTTGCCTTTGATTGAGCTGTTCAACATAAGTTATAGGTGAACGTATATCAGCCCATTCAGTTATTTCATTAATGCGCTCTTGCTTAAGTAGCCCTAGATAATTTTGAGCAATTTCATCAGTAGGGTTACCCGTTAAATATCCTAAGCCAGTGAGTAAACCGCCCCAAATTAAGCGAGGTGTTTGTTGACCGTAGAGAGATTCTGTTAAACTTCCCCATGTACTCATTGCAGCAACAGCGGCTATTCTGCTGTCACTAGCTGCACTGAGTAAACTTATGCCTGAGCCGTAAGAAATACCTGCAACACCAATGCGTTCAACATTGACATTGGTTTTTTCCACTAAATAATCAATGGCTGCTGAAACGTCATCAATGTCTTCAGGTCCAGCTGTTGAAATTTGTCCTTCTGAATGACCAAAGCCTCGTGTTTCATAACTGAGTACGATATAACCTTGTTCAGCAAAAACTGCTGCCTCAGTAAGATACTCATATTCATTCATGCCCCAACTATTAATAAATATTATTGCAGGATAAGACTCTTCACCTGTGCTTGGCAGAAATATATTACCTTGCAGTTTCATATTGTCGTAGGCTGTGATGACAACATCATCATCAGTGGTGTAAAGATCTGATTTTTTAAATATTGGCTGGCCGACAAGACCAGATAATAGGCCTGCTAAATCAGTAGCATTTGATATGCTTGTTGTGAGTATCAGTAGTATAAATAGAAGCTGTTTTGTTAGTTTTCTTGTTAGTTGAATAGCTATCATTAATCAATTCCTTTTTGTTTTTATAATATTTAGATAGTGCACTCTTCTTTGAGTGCTTTTTAAGCATAGTGAAAGTTATAGATGATAAGTATTTATCTTGTTTATTTTTATTATTTCTGCAATTGATGAGATGTTTGACCAAGTATTGGATATGTTTTAGATGTATAAATCGAGGTGGCTTTTTGGGAGGTTTAAAGGAGAAAAAACTATATTTTGGCGCTTTAAGCATAGTTTTATCAATCTTTTATATGCTGAGGAGAAATTAAGGCTTAGTAGCGCCAACCATAGTCATTTTTCTTTTAGGTGTGAAGACCCGATCATTATTGTCAATAAACTTAAAAGGAATGGATATATTTTTAAGGCCAGAATTTTTAATAATAGAAAAATGTAGATGTGGTCCAGTAGAAAAACCTGAAGATCCCGAGCGTGCTAATCGTTCACCAAGCACTACTTTATCGCCCTCCTTAACTAAAGCAGTATCCATTAATATGTGGGTATACAATGCAAAGCTACCATCATCATGCAATATTTTAATGTTATTAGCTTTATCTAAAAAGTACTGAGTAGTCCCACTCATGTGGTAATCGTCTTTTATCCAAACAACGGTACCAGCTCTTACTGCAGTTAAGTATGTACCAACATCCATAGCAATATCGACTGCATATTTATTATATTCATTTGTATGGGAAAACTTGCCATTAAAGGCTTGAGTAATTCTATGTTCTTTAGGAGAAGAAAAAGGTGCGTGATAGAAGTAATCTTCAACAATACTGCTAGGATCTCCCAATGCCCAACGATAGTTTATCTTAGGCGCTTTGGTTCTACTTTCTAGTAAAGCAGCTTTGCCTCTTGCTGGAATAAGCTTGTTGATAGGCATCTGGGTTAATGGTGAGGTAAAAGCAACTTCTACGGGAGCATAATAGTTATTTTTAGCATAAAGGGTATAACCTTCTTTACTTTGAATACTATAAAGTACAATTTTAGCTGCTGGCTTTTTATCTTGGCTATATTTTAAGGTTTCAAAGTGTTGCTCTTTTTGTGGGGGGTGATCACTAAAAACCCAATTGCCATTGGCATCTTTGTATTTATACATTTGCCCCGCATGGCAAATTGTTAGGCTACAAAGCAGTAACACAATTATGACGGTGAAAGTGAGTATGTCCCTTATCATTGCTATCTTCCTTGTTTATACCAAATAGACCAATAAACAATCATAACAGCCTGTCATTTTCAAATAAAGTAATGCCTTATGTAGGTGTGATTTAGGCTATCCTTTACCGTTGCCAATCTGACTCGCAATAGATCAGATGTGCTTTTGGTTCCGTACCTAAATTAATTTTTTCGCCATTAAGTGAACCTTGATATTGCACGAGGCGTTGGTCATCTGCTTGTTGCCATTGCTGTGGCAGTTTGTGCTTAAAGTCTTGCAAAATATTTATTGCCTGTTGCACATCACCTTTCTCGTAAAACGCTCGTGCAAGAAAGCTCGCTTGTAACCTTGTAGTGATCAACTCATCAGCCATATCTGTCACTGCATCATAATCACCACGTTCAAGATGAATACGCATTATTGAATAACTGCTATAACCATAAGTGGTCGGCATTTGGTATTGCTCATTAATATCTTTTGCTTGTGCTAGTTGTTGTAACGCCAAATCAAAATGTCCTAATTCTGTATTTGCCCAACCTAAAAACACCAAGGCATTAGCGGTCATTATCATTCCTGGCTTATTCTCAATAAATTGTTGCAATTGGCTTATCGATTCAAGCAGTTTTTCTTTATTTGTACCATGACGCTCTAAAGCGCGCTGGTCTAAGCCTTGGTCTAAATTAGCAAAGGCCAAATAAAAGTCACTGTTCACTACCTGTGGTTTAGCACCGAGTTTAACAGCAATAGTTTTTGCTTCGCTAAAATAACGACTTGCAGCAATTCCATCGTGTAACTGCATTTGAAAAAAGCCAGCATAGATAAGGGTTACGGCAAGCTCATAAGGCTGTTGAAGCTGACGATAAAAACCCAACGCCTGATCTAAGGCTTTTTCACGTACATCCAAAGCGAAAGTATAATTTTTCGCTATACCAAATTGACTAGCAGCGATCATATTTTTATCATTCATTTGTTGATAAAAACTAAGCGCTTCTATTAAGTATTGTTGATTTTTTTGTAAATCATTATCAGGATTCACTTCTAATCCCACATTAGTTGGATTACCTAAATAAAAAAGCTTATCGGCAGCAATGCTCAAGTCATTTTTTATGCCAAAGAGTCGATCTGCTTTTGTTAACCACTGTTGATGTGCAGACCAGTCCATATTTTGCCAAGCGACTTTGGCTTTTAGTCGATAACTTAATGCCATTTGTTTGCTATCGACTGCTAATTCAGCTTTGCTTACTGCATCGTCAATTTGGAGGTTGAGCTCATTATCACCGCGACGAAAAGCTAATTCTGCACGCCAATATTGAATAAAAGCCGCTAAACTGGGATCTGAGTTAATGGTTGTTACTGGGATCTCTGCGAATAATTGTTCTGCGCCCTGCCAATCACCAAGTGTATAATAACTTCGAGCAAGATAAGCGCGTGTCCATTGGCTGGAATCATTTATCGTTAATGAGGCTTGAAAGTATTTCTTTGCCGTTAACGCGCCTTCTTTTTGTAACGCTTGCATGCCCTCAGCTAATGCCAATGCCGCGATAGGATCCTCGTCAGGTGCCGTTGTTTTGTTTTGTTGTGGTACTAGTAAATTTAGTAGTTGTTGCTTTATAGAGCGAGCAGCGCCGGGCAAAGAAGGGTAACTCATACTCCCTTGTTTGGTATTTCCATTTGCATAAATTAATTGAAAGTCGAGTACTTGTTGTTCTTTATGCATTCTAACACTGGCAAATAAAGCCACTTGAACTTGATGTTCTTTAAGCAAACTTCGTATATGCACAGGTAATGTTGGCCATGGCAACTGTGCTTCAAGTAATAGCGCATTCGCAATGGCTGGCGGTGTTACTTTAAGTTGGTTATTTCTTTGTATATCAACTGCCAGCATGTCGGCTAGACCAAGTTCTAACCAAGCCATAGAGCGATCATTGGTAGCATTTATAAAGGGTAATACTAATAATGATTGCACAGCGGTGCTTGTTGGGTCTTCAGTATTGTTGTGAGTACTTTCATTCATATTTGAAAAGTACCAAAATACCACCAATGCAACTAGGCATACTAAGCTCGGAAATATTTTATTGTTAGTGGTAACTGTTTGATTTGGCATGTCATTCGCAGGTGTGACAACAGTGTTATTTACGACTTCTTTAGCCACTTTTTCAATCGACTGATTTTCGTCAGTAGCAACCAATTGACATACCCATTGATAACCCCTTTGTGGATAGGTCTTGACAAATGAGGAATTCTTGGCGGTATCACCTAATGCAGCTCTTAATTCACGAATGCTTTGTGTTAAGGAGTTTTCTCGATAATCACCATGTTGCCATAGCTCTTTTAATAACTCTTCTTTGCTGATCACTCGTTCTCGATGAGTAATTAAATAGGCGAGTAAGTTGGCAACTTTATGGCGTAGCTGGATTTCATGTTGCGATGCTAAATTGTGATCGGTAATAAGACTGCCACTACTGACATCAAAATAAAACTGGGAAAATTGATAGCTAAGCATGCTTTCTACTTATTAACTTACGGCGAATGAAGCTATATTCTACGTGAACAATACCGCAAAGAACAATCTAGCTGCAAAAAAACACAAGTAGTAACCGCATGTTTTAATTGTAAAAATAAAAATATCATAAAGATTTGATTTTGATTTTATCTTATTTTGATAACTCTCCTGTTCATATTCAGTATAACTAGCAGCCTCTAACCATTTATTGAAGTATTTATGATGGAACTTATTATTCAAGCCGCATTACAGGACGGTCAACAATCTTTGTTTATCGTTGCTGTGGTTTTTGCCACGGGATTATTAACGAGCCTAACTCCCTGCGTATACCCGATGTTGCCTATCACTGTATCCGTCATTGGCAGTCAAACAAAAACCAAACAGCAAGGCTTTATTTTTTCATTGATTTACGTATTTGGCCTAGCATTAGTCTACGCGCTACTGGGCATATTGGCCGCCAGCACAGGGCAATTATTTGGCACTATAGCGAGTCATCCTGCAATACTAACGTTAGTTGCTCTTTTTTGTTTATCTATGGCTATGTGGATTTTAGGCTGGTTGAAGTTACCTAATATTATTCTTAGCCAACAAGTAAAAACGCGTTCACCTGCAGTCAGTATTTTTAGCACTGGTTGTTTGTCAGGACTGGTTATGGCGCCTTGCACATCACCTGTACTTGGCATGTTGTTAATGTATGTCGCGTCGTCTGGCGATCAATATTGGGCCGCACTATTAATGTTTGTTTTTGCTTTTGGTATGAGCGCATTACTGATATTAGCGGGCAGTATGAGTGGCATATTAGCTTCATTACCACGTTCAGGGACTTGGCTTAACTTCAGTAAATGGTTGATGGCAAGCATGATGATAGGCATAGCACTTTATTTATTTTTACAAGCACTTAATAGCTACTTTATATAAGTATAACAAGGAAAAACATGAAAACTTTATTAAAACCTTACTTAAGTATTCTCACCATTTCGTTAAGTTTATTGGCGATGAATAGTAACGCAAACCAGTTAAAAGCGGGTGATGATGCACCTGACTTTAATGTTACTACCATTAATGGAGAGCCGATAAAACTCAGTGAATTAAAAGGTAACAAACCCGTTTATCTAAAGTTTTGGGCTACATGGTGTAGTTACTGTAAAGCAGAACTTCCTCATCTACAGAGCATTTATGACCAATATGGTGACGATATAGAAGTGATTGCCATCAATGTCGGCATTAATGATTCTATTGCCAATATAGGAAAACTCTACAGTGAAAATGGTTATAAGCTCCCCACCGTTTTTGACCAAAAAGGAACAATCACTAACAGCTTTGGTGTTATAGGCACACCTCACCATATATTAATCGACCGAGATGGCAAAATTGCCTACCGCACTTTCTTGGCAACGGACCAATTAGACCAACAAATAGCAGACTGGTCCAAACAAGCGCTAACGAATAACAAGGTAATAACTACTAATGACCATATCATCGCAAGGAAAACCAAATGAGAA
>PJEL010003632.1_pt1 | contig 13067 bp, 12 predicted proteins | sample 1853271 | NCBI WGS metagenome assembly PJEL01 (sample SAMN08108733, study PRJNA415343) | Invertebrate metagenome, whole genome shotgun sequencing project. | host: Globobulimina | place: Sweden: Gullmar Fjord | collected 2015-08 | reverse complement strand
GTTTTATGCCTGGCAAAAAAAGGCCGGGGGGAACTGGTCAGCCGCCAGGATGTAGCTGCCTGCGGCGACATTCCCTCCCATTTTCTGGCAAAAATTGCCCAACAGCTATCCAGGGCAACCATTATTGAGATCCAACAGGGCGCCAAGGGCGGCTACCGACTTCTTGTGCCACCTGAAAAACTCACCCTGCTGGATGTGATTGAAACAATAATCGGTGAGATCTTTCTCAATGACTGTGTCTTGCGCCCTGAATCCTGCAATGCCAGCTCCAGTTGTGCGGTGAACAGTGTCTGGATAAAGGCCAGGACGCAACTGCGGGACACCCTTCGGGAGGTTACTTTTGCAAAACTTATGGAAGACGACTCATGCTGTATTATGCCGGGTGAAATTTCTTCTATGGAAATAAAGGCTGCTTCTTAAAAACACATTTAAGCAATTTACAATAAATAACAATAACGTTTGGAGGTAATCATTATGAGTTTAGTAACAAAGCAGGCCCCTGGGTTTGAGGCTGAAACAGTAATGCCGAACAACACTTTTGAAAAAATCTCTCTTTCTTCGTTGCGCGGTAAATATGTATTGATCTTTTTCTACCCCCTGGACTTCACCTTTGTCTGTCCTTCGGAAATTTTGGCGTTCAACCGGCAGATTGATGACTTTAAGGCAAAAGATTGTGAGGTTCTTGGTATTTCAGTTGATTCGGTTTATACGCACCTGGCCTGGAAAAACACCCCGGTGGACCAGGGTGGTATCGGGCCGGTCCGGTTCCCCCTTGTTTCAGATCTCTCTAAGTCCATTTCAGAAGACTACGGCGTATTGCTGGAAGACGGCGTTTCCCTGCGCGGCCTCTTTTTGGTCGACAAGGAAGGCGTAATTCGGCACGAACTGGTCAACGATCTGCCGCTGGGCAGAAACGTTGATGAAGCGCTGCGGGTCATTGACGCCCTGCAGTTCTTTGAAGAGCACGGCGATGTCTGCCCGGCCAACTGGCGTCCTGGAGACGAGGCCATGAAGCCAACTCCGGAAGGCGTTGCCGATTATCTCGCAAAACACGGTTCATAATTCCCCCCTTTTTCCCCCCCTGCATATAGATTTTGCATGAATGGCTTGCAGTCATTCATGCAAAATCGTATGTTATACAGATACATATAAATTAACATTGGTGACTAATGGACCAACCCAGGCAAAATATTCTTTTGCTCGGTTCGGATGTTAAGGTAAACAACCTGCCGATCAAGGAAGTCAGTCTGCTTTCCGAAGGAAGCCTGCCTGCTTACGGGTATAACCCCGGCGATTTTATTGAGCTGCTGGCCGGCAGGGTGAGCATTGACAATGGCCGCCTTGACCAGTGTCTGACCTGGCTGGCCTCATACCTTGCCTCTACTGACCTGACTCCCCGCATTCGCACCCTGACCTACGGCGAGCAAAAAGAAATTTACCAGATCTTCCGGAAGAAAAGCTTTGGCCCGCAGGAGGAAAACCATGGCTGGTTCATGGTGCACCAGATCCTGCCGCCGGAAGGCCGCCGCAAAGAAGCAGACCTGCTGCCGATTGACGACACAAACATTGAGTCTTTAAGCAATAACAACGGCATACTTGTTATTGACGATGGCGGCTGGCCACCCCAACAGGCGAAAAAAATAAAATCCATGAATCCTGACAGCTGGGCCATTGCCATGGGTATCGGCGTTGCCCACTGGCAGAAATGGGCCGAGCAGTTCGGCCATTGCTTCTTTCTGTTTTGCCGCCTTTCCGACCTGGAAACCACCAGGATGGAAATGGATAGCTCGGTGACCTGGGAAACCATCGTTGCCATGGCATTACGCGCCTTGCGCACCAGGGAGGTGGGCCTCATTGACGAAACAAACAACCGGTTTCGCTGCCACATCATCGTCGAAATGTTTCCTTATGGGATCCTGTACGCCGGGCCGAACGGCGTCTTTTTCAGATACCAGGAAGGCTGCCTGCCGGAAAAAAGCTCGCCGCGCCACAAGGGATCCGTTCCCTGTCATGACACGCTGGTAACATCCATGATGGCCATGGATTTTCTGGAGATCGGCTGCCGTGATTTCTGCCGCAACTATTTTTACGATTTTTCCAGGCGGGTTCTCGATAATTGGCAACTGTTATATGATCATGGCTATTTTTTCAACAATGGCCTGGAGTTCCCGGACCTGAAGTTTTCTTCCTCCTTTCCTGGCGGCGTACCCTGTTCCTATATTGAAAGCAGGATTGATCCCGGCTTTATAGAGCTCCCTGATACCTCACCCGATTTTTCCAGAAGCCTTGAACTTGTGTCAAGCCAGATATGGAACGAGGATAAAAAAAGGGCGCTGCGCTCATTTTTCCCGCAAAAACTTCCAGTGGCAATTGGACCCGGGACAACTTCTATCGATATGCCCCCAGGGCCAATCCCAGTCATCCTGGACGTTTTGCACCACCTCAAGGAAGAGGTCGGCTGGAAGAAGGGCTTTGATGAAGAATTCCGCCTCTTTCATATCGGCAATCTCCGCACCACGGACCCGGCTGAACTGGATCCGGTCATTACCCTGCAGAACGTTATGGACAGCTATGTTTCGCGGGAAACCTTTCAGCGCCCTCTCTGCATAGGGGTTTTCGGCCCGCCCGGGTCAGGAAAATCCTTTTCGGTCAAAGAGGTGGCCCGGGTCGTTTCCAGCAAGTTTGATATAAGCCCCTTTGATTTTTTCGAGTTCAATATGACCCAGTTTGACGGGCCCGAAGAAATTAATTCAGCCATAGAACCGATCCGGGCCTCTGTTGCGCGGAGCAAGGTGCCCATTGTCTTCTGGGATGAGTTTGACTGCCGGTATGACAACCACGAATTCGGCTACCTGCGCTATTTCCTGCCCTCCATGCAGGATGGTGTAACATATGTACACGGCACACCTTACTATATCGGCCGCTCCATCTTTGTGTTTGCCGGCGGCGTAAAGTCAAGCTGGGCCGGCATGGAGGAACTGTTACACCAGAAAGATGCCCAGGCGGCACAACTTGTCAAAACCTTGAAAATTCCGGATTTCATGAGCCGGCTCAGGGTTGTGCTGGACATTGACGGCATCGAAATAGATGACCGACTTCTACAGGAATCAGCCAATGAAGAACAACTGGAGGACCTGCACCGTATTCTTCTGAAAAGGGCCTTTATCATTGCTCACCAGATGGACACCCATTGGAAAAAGGCGGCCCGCAAGACTTCAGGACTCCTGTTGCGGCTGTTGTTGGCCAAATACATCTTCGGCGCCCGCTCCATTGAGGCGGTTATTGAGGCGAGTTCCGCTTCCGGCCGGCTGGTATACGGACTGCCGGAACTGATCGCCCCATCGGCCGCCCGGATCCACGCCGACTGGCGCATAGATTTGGAACGCGAGGTGGACATGATCCGCAAGGATTATAACCTGCGGGCTGTCTGGTAAGCCTTTTGTAAAGCAACGAATGCATGACTGGACTGTTTGACCTGACAATGGTGGATTGGGCCAGGGCACAATTTGCCCTGACCGCCATGTATCACTGGCTTTTTGTGCCGCTCACCCTTGGCTTGTCCGTGCTGATCGCCTTTTTTGAAACCTTTTATGTGAAGACCGGCAACCACGAATGGAAGGTCATCACCAAATTCTGGATGATGCTTTTCGGCATCAACTTTGCCATCGGCATGGCCACCGGCATTATTCTCGTCTTTGAGTTCGGCACCAACTGGTCAAACTACTCCTGGATGGTCGGCGACATCTTCGGGGTCCCTCTTGCGGCAGGCATCTTTGCCTTTTTTCTTGTGGCCGCCCTCTTTGAAGTCATGTTCTTCGGCTGGGAACGGGTATCCAGGAAAACACACCTTTTCGCCACCTGGGTGGTGGCCATCGGCTTAAACCTCTCGGCCCTCTGGATCCTGGTGGCCAATGCATGGATGCAGCATCCGGTCGGCATGGCATTCAACCCGGATAAAACCCGCTTTGAGATGCAGAATTTCTGGGAGGTTCTCTTCTCGCCTGTGGCGATCAGCAAGTTCACCCATGCCACCAGTTCCAGCTTCCAGCTGGCATCGCTCTTTGTTATAGGGGTGTCAGCCTGGTTCCTGCTTAACAACCGCCACCTGGAAGTGGCCAAAAGATCCATCCTGGTGGCGGCGGTCTTTGGCCTTTTATCATCAATTTTTGTGGGCATAACCGGTGGTGAGGCCGCCTATCTCAATGCCAGGGTGCAGCCCATGAAGCTGGCGGCCTTTGAGGGGCTTTATGATGGTGAAACAGGAGCCGGCCTGGTGGTTGCAGGAATTCTCAACCCAGCAAAACTGCCCGGTGACAGCCATGCCCCATTCCGGCATGAAATCAAGGTGCCCGGCCTGCTTTCCCTGCTGGCCAACCGCAAGCCAGGCTCTTTTGTACCGGGCATCAACGACCTGCTCTATGGCAACAGGCAACATGGCATCATGGGTATCGACAAAAAAATTGAACATGGCAGAATCGCCCTGGAGTTGCTTGCCCAGTATAAAACAGCCCTGAAAGAGAAGGATGATGTGAAGGCTCGCTACGCCTTAGAAAACTTTAAAAAATATCAGCAATATATGGGCTTCGGTCACCTCAACACACCGGAGGAGGCAGTGCCACCGGTGGGGCTGGTTTTTTACAGCTTTCATATCATGGTCGCACTGGGCACCCTTTTTCCGGTCATTTTCCTTTTATTTCTCTTCTATACCTATAAGGACACCATTGCTGCAAAAAAATGGCTGCTGTTGCTTGGCGTTTTCTCTATTTTCCTCGGGTATGTTGCCAGCCAGGCGGGCTGGATTGTTGCAGAAGTGGGCCGGCAGCCCTGGACCATCCAGGATATTCTGCCGGTTTCAGCAGCCCGCTCAAACCTGACTACAGGTACCGTGCAGACCACTTTTTTCATCTTTCTGTTCCTGTTTACGGTCCTATTGGTTGCCGAGGTCAAGATCATGCTCAAGCAGATACAGATCGGCCCGGATGAACGCACCGAAGACATGTAGCCCGAATATTTCATGAGTATTTTTTAAAAATTAGTGTAACTGTTTGTTTTTGTGATGTTTAATTTGTATTTTTAGTAAGCTTTCCCGGTTGCAGTTTGTACCGAATGACTGAATAGATTTTTTTAAAAAAACTCACCCTCCGGGCAAGCCGATACATCCATATAGCCTGCAGTGTAAGGCGTTTCGCATACTAAAGTATAGCTCAACCGCCTTACACTTTGTCTATCCGGCGTCTCGGCTTGTGAAATTTCCGGGGTAGGAGGTTGTAATGTTTGGCAATTTAGAACTCATGGAACTGCAGCAGCTCTGGTGGATCATTATTTCCGTTGTCGGTTCGCTGTTTCTCTTTCTTACCTTTGTGCAGGGGGGGCAGACCCTGCTCGCCTATGTGGCCAGGAACGACCTGGAAAAATCACTGGTTATCAATTCTTTGGGCAGAAAGTGGAAACTTACCTTTACCACCCTGGTGCTGTTCGGTGGTGCCTTGTTTGCCACCTTTCCGCTTTTTTATGCGACCAGTTTCGGCGGCGCCTACTGGGTGTGGATGATCATTCTATTAACCTTTATCCTGCAGGCGGTAAGTTTTGAGTTTCGCAAAAAACCGGACAACCTGCTGGGGGCTCGGGTCTATGAAGTCTTTCTTTTTCTGAACGGCTCCATCGGACTTTTATTCATCGGCATAGCAGTGGCCACCTTTTTCAGCGGTTCCAGTTTCCAACTGGATGACTATAACCAGGTTATCTGGCAGAACCCGTTACGGGGGCTTGAGGCCCTGCTCAACTCCTTCAATCTCTCACTGGGGCTCTTCCTGGTGTTTCTGGCAAGGCTGCTGGGAGCCCAGTATCTGCTCAATAACATAGATTTCAGGCTCATAATGATGCGGGACATGGAGCTTCGGTTGCGGTACTCCGCCCTGGCCAATCTAATCGTCAGTCTGCCGTTTCTGTTGTATTTCCTTTACTACCTGGTAACCATGGACGGCTTTGCCATCAACCCGGAAAACGGCACTGTTTTCATGGAAAACTCCAAATATCTGCATAACCTGCAGGCCATGCCCGGAGTTCTTGCCCTGCTGGCTGCCGGCCTGCTGCTGGTCATCCTGGGAACACTGGTGGCCCGTTACAGCACTAAAAAATCAGGGATCTGGTTCAGCGGCCTCGGCACCATCCTGGTGGGGCTTGCCCTGTTTTTTTCGGCGGGTTTCAACAACACGCCCTTCTATCCGTCCAGTTTTGATCTGAACAGCAGCATTTCCATATACAACGGGTCAAGCAGCCGCTACACCCTTACAGCCATGAGTTACATTGCCCTGGCGGTTCCCTTCGTTATAGCGTACATTGCCTATTTCTGGCGCCAGATGGACAGGGAAAAACTATCCACCGGCGAAGTCAGCGACTTCAGCGCCAAGGAGATTTATTAATATGCTAAAAGGGCTGATACAGAAATGAAGATACTGCTGATTATCGGCTGGATCTTGCTGCTGGTGCTCTCCTACAAGGGCGCCGAAAAAGTATTAAAAAAAAGCGGCCGCCTGTAGGGCATTAAATTTTCTGGGATTGCAGCAGGTCTGCGAAGTATTCCACGGTTTTATTGAGACCTTCCTCTAGCTTCACCTTAGGCTCCCAACCCAGCTTTTCCTTTGCCAGAGAGATGTCCGGCCGCCGCTGTCTGGGGTCATCTTCGGGCAGCTGCTCATACTTGATCTCCGAACTTGAATTGGTTGCCTTTTTCACCAGTTCAGCCAACTCGATCATATTGAATTCATCCGGATTGCCGAGGTTGACCGGGCCGGTGAAGTCATCCGGACTGTTCATCAAGCGCAGAAAACCATCAATTAAATCATCAACATAGCAGAAAGACCTGGACTGGGTGCCATCGCCGTAAATGGTGATCGGTTTGTTCTGCAGGGCCTGGAGAATGAAATTGGACACCACCCTGCCGTCGTAGGGATGCATATTGGGACCATAGGTATTGAATATCCTGGCCACCTTGATGCGCAGCTTGTGCTGACGCAAATAATCAAAAAATAACGTTTCAGCACAGCGTTTGCCCTCGTCATAGCAGGAACGCGGCCCGATCGGATTAACGCTGCCGCGGTAACTTTCCGGTTGCGGGTGCACCGCCGGATCGCCATACACCTCAGAGGTGGAGGCCTGGAATATTTTTGCTTTTACCCGCTTGGCCAGGCCCAACATGTTGATGGCTCCGTGCACATTGACCTTGGTGGTCTGAACCGGGTCGTTCTGGTAATGAATGGGCGAAGCCGGACAGGCCAGGTTGTAAATCTCGTCCACCTCCAGGTAAAGCGGGAAGGTGATATCATGCCGCATAAATTCAAAATTGGGATTATCCAGCAGGTGAACAATATTTCGTTTGGAGCCGGTATACAGGTTATCAACACAGATAACCTCATGTCCCTGCCCTAACAGATTTTCACAAAGATGCGACCCTAGAAACCCGGCCCCGCCTGTAACCAATACCCGCTTTGCTAAATGCATGATAATTCCCCTCTGGTGAAATCCATCTCTCTTTTCTATGTGTTTTTTATACCGGCAAGCATAAAATCAACTACTTCCTCGGTGGTCATCTCAGACGAGTCGACAATTACGGCATCTTCGGCAGCCTTCAGGGGGGCCAGTGAACGGCTTCGATCATCCTGGTCCCGTTTGACGATCTGGGCCAGAATTTCATCATATTGCACCTGCTGCCCCTTTTCCTCGAGCTGTCTAACACGGCGCTGGGTCCTTTCTTCGGCTGTCGCGTCAAGAAAAAATTTATACGCGGCGCCCGGGAAAACAACGGTACCCATATCCCGGCCTTCGGCAACAATTGCCCCCTTGCTGCCTATCTTTTGCTGCATTTCCGTAAGTTTTTTACGAACCAGTGGTTCTGCCGAAACCCGGGAGGCGACCATGGCCATTTCCGGGGTTCTGATTGGTTCGCTCACATCCTCACCATCCAGAAAGGCCCTGGTTTCCCCGCCATCTTCAGCGGGCGCCAACGCCAGGTTGATTTCAGCCAGCAGGTGGGCCAACTGTTGCTGGGCTCCCTCAGCCTCCAGGTCTAAACCGCTGCGCTGGACCTTGAGTCCCACCACCCGGTACATGGCCCCGGTATCCAGGTACGTATAGTGCAGCCTGGCGGCTAAAAGCTTGCTGATCGTGCTTTTGCCGGCGCCGGAAGGACCGTCGATGGTGACAATGGCCTGCTCAATTCCCATAGCCCAACTCTTGCAGGCTGTCAGCCAGCGCCTTGACAAAGCGCTGGTTTTCCGCTTCCCGGCCCACGGTAATTCTTATGAAATTGGGATAACCATAGGCCTGCATGGGTCTGACAATTACACCCTTATAGAGCATGTGCTCATACAGGCTCTTGGCATCACCGCCCACATCGATAAGGAAAAAGTTGGTGTGGGTGGGCATGGGGCGGCAGCCGAGCTTTGTAACTTCCTGGCTAAGCCATGCAATGCCCTGCCTGGTCCTTTGCAGGGTCAGCTGGTAATATTCCTCGTCTTGCAGAGCAGCAATGCCACCAACCTGGGCAAGGGAGTTGACGTTGAACGGCTGGCGCACCCTGTTCAGGTAATCTGCTATTTCGGCAGCCATGAGGCCATATCCCAAGCGCAGCCCCGAAAGTCCATAGGCCTTTGAAAAAGTACGCAGGGCAACTACCGGTTTTTGCTGTTTGATATATGATTGCGCGTCTATCCGCTCCGCCGGATCCACAAAATCCACATAGGCCTCGTCCAGTGCTACTATAACCTGCGCCGGAAGCTGTTCAAGGAAGGTGTCAAAAATTTCCTTTTTAACAATTGTGCCGGTGGGATTATTGGGGATATCCAGAAAAATCAACCTGGTTTTGTCGGTAACCGCAGCCAGTATCCCCTCAAGGTCATGCTGCATGTCTTTGAGCTCCACCACCTTGTTGGTGCCCCCCTGGATCTGCACAAACTTCTGGTACATGAGAAAGGTGGGGTGGCTGGTAATCACCTCTTCGCCCGGCTGCAGAAAGGCATCCACCAGCAGCCCGATGATCTCATTGGAACCGTTGCCAAAAACGATTTCCTCCGGCCCCATACCTGTTTTATGCGCCAGGCTTTGACTGAGATAATAGCAGCTGCCATCCGGGTAGCGGTGCAGGTTATCGAGCGCCTCTTTGATGGCTGTAACAGCTTTTGGAGAGGGACCCCAGGCATTCTCATTGGAGGCCAGCTTGATAGACCCGCTGATGCCGTACTCCCTTTCAAGCTCCTCTAGAGGCTTGCCTGGCGGGTAAGGTACCAGTTTTTCAATATTCGGTGCGACCTTGAATTTCACGTACACTCCTTGGGTGTTCTTTTTTAAAGTGCCGGCGTCCGGAGTTTAGTTATACCGAGGCGACTTTCCAGGTTATAGGCTGCTTTCAAGAGTTTTTCCTCTTGAAAATGGGCTCCCTGGATCTGCAACCCGATGGGCAGTCCTGCCTGGCTGAAACCGCAGGGCACAGAGATACCCGGGATACCCGCCAGGTTGGCTGATATGGTTAATATATCCGACAAATAGAGGCTTAAGGGATCGTCCATTTTTGCCCCCAGCTTCCAGGCAGGGGTCGGCGACACCGGCGACACCAGGATATCGCAACTCTCAAAGGCTTTTTTGTAGTCCTCAATGATCAGGGTTCTGACCTGGGATGCCTTTTTGTAATAGGCGTCGTAATACCCGGAAGAAAGCGCATAGGTGCCGATGATAATGCGGCGCTTCACCTCATCGCCAAAACCCTGGGAACGGGTATTCCGGTACATCTCCCGTAAGGTCTTGCTACCGGTTTCCCGGAAGCCGTACTTTACGCCATCATACCTGGCCAGGTTGGAGCTGGCCTCTGCCGGCGCGATCAGGTAATAAACGGCTACGCAATAATCGGTATGGGGCAGTGAGACCTCAACTGTTTCAGCCCCTGCTTCTCGCAGGAGTTCAATGCCATGCAGTACTGTTTTCCCCACCTCTGCGTCCAGTCCCTCAATAAAATATTCTTTGGGGATGCCCACCCTCATCCCCTGCAGGCCATCTGCCAGGGCCGTACGAAAATCCGGTACCGGCTGGTCAACAGAAGTGGAGTCCTGCGGATCATGGCCGCTGATAACATTCATCAGCAAGGCGCAGTCTTCTACATCCTTGGTCAAGGGGCCGACCTGGTCCAGCGACGAGGCAAATGCCACCAGGCCATAGCGCGATACCCTGCCATAGGTTGGCTTCAGGCCTACCACCCCACAATGGGAAGCAGGCTGCCGGATGGAGCCGCCCGTGTCTGTGCCAAGCGAAGCGATGCATTCATCTGCTGCCACTGCGGCTGCCGAGCCGCCGCTGGAGCCGCCGCATATATAGCCGGGGTTCCAGGGGTTTTTGGGTATTCCCAAGGCACAGTTTTCAGAGGTGGAGCCCATGGCAAACTCGTCCATGGCTACCTTGCCGACCAGTACCGCACCATTATTCTTCAGCCTCGCGACTGTGGTTGCATCATAGGGCGGCACAAAATTTTCCAGGATGCGGGAGCCGCAGGTTGTCCGCATTCCCTTGGTACACAAAACATCCTTTATGGACAAGGGAATACCGCATAACGGCCCGCCTGATCCGGTTTTCAGCAATTCGTCTGCTGCTGCTGCCTGCTCCAGTGCCGCTTCCGGCTCCAGGGTGATATAGGCATTGACGTTCTCTTCAACCGCGTCAATCCGGTCAAGGACCGACCTGGTCACCTCAACCGCGGAAACCTCCCGCCTGGCAAGCATATCCTGCAGTTCATGTATGGTTAAACTATTGAGTGACATTATTCACCGCGCTCTTTTCGATTTATATAACCTTAGGCACAACGAAGGACTCGTTGTCCTGCTGCGGAGCATTGGCCAGCACATCTTCTCTGTCCAGGGACGGCTTGACCAGGTCTTCGCGAAAGACATTGACAATTGAAATGGCATGGGTTGTCGGCTGCACTCCCTCAGTATCAAGTTCGTTAAGCTTCGCCACATAGCTGAGTATGCCATCCAGCTGTTGGGTCATTGACTCCACCTCTTCAGGCGTCATTTCAAGGCGGGCAAGATCTGCCACATGCTTTACTTCTTCAGGGCTTATTTTCATGAAAATCCCTCATTGTATCTGGTTGTCGTCAACCAGCAACACTTTTCCATTGTTCACCATATTCCCCCCATCCAAAGAGAAAATCAGGAGTGTTATCTCGTTATTTTTTTTACCTTCAGCATCCCACAGCGTATATCAGCGTGCTAATTTACATATTCCAGTACCGTTTTGCAATACTTCTAACCTCATCGACGATCATCATCCCTGGAGCGGCGTCGTCTATTGCCTTGAGGTTCTCCTCGTCAACCTTGCCGGGACACTCCGGGTCACCTGCCAATTCAGCCAGCACTGCCAGGGCTCCATCACGTAAGCCCTGCAGGTTATAGCCTCCTTCCAAAGCCACCAGCAGGCGGCCGTCACATACTTCGCCGGCCAGGTCAACCAGCACCCTGGTCATATATGCGAAGCCCTGCTCAGTGACGGCCATTGTGCCCAAGGGATCAGCGTAAAAGGTATCAAAGCCGGCTGAGACCAGGATAATATCAGGGTTGTACTGCCTGGCTATTGGTACGAGAATCTCTCTGAAAATGAGACCAAAGGCCCGGTCATCCTGGCCGCCGGACAAAGGCACATTGATTGTATAGCCCTCTCCGTCACCAACCCCAACTTCATTCAGGCCACCGGAACCTGGGTAATAGGGATAAGAATGCGTCGAAAAATAGAGCACCTGGCTGGAGTCATAAAAGCTATTCTGGGTGCCGTTGCCATGGTGCAGGTCCCAGTCTATCACAAGAACACGCTCCAGGCCGAGGTGTTCAACCGCATAATGAGCGCCTACTCCAATATTATTGAAAAGGCAGAACCCCATTGCCCGGTCGGTCTCGGCATGATGGCCAGGCGGCCGCACCAGGGCAAAGCCGTTATCAACTTCACCTGCGTTAATCATTTCAACCCCCTTAACAACGGCTCCAGCCGCCAGGCAAGCGGCATCATAGGATTGGGCCGAGGCCTGGGTGTCCGGATCCAAGCTGCTGAAGGTCTTGCCGGCTGTGCCTGCCACCCTCATAATGTGATCCATCGAGTGGTTCAGGGCCAGTATCTCCTGGGAAGCCGGCTCAATAGAGGGATAAATAAACCTGTTCTGTATCTCCGGCTGCTCCAGCTGTTCATAAATAACCCGCAGCCGGTCAGGGGATTCAACATGATTGAAATCGGGTATATGCTCAAGAAACAGTTCATCCTTAAAAATTGCTGTTTTACGCATGACGAATATCCTTTGTTGAGGGTGTGGTTGTTATGGTCCTTTTTTCTGTAACCAGATAATCCAGCCGCTGGTCATGGGGCTCCAATGGCACAGCCCCCACCAGTTGCATTTCAAAAGCCAGCCCGATGCGGCAGGCCTGCGGGGCATCATTTACCAGGAACCGGTCATAATATCCCCCCCCATAGCCCAGCCGTCCGCCTTCTGTGTCAAAGACGCTGCCCGGCAAAATAACAGCATCAATTTCTTTGCCCTCCACCCGGGAAGTCTTCGCAGGGTCAGGTTCCGGGATATCGAAATATCCAGGTTGCAGGTCCTGCTCAAGATCTGTCACCTGTAAGGCAATCATGGTTGACTGAGTGGGGTCAACCAGGGGAACCACCACCTGTTTGCCCTGCTCAAGGCACCTTTGAATCAGCTGGAGTGTCTCAACCTCACTGCGAAAATTGACATAGACAAAAAGGGTCTTCCAGCTATCCATTCCCGGCAAACTCAAAATCTTTTCTGTGATGGCCGCACTTTTTTCATAGCGGTCCCGAACTCCCAGCAAATCTCTTTTCGCCAGAACCTGTTTACGCATTTCTTGTCTTGTGTCTGCACTCATGGCATACTCCTTTCTGGTAACTTTCTCTCCCTAAAGTGCATTTTTTTGCCTTTCTCTGCAAGGAAAAAACCCTGATTGCTCCAGGGTCTTGACAAAACAGTATCGGATGAGTAAAAAAAATGAGTCCTAATTCATTTTTTATGGGTTTTCTGT
>PJEL010003631.1_pt1 | contig 13069 bp, 12 predicted proteins | sample 1853271 | NCBI WGS metagenome assembly PJEL01 (sample SAMN08108733, study PRJNA415343) | Invertebrate metagenome, whole genome shotgun sequencing project. | host: Globobulimina | place: Sweden: Gullmar Fjord | collected 2015-08 | reverse complement strand
AACTTCATCAACGCCGGCTATGACGCCATCCTGACCATCGCGGTCAACCCCACCGCCTTTGGCCCTGTGATCCGCCGCGCCAACCGCGCCGGCGTGGTGCTGGTGCCCTTCGACAATGTGCTCGACAGCGACAAGATCATCCAGGTCAACGAGGACCAGTCGGAAATCGGCCGGATCAATGCCCGTTGGCTGCTTAAGCACCTTGGAAATTCCGGCAAGGTTCTGGAAGTGCGCGGCCTGCCCGGCAATTCCGTCGACCGTGACCGGCACCTCGGTTTCAGAGGATTGATGGAAGCCAGCGGAAACAACTTTGAAATTGTCGAAGTGGTCGGCAACTGGGATGACGGTACGGCTCAGAAGGTGACGGCCGATGCGATCGCGGTGCACGGTAAATTCGATGCCATCTTTGTCCAGGGCGGCTCCACCGGCGTCGTCCGCGCTATGATCGACGCAAAACATCCCTTCGTGCCGATCTCGGGCGAGGCAGAAAACGGCTTCCGCAAGCTCTGCGCGAAGCATGCCGATGAAGGTTTGCTCTGCTCCTCCGCCGGGCAGTCACCGGGTCTGGTGGCCATTGCCGCCAAGACAGCTTTGACCGCCCTGCAGGGTGAAGTGCTGCCGCAGTACGTCTCAGTGCCGATCCCGCTGGTCGAACACCCGGACTTCAAGGCCGGCGAGAACTACTATCCGGACCTGACGGACAACTTCTTCACGCCGAATGAGTTCCCGCCTTGTAACGTCAACATTACGGCCAAGGAAATCATGGCCAAGTCCGAGGCCGACCAGTAAGTCGAGCTGATCGGAAGTTGATAAGGCGGCGCCGCACCTACGGCCTCAGGTGCGGCGCCGTTCTTCTCTGATCGCGACCAGATCCCTTCGCTATGGCCAGGCTTCAAGGCGACCGATGAACGAACAGCCAAACTCTCAGCATCCGGATAAATCCCGCGAGACGGTACCGCCGTTCTGGCAGATGCAGGGCATCACCAAGCGCTACGGCGGCGTACTGGCGCTCGAAAACGTCGACTTTGCCTGCGAGCGCGGGGCCATCCATGCGGTGCTCGGCGAGAACGGCGCCGGCAAGTCGACCCTGATCAAGATCGCCGCCGGTGTGGTCGCGCCGACCGAAGGCAAGATGATGCTGGAAAGCCGGGAGGTCGCTTTTAGCTCCCCGCAGGAAGCGAATGCCGCCGGCATCGTCTGCATCTTCCAGGAACTCTCGTTGATGCCCGACCTCTCGGTCGCCGACAACATCTGCATGACCTCTCCGCCGGGCCGCTGGGGCTTTATCAACCACCGCGCCCAGCGCCGCCGTGCCGAGGCGCTGCTCGCCCAGGTCGGCTGCGAGGACGTCAATCCGCTGGAGCTGGTCAAGAACCTGCCCCTGTCGCGCCGCCAGATGGTGGAGATCGCCAAGGCCTTGGGACGCGACCCGCGCATACTGATCCTCGACGAGGCGACCTCAGCCCTGACGGCGGCCGACGTCGGCAAGGTCTATGATATCCTGCGCGACCTGCGCCGTGACGGTTTGGCGATCCTCTATATTTCCCACCGCATGCACGAGATCGAGGAACTCGCCGACACCTGTTCGGTGTTCCGCAACGGCCATCACATCGAAACCTTCGCCAAGGGCACGCACAGCGACAACGAGATCGTGCGCCTGATGATCGGCCGCGAGTACACGCAAATCTATCCGGCAAAACCGGCCCACCCAGAGCCACCGGCACCGGCGCTGTCGGTACGAGACCTGTCCTGGGGCAACCGCCTCAAGGACATCTCGCTTTCCGTCGGCAAGGGAGAGATCGTCGGCCTCGGCGGGCTCGACGGCCAGGGCCAGCGGGAGCTGCTGCTCGCACTCTTCGGCGTGCTGCGTGGCGTTTCCGGCTCGGTGGAGGTTGACGGCAAGGCGGCGCGGCTGTCCAGCCCGGAGCAAGCCAAGTCGAAAAACATCCGTATGGCGCTGATCCCCGAGGACAGAAAGTCCGAGGGACTGCTGCTGCCGATGTCGGTACGCGACAACATCTCCATGGCCTCCATCGGCCGCTTCACCAAGGGAATCTTCATCGACCGCGAAAGCCAGAATGCGCGCGTCGACGAAATGGTCGAACGCCTTTCGATCAAGGCTGGCGACAATGAACTCCCGGTCGCCACTCTGTCCGGCGGCAATCAGCAGAAGGTCGTCATCGCCAAGTGGCTGATGACCGAGGCACGCATCATTCTGCTGAACGACCCGACGCGCGGCATCGATGTCGGCACCAAGCAGGAGATCTACCAGTTGCTGCGCGACCTGGCCGACGCCGGCGCGGCGATTCTCTTCTATACCACCGACTACGACGAGCTGATCGGCTGCTGCGACCGGGTTTCCATCATGTATGACGGCGGCATCATGCGCGAACTCCAGGGCGAAGCGATCAATGAGGAGAACATTGTGGCCAGTTCCCTGAACATCTCGCTCGACAAGCAGAGCAGCGACGGGGAGCAGCGGCCATGAAGGACATGAAACTGCGTATCTCGCAGAGCCAGGGTCTGCTCATTGCGATCACCGTCTTCGTGCTGATGTTCACGCTCTACATCACCAATCATCCCGCCGGGCTGACGGTGCCCGTGGCGACCACTGCCGCCAACAAGGCAGTGCTGCTGGCCCTGGTCGCGATGGCACAGACCCTGCCGGTACTGACCGGCGGGCTCGACCTTTCGGTCGGCATGATCTTCATCATGACCAATTGCCTGGCCTCGACCATCGTCAGCGGCGACCCTCTGCAGACGGCTTTCGGCATCGTCGTCGTCCTGCTGGTCGGCGCCCTGGCCGGGTTCGTCAACGGCGCCATCGTCGTCTATGGACGCCTGCAACCGATCATCACCACGCTGGCAACGGGAGCGGTCTACTACGGCATCGCCCTGCTGATCCGCCCGGTGCCTGGCGGCGACGTGCAGGAGGACCTGGCCGACTTCATGACCTATACGGTCTTCGAGACGGTACCGACCTCCCTCCTCCTGCTGTTGGCGGTGGTGCTGATCATCTGGCTGCCGTTCCGCAACTCGGTGGTCGGGCGCGGTTGCTATGCCGTCGGTTCGGCCGAGGGCGCCGCCTATATGTCCGGCCTCAACATCAACCGCTCAAAGCTGGCGGCCTACACCCTTTCCGGGCTGCTGGCCGGCGTCGCCGGGCTGATGCTCACCTTCATCACCTTCTCCGGCGAGGCCTCGGCACCGATCGGCGGCACCTACACCCTCAACTCCATCGCTGCGGTGGTGATCGGCGGGACCTCGCTCTACGGCGGTGCCGGCGGGGCCATCGGTTCGATCTTCGGCGCCTTCATCCTGCGCACCATCGACGACCTGCTCTTCGTCTTCGATCTGCCGCCGCTTTGGCAACCGCTGTTCCAGGGCGTGGTCCTGCTCGGCGCCGTCAGCCTCGGCGCCGCAAGGGTGTTCCGCATCAAGAACCGCCTGGAGCTGTTCAACTGATGAAACCGCTCCTGAATTCCATCGACAAACCGGTCGCCATCGCCTTCGGCTTCATCATCGTGCTGCTGCTGGCCGGCAGCCTCTATTCCTCGAACTTCCTGTCGGCCAACTACCTGCTGCAGCAGCTTCAGGTCGCCGCCTTCCTCGGCCTCGTCGCTTCCGGCGTCATGCTGGTGATCCTGCTCGGCCACATCGACCTCTCGATCCCCTGGCTGGTGACCGTTGGCGGCATGATGTCGACGGCCGCCGCCGGCTGGTGGGGACCGGAGTGGGCGATTCCCTTCGGCGTCTTCTGCGGCCTCGTGTTCGGCATCATCAACGGCCTGGGCGTCGCCATCCTGCGCGTACCTTCGATGATCTTCACCCTCGGCATCAACGCCGTGGCCCAGGGCGTCATGGTGCTGCACACCGGCGGCTTCGCGCCGCAGGACCACGCCACCGACCTGATGCACTGGCTGGCGGTGGAACGGGTGGTCCTGGGAATTCCCAACGCGGTCTTCATCTGGGCGCTGCTCGGCGTCGTCATCGTGGTCATGCTGAAACGCACGCCGCTGGGGCGTTACATCTACGCCATCGGCAACCAGGAGAGCGCGACCTACCTCTCAGGCGTCAACACCAAGCTTGTGATCATCACCTGCTTTGCCATCTCCGGCATGTGCTCGGCCCTCGCCGGGGTGCTGCTGGCCGGGTACTCCAACAAGGGATACCAGGCCATGGGCGATCCCTATCTGCTACCGGCCATCGCCGCGGTGGTGCTGGGCGGCACCCACATCCTGGGCGGGCGCGGCACCTATCTGGGTACCGTCGCCGGCGTCATCCTGATCTCGCTGCTGCAGTCCATCCTCTCGGTCATGCAGATGCCCGAGGCCGGCCGCCAGATCATCTACGGCTGCGTCATCGTCGGCATGCTGCTGGTCTACGGCCGCGGCCAGAAGGTGCTGGGGTAGGGCACTTCGCCCGGGCCTCGCCCTTCGAGACGGGACTGCGGCTCTCCTCAGGATGAGGCCCTAAGGATAGACCTCATGGTGAGGAGGCGCGTCAGCGCCGTCTCGAACCATGAGAGCCGCGTTCACGGCCACTGCACCCCGCGGCGGTTCAGGGTGACCGCGTAGAGCGATGTCGTCGCGGTGATGAAGAGGGTGTTCTTCTTGGGGCCGCCGAAAGTCACGTTGGAGACGATCTCCGGCACCTTGATCTTGCCGAGCAGTTCGCCCTTGGGCGAAAAGCAGTGCACGCCGTCGCCGGCGCTCGACCAGATGTTGCCGTCCTCGTCCAGGCGGAAGCCGTCGAAGAGGCCGGAGTCACAGACCGCGAAGACCTTGCCGCCGGTCAGCTTGTTGTCCTTGCCGACCTTGAAGGCGCGAATGTGACGCGGCCCCTCGGAATCGTGGGAGGCGCCGGTGTCGGCGATGTAGAGGATCTTCTCATTGGGGGAAAAGGCCAGGCCGTTGGGCTTGTCGAAGTCGCCGGCCACGATGGCCAGCTTGCCGCTCTTGGGGTCGAGGCAATAGACGTTGCAGGCGCCGATTTCGCTCTCACCCTTGTGGCCCTCGTAGTCGGAGAGGATGCCGTAGGGCGGATCGGTGAACCAGACCGTGCCGTCGGACTTCACCACCACGTCGTTGGGGGAATTGAGGCGCTTGCCCCTGTATTTGTCGGCCAGAACGGTGATCGAGCCGTCCCACTCCGTGCGGGTGACCCGCCGCGCCCCATGTTCGCAGGACACCAGACGCCCTTCCCGGTCGCGGGTATGGCCGTTGGAATAGTTGGAGGGCCGGCGATATTCGGTCACCCCACCGCCCGGCGTCCACTTCATCATCCGGTTGTTGGGAATGTCGCTCCACAGCAGGAAATCCCCGTCGCAGAAGTAGACCGGCCCCTCGGCCCAGAGCGTGCCGGTATAGAGCTTCTCCAGCTGGCAGTTGCCGTTCAGGTAGTCGTTAAACCGCGCGTCACGCGGATCGTATTCCGGAAACATCCCCTGCTCCTCCCCTCGTAGCGGGTCTTACAGACCCTTGTTAGGAAGGGAGTTTAGCGCTGTCATCACCCCCCGCCAATTGGCAGCTTGACGAATACTCTCGATTCACCGTTTCCTACGCCCAGCAAAGCGAAAATCGACAGTCATGCCCGTACTTGTACCAAAGATCTTCAGCGACCCGATGGAATACCTCCAGGCGGAACGCCTCCTGCGTCGACTCTTCGATAGCCTCAAGTGCGAGGACTACCAGGGGCCGATGTGGACCCAGTGGTCGACCAATACCTACAAAAATGGCACTCGCATCTACGACGATGGTTCACCCATCTACAGCCAACTATGCGAGGTGCGCCAAAAAGGAATTGTCGTTTGGCTGAAGGACTCAAAAGAAATGGCGGGATACGGCTTCCAGCCGGAGACTTTCTTCGAAGCGCACCTTCAGCTCTTTGATCCGAATGTCGCCAAGATCGACACCCTCGACATCTCCTGCGTGCTGTCGGACGAAAACCTAGAGAAGGCCGAGAGCCTTATCCGTCTCTACATGGTCGACGATATCAAGCCGGAAGCCCTGGCAGCGACCATCGAGGAACGCGGCCTCGGCTTTCGGAACGTCAGCTCAGCGGGCTGAGATCTCCAGAAGCGTCTCGGCGCAGGCGGTGCCGGAGTATTTGAGGACGGGCTTGCGGAGCAGATTGATCGCCTCGGTCACCGCCAGGCGGAGACCCTCGCCTTATGCCCCACCCTTCGCACCGGCAGCAATTTACGGGGGCGATTAATTCATAGGATTATTCGCCTTGCCCTGAGCCGCTATCTTATCCATTTTCGCTGCGAAGGATTGCCGGATCGGGTGGGGCCGTCCGAGACCCAACATTTTTCTCTTGTAGGAGTTTTGGAATGAAACGAGTTTTCCTGATCGGCGGCGGCGTTGTCCTGGCGCTCGTCGTCATCGTGGTCGCTGTCGGCGTCTATGTCTTCTCGAACCTCGACTCGATCGTCAAAACGGCCATCGAGGAAGTCGGCTCCGAGGTCACCCAGACCAAAGTCTCCTTGAACGACGTCGAACTCTCCCTGTCCGCCGGAAGCGGCGCCCTGCGCGGCTTCACCATGGCCAACCCTCAAGGCTTCAGCGACAACGACGTCGTGCAGTTCAACGAGGTCAGCATCGCCCTGGATCTCGCCACGGTGCAGAACGACCCGGTGGTCATCAAGGAAATCATCATCGATGGGCCGCAAATCATCTATGAGCTCGGCGAGGGCGGGTCGAACATCGAGAAGATCCAGGAGAACGTCGCGGGCGCCTCACAAAAGCAAGGCGGTGGTTCGGCCAGCAGCGACAGCGGCAGCGAGGGACCGAAACTCGTGATCGAGAACCTCATCCTGCGCAACGGAAAGGTGAGCATCACCGCGACGCAGTTGCTGGGCCAAACCATCGATGCCCCCCTGCCCGAAATTCATCTCAAGGATATCGGCAAGGAAAGCAACGGCGCGACGCCGGGTGAGATCGCCGTCATAACCATGGACAGCGTGCTGGCGAAGGTGACAACCGCCGTCGGCTCGGTGGACATCAGCAAGCTCACAGACCAGCTCAACATCAGTGCGGATGACGCAAAGAAGCTGCTGGAGCAAGGCGGCGGCGCCACAAAGGCCGTCGAGGAAGGCGCCGGCGGAGCCGTTGAAGACGCCGGCAAGGCCCTCAAAGGGATCCTGGGGAACTAGACGCGATCATCAGCCCAGCGGCTCAAGGTTCTCCAGGAAAATCTCGGCGCAGGCGGTCCAGGAGTATTTGAGGGCATGCTCGCGGCAGCTTGATGGCTTCGCCCACTGCGGCGCCCAGGTCCTCGCTCAACGCCCCTACTCCGACGACGTCGACGATGTCCAGCGGCACCGGCACCGGAAACGCGGCCACCGGTAGGCCGCTGGCCATGGCCTCCAGCCCCTGTACGCCGGGCCCTAGGCTGGCTACAAGACGGGGGTAAGATTTTCGAACCCTCATCTCCTTGAGGCCTGCCTTGACGGACACTCCGGAAGCCCGCTACGCCGTCTACTACGCCCTGCCCCGCGACTGTGGGACCTGGCGTCTGGCGCAACGCTGGCTGGGCCGCGACTGCGAGAGCGGCGCGGCGCTGCCGCGACCGGCTTTGGACGGCTGGAGCGCGCAAGAGACTGCTGCCGCGACGAAGAGCCCGCGGCACTACGGGTTCCACGCCACCTTGAAAGCGCCCTTCCGCCTCGCAGCGGACACCACGTCGGCCGCCCTGCGCGATCGCCTTGCCGCCTTCGCCGTCCGGCAACGCCCCTTTCAGGCACCGCCGCTGAAGGTTTCGGCCATCGGCCCCTTCCTGGCCCTGACCCTTTCTGCGCCCTCGGCGGAGATGACCTGCCTGGCGGAGGCGGCGGTCCGGGACCTCGATCAGTTGCGGGCACCACTCACGGAAAAGGATCTGCAACGCCGCCTCGGCAAGGGGCTGACCCCGCGCCAGGAGGACTTGCTGCGGCGCTGGGGTTATCCCTACGTACTGGAGGAGTTTCGCTTCCACATGACCCTGACCGGCCCGCTGGACGAGCCGGATCTGCGCGAGCGCCTGCAGACCGCCTTGACCGCCCTCTTCCGCCCCGAGCTCACTCAGCCCGTTCCGGTAGAGGAAATCTGCCTGTATAGTCAGGAGACTCAAGAAGCGCCCTTTCGCCTGATCGACCGCTTCGATTTCGGTGCGTCACCGGAGGCGAAAGCAAGCGCAGAAAAAGGACAAGCCAACCCATGACCGAAGCTCAAGAAAACAAGGTGCCGCCGGCGAAGACCGCGGCCGGCGAAATCGCCGATCCCGTCGACCATGTGCTGTCGCTGCTCGCGGAGATGGGCCACAGCCGCTACGACGGCGAGGAGGTCACGCAGTTGGTCCACGCGCTGCAGTGCGCCACCTTCGCCCAGCAGAGGGGCGGTTCCGACAACCTCGTCGCCGCGGCGCTGCTGCACGACATCGGCCATCTGGTAAACCCCAAGGACGAGGGCGCCTCAGCCCGCGGCATCGATGCCGCCCACGAGAAGATCGGCGCCAACTACCTGGCGCGCTGGTTCGGCCCGGCAGTGACCGCGCCCATCGCCCAGCACGTCAACGCCAAGCGCTATCTCTGCCAGGCCGAAGACGGCTATTTCGAGCGACTCTCCGAAGAGTCGGTGCTCACCCTCTCGCTGCAGGGCGGCCCCCTCACCGCGGAGGAAGCCGCGGCCTTCCTGTCACGTCCCTATGCCGAAGATGCCGTGGCCCTCAGGCGCTGCGACGAACTGGCGAAGGACCCCGAGATGCGCACCCCCACACTCGAGGACTTCCGCCCGCTACTCGAGCGCGCCGAGCGCAGCGCCGGGGCCTGAGGTGGCCGGACCGACCACATCGCCAGGCCGCCTGATCCTGGTGGTCGGGCCGAGCGGCGCCGGCAAGGACAGTCTGATCGAAAGCGCGCGCCAGGCGCTGCGGGACATGCCGCTGTTCGTCTTTCCGCGGCGCATCATCACCCGCCAGAGCGACCCCGGCAGCGAGGACCATTTTACCCTGACCGAGCAGCAATTCACGCAGCAGCAGGAAGCCGGCGCTTTCTTCCTGCATTGGCGCGCGCATGAACTGCGCTATGCCCTGCCCGGGTCCCTCGCCAATGCCCTGGCTGCCCGACAGACGGTCATCGCCAACGTATCGCGGACCGTGATCGACGAAGCGCGGCGGATCCACCCCGCCACAACCGTGGTCTTCGTGACCGCGCCACCGGAGGTCTTGGAGCGTCGCCTGCTCGCGCGCGGCCGCGAAGACTCCAGCGCCGTGGAGCGCCGACTTGCCCGCGATCCCGCGCCGCCCGGCGGTCCCGGTGTGGTCACCGTCATGAACGACGGGCCTCTCGAGGCCGCCTTGGAGCGCTTTTTGACCCTCCTGAAAGCCCCGGCAACGGCCTGATCCACCACCGGGATTCAATTTCTGCCCAATCGCTGAAACCGCTTCCGAGCGACCTTCGTAACTTAGGATAGGAAGCAAAGCGCTTCCGCCGAAGGCCTCCCCCTTATGGGGCACCTCCAATGAACTGTTTGCCGAAGCGGCAAACTTGGTTAAGGAAGCGTTACATGTTTGCAGCAGAGATTCGCGTTATCTCACTTTGCACCCGCCTCTCCCGGCGGATAAGCCGTGCAAGCAGCAAGACAGGTCGCACCATGGACGACACAACCGTACTGCAAGACCCGTTCAGCCATATCTCCCGGGTGGTCTCCGACATGCTGCCTTCTACAGCCGAGGAAATCGCCGAAGCCTCCGGGTTGGATTCCGTGAGCACCGCCGCCTTTCTCAATGAAATGGCGGGCCGCAACCGGATCATGTTCAATCCGCTGACCAAACGCTTCAGCCTGCCGAGGGCAAGAGCGGGCGCCGGGATCGCCGCCTGAGGCGGCCATCGCCGGCAGCGGCGTTGTTGCCGCCAACATACTTAGCGCCGAATTAACCGCTTTTTTCCACCTCCCTGTTGTACTGCGACTTGAGGAGCTGGAACCATGTTGTTCAGATACCTGACTTTTATCCTATTCGTCTTGGCAAGCGCCGCGATGACCCCGGCGCAGGCACAGGATCGCGCCGCCTTCGATCTGGCGTCGCGCGACCATGCGATGCCGGTCGATACGGACTTCAACGTCGTCACCGCGATCGACGTCTCCGATTCCATCACCCGCCACGACGAATGGCTGCAGTATGCCGGGCTTGCCCGTGGCGTTGTCGATCCGGCCTTCCTCGCCCGCGTCGCCGAGGGCATGGAGCAGCGCATCGGCTTCCTCGCCTTCACCTGGTCGAGCGGCGGACAGTTCGAAGTCATTGTGCCCTGGACGGTGATCGAAACCCGCGCCGACGCCGAGCGTGTGGCGGCCATCTTCGATGCTGCGCCACGGATCGACCGCAGGGGTTACGGCAGCTATCGGCCCTCCGGCCTGGCCGCACCGAAGGGAGGCATGACCGACATCGCCGAAGCGGTGACGGCTGCGCTGGACCTGGCCATGGCGGCGCCCTATCCGGCGCGCCGTTCGGTGATCAACATTCTCAGCAACGGTGTCGACAACGACGGCCGGGACCCGACCGCCGTGCGCGACCAGGCGATCCGCCTGGGTGTCACCATCAACGGCGTCGTCTTCGGCGGCCGCCAGGATCTGCCCGACTACTTCCGGCGCAACGTCGTCGGCGGCCCCGGCGCCTTCCTGATGACGGTCGCCAAGCCCGCCGACCTGCCCAAAGCCCTGGAAAAGAAGTTCTGGCAGGACCTTATCGTCAGCCTGCCCGCACCGGTCGCGGGCTAACCTTCCCCGAAACTAAATCGCGGCGATGCCGACGGCCTGGGCCGACCAGCGCGCCGCGTCCTGGCGGTAGCGCTGATTCATGGGGCTGCTGGGCTTCAGCTCGATGCGCTCGTTGGCAAGTTCACGCAGCAGAGCATAGTGGCCATCGCGCTTGGCCGCTTCCAGCAGGGTCAGGTCGAAGACGTCGCGCTGGGCGTGACTGCCGCCAAAGCGATTGAGCCGGCTGCGGATCGGCCGCAGCAGACTGATGCAGGTGGTATAGTCGCCGCGCCCGAAGGCGCGCAGCGCCGAACAGAGCGGATAGCCGACTTCCCAGGTCATTCTGGCATTGCCGGTGCTGCCGGTCATGGTCTGCTGCTGGGCCGCCATCAAATTCTCGGCCGCCTTGTCACGGCCATCGGCGACAAAGGCCATCATGGCGTGGGCGTCGTTGAAGGCATAGAAGCCGTCGGTCGCCAGAGGCTCCCAGCAATCGGCCAGTTCTCGCCAACGGTCGCCGGTATCGACACCACGCAGGTAGAGGCGCCACAGCAGGGCCGAAGCGTCCAGAAGGTCGAGCACGACGCGGGAGCGATCGCCACGGATCGGCTCGTCGTAGAGCGCCAGCACCTGATCGATCTGCTCCAGGTCCAGATGAAACAGCGCCAGGTGCCACCAGTTGTGGACGGCAAAGAAGCTGTTTTCGGCCCAATCGCGCTCGCGCCTGATCATCCAGTCGATGCCGTCCTGCTGGCGGCCCTGCATCTCCATCACGTGGGCGACGGCATGCTGGGCCCAGGCGTCGCGCGGATTGAGGTCGATGGCCCGATGGCCCATCTCCTCGCCACGCGCATAGTCGCCGCTCTCCTCCAGGCCGAAAGCGTACATGCCAAGGACCGCGTGATAGCCGGACACCTCCGGCGACCACTCCGGCAGCACCCGGGCGATATGGTCGCGCAGATTGCGGGCATCGCCGGTATAGAAGTCGCAAAGGTGCAGGGTCTGAAGCGCCAAGGCGTCGCGCGGACCGTCGATCAGCACATTCTCCAGGGAAGAGACCGTTCCTTCCCAACTGCCCTGCAGAAACTGTCGGAGGGTCATGAGATGGCGGCGCTCCCGGGCGTTGGTCTTCAACTGGGCCGCGGCGTCGAAGCTGGCCTGAACCTCCGGCATCGCCTGGGCTTCGGTCGCCAGTGCGTGCATGTAGGCGCGGAAGCAATGGGCCATGACGAAGTCCGGACTCTCGACGATGGCTTGCTCGATGGTTGCCAAGGGATCGCCGCTGTAGCACTGAAATTCGGCCAGCGCCGTTTCATAGAGAGCTATCGCAGCCTGTGAGGCGCCGCTTACCGGCTCTCCACGTGCATCGACATATGTCATCATCATCCTGGTCTCTTCCATCTGGTGAGGCGGCGCTTGCATTGGGATATAGTCATGCAGCCGTCCTCTACCGCCCCGAAGCGACGTAGCTTTGTGCGAAAACCCACAACGTTACAATTGAAACACAACCAACGGCGGCAATCCGCCAGCTAACCCCCTGTGGCATTTAGGGACCAGTCGTAGGCGGTGCCGCCGATTTCGCTGATCTCCGCCAGTTGGGCGGCCAGGGGCGACGCGGCGAATTGCCTGAGGTGTGCAAGCAGGCTCTCCGTAGAACCGCCGAAATCTTCCAGGAACCAATCGTAGATTTTGGACACCACGATCTTGTCACCGTCGATGGTGACGCCGCGCGGGTGGTTGACGTAGGCGCGGGCGGCCCGGTCCAGCCTGTCCTCGATGTCGGCACCACGATAGGCCTCCGCCGCCAGGCTGGGACACCCCAGGGAAGCGCAGTTGATCGCGTAGTGTACGCGCGGGTCGCCCCAGATCGGCCGGAGGATGCGGTGCTCGATGTCGCTGAGGGTCAGCGCCTCGCCTTCGACCGTCACCAGTTCGGCATCCCAGGGCCCATCGGCGAACCATCCGGGCGAGATGTCGATATCCCGGATCGAAGCGACAGGAAAATGGTCGGTTACGACCTTCAAGGTCACCGCGTTGTAGAGGTTTATCCAGTAGGCGAGCTGTTCGGCTCGATCGTATCGACTGATTTCCACCGCAGCCAGATCCGCTACCGCCTGGTCGAGCGCCGCCGCTTGCTCTCTCGCCAAGGCCAGGTAGTCGACGCGGTTGATGCCGTCGGCGCCGCGGACCACCACCCGCCGCAGCAAGCTATCCCAGGCGGCATAGTCGACCGCCGCGGTGTTGGCGGCGTCATGGCGCTGCCAGCGCGGCCAGAGGTCGGCCGAAGGCGCAAAGAGGCGCTCGGCCGAGGTGAAGCCGGCGAGCGGCAGGATGAG
>PJEL010003630.1_pt1 | contig 13071 bp, 6 predicted proteins | sample 1853271 | NCBI WGS metagenome assembly PJEL01 (sample SAMN08108733, study PRJNA415343) | Invertebrate metagenome, whole genome shotgun sequencing project. | host: Globobulimina | place: Sweden: Gullmar Fjord | collected 2015-08 | reverse complement strand
GTCGACGCCGTCAGAGATATAGCTGCTCTCGCCGGTCCAGGTCAGGGTTGGCGTCTGCACCACCGTCGTCTGGAAAGGCATCCGGTATGAGTGGTCTGCATTGCCGCCATGACAATGGACACACAGGTTGCTTGAGCTGCCCCTTATCCAGACCTTGCCGGTACTGGCGGGAAGCTGCACATCCACCGGGGAGGGCGGTTGAGAACGGTATGTAACGTAGGTCACTATATCATCATTGTGATACCACATCTGGAGGCCTGGTTCCTTGCCGATCAATTTGCCGTCGCGCACCATAGTCAACTGGGTTGACCCATGCACGTTATGACAGATCACACAGGTCTGACGGCTATTGACGGTAGCGACGGAGATAGGGTCGTAGTCAGATGAATACTGAACCAAGGCTCTTCCCAGGTGAAATGCATGCCTGTTTATGCACGAGACAGTCGAGGTAATTGTGCAACCAGTTACCATGTTCGTGTTCATGTTTGAGCCGCTAATGAATGGGCCGGAATCGTGGCAACTGTAACATAATCTGAAGCGATCAGCGTCGTTTGGCGGCGATCCTGGGTTAGCTTTCCATGGGACTTGCATCGGCTCCTGCCCACCGACCAGATTGAGCCGGTAACCCTGACGGTACACACTGGGGTCTGTCTCTTGAAGGTTGCCATCATCAAAGGTGCGGGCCAAGCCATCTATATGAGCGGTGGAAAAATCATGACAATCGTCGCACTCCAATCCAGCCCCGTCTGTTATCCCACCACTGGCCGGGTATGTCTCTGTATCCGTCAGACCATGACCGGTCTTGTAATAGCCCCAGCCCAGGGCGTAAGCGTCATAATTGTAGCTGCCGTCTTCATCGCCAATTACATTCGGCGCAGTAACGACAAAGGTCGCACTAATAACAGAAGGCGTTTCGTCGTGACAGCTGGCGCACCATCTCTCTTGGCCCGAGATCAGATTGCTGCCGCTGTAAACCCCGGTCCTCCAGTTATTCTTGGCCCCAATGATGGCATCATCTACCCCGTTGTAGGTTCCTCCGGGGCTGTGACAATCATCGCAAACATCTGTCTCTGAAAGATCGTATTGCCCATCTCCACTGCCATCGGTACCAGAGTTGAAAAACGGGAAATTGTTTATATCGTGGCAGGAATCGCAATAGATAGCCGGCCCTATGAGATCGTTAGCGTCGCTTTCAGTGTGGGTTGAATGGCTTTGGTAGCTCCCATTTCCCTGGCTGGCTTCTGCACCGGCGGTGTAAGGATAGCTGGCGTCAGGGTCGTATAGCGCACCCGCATCGTGGCCGTGGCAGGGCACACAATCGGGGCCACTCGCCCCGACCCCATGTATAAACCCACTCTCATGGGCATGGCAGGGGATGCACCGCTCTTCCCGATAATCGGTTCCATTAAGGTGATCGTCACCGCCAAAATGGTTGGTCATCGGATAGCCAGTGTTGTTGAGGTTGTTGTGGCAGGTAGCGCAGATATCGTCGGCAGTTTGAGCCGCACTTTCGGGAACGCCGCCGGCAGTGTCGGCCTCGTCGTATGAATTGGTGCCAGTGAAGCTGGTAAAGACCACTAACCCGGTGGTGATACCGCCCGTAGAACTGATCACCACAACCGGCTTGATAGTGTAGAAATTACTGCTGCCGTGGGTATCATGGCATTGGACACACTTTAATTCAAAGCTGGCCTCGACTGTATAACCCCCACCTTGATTGGTGTGGGTGGATACTGCTGGAGCATTGAAATCGTTGTGGCAACTGTTGCAAAAAGCGTTGGCCTGCTCGATGGAGGTAAGGAGTCTGGAGTTAAGGGCGGTATGCCCCCGGTGGCAAGCAGCACAGTTGCCGGTAGTGGCCGTATAACCACCGTGTGGGTTGGGGTCATAGCCCAGAACGGAATCGATAAGAATGAAGGATAATAACCCTACCAAACCAAGCATTATAGAAACCAAAACAATAACCCGGCGAATGAAGTCCAGTTTGTTAATTAGATACACTGATTGATTACGTCTTTCAAAGTTCTGCTTTTCAGATCATCAATAAGGATGGAATGTGATAGAAAAACCCGTTTTTTGGCTGATGGTCTCAAAATTTATAAGGGTCAAACACATCTCAAACAACACTACATCGGATTAGGGAAGGAACGGATAAAAAAAGGTGCGAAATCCGTTGTTTTCTCGATTCGCTGTAGTGTTTGGGTTGTTCAAAATGGTTCCTGATCGAAAAAAACGGGTTTCTTTTCTTATCTCAAACTCAGGTTAATTATACCATCAAATGTTCAAATCCCTAAATAAAAAACTCGGCTTGGAAGCAGTATATATTGAAATGCTCCCCCTATAAATAGAGTCCTTTACTTACTCCCGATTTTAAGGTATACTACAAAGGCCAGTTTCTTTAATCACTCCTAAATCTGTTTCAAACCCATACCTTCTCATACAACACTCAACTCTCACCCAACTTGTTATCAAACTGGAGTTTGGGAACAAGTTGGGAACTGTTTTTCATTTACAACTTTATTGCGCTTTACCAACTATTGCTATTTCACCCCATTCATCCTCTGCATCACTTGCTCTACCTGCTTGTAATAAGAAAGAGAGCCTTAAATCATAAGCTCTAAAGCATGTTTCTTAATGGAGGGTAACTATGATTATTATTCGCCGACTTATATCGCTTCTAAGCCTTATACTCCTATTTTGTGTACTCACATTTGGGTTTTTGAGCCTGGGGTCGCGCTTGTATACTCAACAGGTTTTAGCCAGGTGGGACAAGGAGCGAGCCGAGTTGAGGGGGCCACTGCTGACCTTACCGCCCGCAGATGAAGACCACTTCGATTCAACCACCACTCTGGCCTTTCTTTTAGGTTGCGTCGCTCCCCAATCGACCATTATTGCTGCTGGCCCAACCACAATTAAACGGGCTGACCCGGTCACGCCACCAAGTGGGCAGCAACAGATTGAAACAGAACTAATAGAAATGACCCTACAAGGGACTTTGTATGGAGGGACGCTGGTAGGACCAGTGGAAATCCGCGAGGACCCCAACCGCGTCTCCCCCGGACGCATTACCGAGCTTAAAGCCGGCACAGACTTCCCCGCCGAGAGTTTCTTTGACGTTTTTATCGAAGTTGACATTATGGGAGTCACCCTGATCAACAAAAACCCCGTACCGATGCGCCGGATTATCAACGAAATCCCTCCGCTTTTGATTGATTATTTGCCACCCCCCGATCTGATGGTGCATTTATATGATAAAAGCAGTGACATCTATTGGGGCTGTATGACCCATCCCAAACATGGCACCCTCCCCCCCATCATAAAAATACCTTCAATCCCTGACCCGCTTGGCCCTGACATCGTCACTTTTACTATAACGATCAAAAACCCTTATGCTGCCAATTCAATTCTCGTACAATTGGCCGATGCTGTCCCCTTTCCTGATTTTCAACTACAACCACCCCCTCCCGAAATAATAACAGGACCTGTTAGCAATATTGAGGTGATGAATCCAGATACTCTAGCACAGCAAATTATCTGGGGCGCCCCCTCAGACCCGACCAACCAGGTAAATTTGAACCCGCTCCAACAGGTGGTTATTGAATTTCACGCCAATGTCACCGGCACTGCCGGAGCTATTATTCCCAACATTATTCAAGTTGATTCACCCCCATTGGGCCTGGATCCCAGCACTCCTATAACCGTGACCCAACTGGTGTTGGGTGGGAAGGGCAACATGACCTCTTCCAAAAAAGAGGCCCAACCCTTTGTAGAGTCGGGCGGCAGAGTAACCTACACCATCGAACTGTCCAACAGCGGGGTTAACGGCGCGGCCCACATTACCCTGTCTGATTTCATCCCCCCCAATACATCTTATGTGGTCGGTACGGTAACGGGTGGGGCTAACTATAACGCCGGCCCAAAAAGCATTACGGTCAATAATTTAGAAATTCCCATTCAAACCACCATCATCATTCAATATGTCGTCACCCTGACCAATGTCCTTACTGATGGTGACGTTATCAGCAATACCGCCGTCTTTACTGACAATTGGGGTAACGTCTTCCCGCTTAAGGCTTATACTGTAGTGGCTGATAATAACATGCCAAAGAAAATGTTTTTTGAAGATAGCCCCATTTTTGAGGATGGTTTTGAAAGTGGCGACACAACACGCTGGAGTTCTTTTGTAGCCGACCGACAGGGGCGGGGGGTTAAAGATGGAACCCAGGTGCGGGTTACAAATTCAAGCAATAGCGACCTGACCATTGAGGCTGTTATAACCGACAGCACCAAAGATGGCTGGATTACAGGCACAATTAGCTCTAATATTAGCCAAACGGTAACCATTACCCTTGAAACCACAAATGGCCTAAATGTAAGCCAAAGTTTTGTGTTTGGTACGGCCTTCAGGTATTTGCCAATTATTATCAAAAGTTGAGGGTAACATTTATTTAATAACCGTTCAGCCCCCAACCTAAATAGAACGCTGATAACGCTGATGATGCTGATTTTCGCTGATTTTTTTATGGGGGGTGAACGATTATCTTATTTAATCTAACCCACCCACATATCAAACGTAAATAGAGTAGCCAGTAAACCCATCAACAAGATGCTAAAGATGCTCCAGGCGCGGTCAAAGGCTTCATTTTGACCCAGCCGCCCCAGAAACAGAAACACTGCTGGTGCGGCTAAAATGTAGCGGCTCATGCCCTGGGCGGGGCCGCTGGTGAGCGATAAAACAATAACCGCTAAACTGTAAAGCGATAAGTCGGGGTAAGGTCGAAAGGTAAAAAAAGAGGCGGTCAAGCCCAGTATAATTGCTGCAAACTCAATTAGATAATAAACCGCTCGTTGTGAATTAGGGCCAAACAAGGCTTGATAACCCTCGGACCAGGTAATGAAAGAAACCCCCAGCGATAAAACCCCCCGGCCAAAAAAGTTTTCCTCAACAATGCCAAAGGCAAGCCCCCAATATGAAAATTTCCAAATAAAAAAGGCTACTACCGGAGCCAAACTGACTAAGGCTTTAAAAAATGCCTTCCAGGGAATACCTTGATAATAAATTTGTCGCCATTCTAAATCGAGGTCCAGCCAATCGCCACTTCTAAGCCAGGGTAAGGCCAAGGGAATGACCAATGTTGCTCCGGCGGCTTTGGTCCAGGTTGCCAGAATGCTTAACAAGGCAGCCCACAGCAGACGTTTGGGCCGGATGAGGGCTAAACCCAGACCGACATATAATCCTTCTGTATAAAGCTGAGCTAAAAAGAAACCTGTAGGAAACATAATCAAATAAGAAGCGGTGCGAATGGCTCCGGACTCGCCCAGTTCATCACGAGCCAGATAATACAGTCCAATCATTCCGGCCAATGTTCCCAATACAGATACCAAAATACCGGCCAGTGTAGCTGTTGCAATGGTCGATAAGCCCAAAATTTGTAAGGGCCAGGCTACAATGGAAAAAGCCGCCATCGATTGACCGGGTTTATGTGGTTGAGAAAGCGAAGCGGGTGTTGAATTAGCGGGGAAATTTGAGGGGGTAACGGCCCAATAATTAAGTAGACCCTAATGAGGCTGTTGCTCAGGGTGATGACCTCCAAAATCCGGACCACCCCTGCCCTGGTGCTGGCAATGGTACTGTTGGAAATCAGAGCATCAGTCGTATACTGCATCGCGCAGAACCGGGCAGGTCATACAGTGTCCCCCACCGCGACCGCGCCCCAATTCAGAGCCATCAATTTCCAAAACGGTAACGCCCGCTTTGCGCAGCCGGGCGTTGGTCCATTCATTGCGATCGTAGGCCACCACTACGCCGGGTTGTAAAGCAAGCACATTATTGCCATCATCCCACTGCTCTCGCTCTTGTTCAAACTCGTCGCCGCCAGTGGGGATAACCCGCAATTCTTTGAGCTTAAGAGCTTCTTGTACCACCTCAATCCAGCCCTTTTTCTCCATTTCAACATTCAGATCGTCCTCATTGTCGCCGGGATAATAACTAATCGACTGGATACGGTTGACAATTGGCTCAAAGATAGTAACCAAGTCGCGGTCGCAAAAGGTAAAGATTGTATCAAGATGCATATTGGCCCGGTCACGCGGCATTTTGGCCGCAATAACGCGGGTGGCCGCATTATGCTTAAACAACTTTTGGGCCACTTGACTAACGGCCTGATAAGTGGTGCGTTCGCCCATCCCAATCAAAACCACGCCTTTACCCACCGGCATCACGTCGCCGCCCTCAAGGGTAGCGCTACCACGATTTAGTTCGGGGGGATCGCCCCACCAGATGTTGAAATCGCCACCTTTAAAGGCCGGATGATATTTGTAGATAGCAGTTAAGTGCAATGTTTCCTTACGACGCGCCGGCCAAAACATAGGGTTGAGCGTGACCCCGTTGTAAATCCAGCAAGAACTGTCGCGGGTAAACAACTGGTTGGGCAGTGGCGGTAACACAAACTCTGTTCCGGCGTAAGCCCTGCGAGCATACATTCGCAACTCACTGGGAAGTTCATCTACAGTCACGCCCCCAATCAGATAGGCCACCAACTGGGTTGACTCCATCTCATCCATCCAGGCCCGCATTTCTGCCACGCCACGCACCCCAACCTCGTCCGCGGTTATCTTGTGATCCAGCACATAAACTCGACCCTCAGCATCATCTACAACATCTTTAAGCAGTTCGTGGACGTGCATAACCTCAACCCCAAACTCGACCCGCATCAAGTCAACAAAGGCATCGTGATCTCGCCGCGCTTTACGCGACCAAATAACATCCTCAAACAGTAATTCATGACAGTTGGTTGGAGTTAAGCGCCGCATTTCAGGCCCTGGGCGATGCACAATGACCTTACGTAATTTTCCAACTTCTGAATGTACTCCAAACTCTAGCATTCTTTTACTCCTTTCAAACATTTCAGGCCACCACCTGACTGTACCCTTCTTGATTCTTGGCAATGTGGATTACATGACCAATATCCTGCTCAAATGTATCATCGTGGCTGATGACCACCAATTGAGAGAAACCCTTGATCCGAGCGATTTGCTCGGCCAGGCTAGCCCGGCGTTCGGGATCAAGGTTGGTGGTTGGTTCATCAAAAAATGCGACATCCACCGCCGACATGCTCTGCAATAAAGTTAACCGCACTGCCAAAGCGCTCGCCATAGCTTCGCCCCCGGAAAGCTGTTGGAAATCGCGCTCAAAACCATCTCGCCTGATCGTAATAGAGTATGTTTCATCCCAATTCAGTTCTTGCTGGTGGTCATTCATAATATCGGCAAAGAATTCATCAGCTTTGAGCGATATTGCCTTAACCAGGCGCTTGGTTACTTCCGGCCCGGCATCGCGGATGGTTCGCCGCATAAATTCGACGACATTCTGCAATTCTTCCAATCCTCCACCTTCTTGCTTGAGGTTTTCCAATTCCGCAGCAATGGCTTCCAAGTCGGTAATTTTCTCTTGAAGTTTCTCCAGTTGTCGGCGATAACCTTTTAGCTCGGTTTCGAGTTGAGTTTGCCGGGTGTGGCTCTTTTCTTGCTCTTGTTGGGTTGATTGGTGCTGGTCAAGGTTGTATGCCGCTTTAGCCTGAGTGAGACTGCTCTGGACATCCTCTTTAGCGTTCACCACCTGATCCACTTTTTGCTTTGTTTCTTCAAATTGGGTCTCCCGCTGGGACAAAGTTTCAGCCGTGGCCCGCTGTTCCAGATAGATTTGGTGCGCCGCCCTGGTTTTTTCCAGGATAGCATTAAGCTGCTCAAATGTTTGATCAAGATCAGCGAAGGGCTGCAATTCTGCTTCAATTTCGGCCTCTTGGGCCTGTTTTGCCTCAAACTCTGTTTGCTTTTTCAACTGTTCAGTTTCAAATTGCGGACGTTTGTTAGCTTCAACCTGCGTTGCTTGCTGTTTACGGTGCGGGTTACCAAGTTCCTCCAAAGCTCTTGTCACGACTTTAAGTTGAGCAGAGGCCCCAGACAGATCGGTCACTTTGTCTTGCCATTGAGCCAGAATCTTTCGTTCCGCTTCAAGCTCAGCTTTCAAATCGGTCAATCTGTCTGGCGAAACCAGATTGCTTATTTCAGTTTGGAGTTTACTGATTTTTTTTCCCAAATCTTCACGCTCATCATTCACCTGCTGGCGCTGTTTCTGCTGGTCTGCCTTTTGCTGGCCTAATGCTTGGTTGCTGGTTTTGAGTTCTTTAACTTCTGTCGGCCCATCGCTCAGTTTTTTGATATCCTCACCCCATTGGGTCAAGTTAATATGCCTCTGTTCAATATCATCTCGTAGCCGAACTATGTCGGACTGACGGGCCAACTGGCTAATTTCTCCTTGTCGCCTGTTCTGTTCCTCTTCGTCAATCTCATCAGCTTGCCGCAACTCTGTGCGTTGTGCTTTTAATTCTGCCAGCCTTTTTCGTATCTCAGCAACTTGTTTCTGGGAATGTTTGACCTGTTCTGAAACATTACTCAAGTCCGCTACTTGCTGCTGAAGGTCGGTTACTTCAGAACGATAAGCAGAGATTTCCTGCTGCTGCTTAACCAATTGGGCCACGGTTGCTAACTGTTCCTGCTCCTGCCGTGCTTGTTTGATTTGCTGTCCGAGTTGTTTGAGGGTCTTGTTTGTTTGTTTTAATTTGGCTTGAGCATTTTTAAGGTCAGCCTGAACATCTTTTTGTTCAGCCTGGTAATGAGTTTTAAGAGAAGTAATATCGTACTCAGATAAGGGTTTCTGGCAAACAGGGCAAGGTCTCTCTGTTTCGACTTTTAAGGCCTTCAGTGCTTCAGTAATAGCTGATAGTTTGGTTTTATAGCGGCTGAGGTCACTATTAATTGAGTCGCGCTGCTCATTAGCGGCAACATGCTCACTTTCCCAGGTCTGGATCTGCTCAGTCAATTTATTTCGCTGTTCAAACTCTTCCTCAAGCCTGGATAATTCAGTTTCGGCTTCAGCCAATCGGTTTTCTGCGCTTTCCAGGTTACTTTGCAGATTTTTCAACTCTTGTGCTTTCGATTGCCACTCGCTCAGAGTGGTCCGGGCTTGCTGATGGGCGGTTTCCTGACCGTCAAGCAGCTCTTCAAACGAGGCCACTTTATCCTTACGCTGTTGCCTGGACTCATTGATCGCTTCCAATGCCTGTTCGAGTTTGCTCCGCTGAACCAATTCAGCTTCCAGCTCACTCAACTGACTCTGGCTTTGTTCCAAAGTTTGTTCTGTCGTCTTAATCTGTTTTTGCAAGTTTTCGTACTCAAACAATCGGCCTTGAGCAATTTGTAATGCTTGCCGCCCCTCCTCAAGTTGATTTTCCAGGCCATTTAATTCTTGATCCAGGGCCTCCAATTCACCCCTTAATTTATCACGAGGCCTTTGAAGATCCTGAATTTTCTGCCTCATTTCTTCTCTCTTCTTTACCTGGGCCTTAAAGTTGGTCAAGTCATGCTGTAAATTTTCCAGCCGTTCTTCTTCTTCACCAACTCGCTGTTCCGCAGCCTGCAAATCAGCTACAGCCTTTTCTGCGTTGTTGTGTTCTTTCTCCAACTCCTCCTGCTTTTCTACAAGTGGCTTCAGCTCGATCAATCGTGCTTCTGCCTCCGCAATAGCAGCCAATTGCTTCTCCAAATCAGCTACGGCTTGCTGAGCTAAGGCCAATGCCCGTTGACATTTCCCCAATCGTGATTGTATTTCGTCGCGCTCCTTACGTTTTTCTTCAAAATCCTTACGTTCTTGATTAGCTTGCTCATAAGCCTGATAATCTGCCGTGCACTGCTCTACTTTGGCCTGAGCTTGTTTGGCTTGTTCCAGGGCAGTCCTAGCCGTTTTGAACTGGGCTTCCAGGCCCTTGCGCCGTTCGTCCAAAGTCTGAAGCTGGCCCTTAAGTTGGCGGATATCTTCTTGTTGCTGCTCCATCAAAGTCAATTTTTCAGCTAATTCGACCAGCTTGCCACTCTCCTGGCGGTATTGTGAGTCGCTGTCTTTAATGTTGTCTTCAAAATCTTGGGCCTCATCTTTTAATTGGGGGAGGTCTTCTAATTTACCAAGTCTATGCGCCTGCTCCTTTTCATTCTCAGTGCGTTGATCTTTTACGTTTTTAACAACATCCAACATATTGTCCCAAACTTGTTTGTAATCTTCTACCCCTAGCAAAGGATCAAATACTTTTCTGCGATTAGCCTCGGTCAGTAAAAAAGAGGTGGTCAACATGCCTTGCGGTACACCAATGGCATTTTCAAACAGGGCTTGTAATTCAGTGCTGGCTTCTACACCCATACAATCCCGGAGCCATTGTTGAACATCACTAACCCCGCTTGCCACCTGCCGCTTTGTTTGCGGATCATACACATAAGGCGTACCCCCCTTTAGCGGGCGAACCACCTGATAGGCTCGATCATCGCGGCTGTCAATGACCGTAATGCTTATTTTCCCTTTTTTGGCCTGGAGATTGATGAGTTGATCCTGGTTTTTGTAAGATGATTGACCAAACAAAGCCAAGCCAATAGCCTCCAGGATGGTAGTTTTGCCGGCTCCATTCTGACCACAAATAGCGTTAACGCCTTGAGTCAATTTTATGCTTGTGCTTGGCCCGTAGCTCTTAATATTGTGTAACTCAACCCGATCAATCCACATCTTGCTTCTCCATTTTAGCCCTGAGTTGGGCCAATTTCGATTTTAAGCCGGATATATCCTCAATATCCTTTGTGTTGGCCAGGGCTGCCATTCGTTTTGAAATGGCGGTAGCAATATCTTCAGGCTCATTTCCGCTAAGAGCCATCACCTTGACTTCAAGCATCAGCTTGGCCCATTCCTCGGCCTGATCTTTGAAACGACTATCACGAGTGATCAAATCGGTGAAGACACTCCGCTCCAAGTCAGCCCGATCCAGGCGTTCATCCATTATAATTTCATATTCAGTTGAGCGCGTATTATTACGAACTAAAGCTTTAAGCGGATTGATAATCTCGATGATCATATCTTCGATGAAACGTGTATCCAAATCGTAGCGGTCAAAAGCCAACACACCCTCTAACCAGACCTGTACAACCGGCTGCATGTGGCCCAACTTTATAGCCTGATTATGATCTTTAAGTAGCGAGCGGACGGCCTCATAGAGCGTGGTCGGTGTTTTGTAGCCATCCACTTCAAATTGAATGCGGTGCATAGGCCGACGTTTACTCTTGGTGTGCTGGGTCTGATGGCTGCTTGGGTTGACCGTAACGTGATACCATCCGCCATGCCAGCGCCGCTCATCCATACCACAAGCTTCGAGCGAGCCGGGATTGTATATCCAGTTGTCGTATTCTGCCGGTTTGTGAACATGCCCCAGGGCCAGGTAATTGATGTACTTCTTTAGGGGAGCAATGGTACTGTGGCTAATGGCTCCATTTAGATTGGGAACTTCTCCTTCTAACCCAAAGTGGGCCATAAGAATGGTGAAGTGATTAGGGGAGGGTAATTTTTCTATGACCTCGGGCAGCTCCTCCAAGATTGATGGGGTTGAGGCTCCTACATAATTCAAGCCAATCACACGAACGCCTTTGATATCAATATACCCTCCTCCGCGCCCATTTGAGGGGGTAAGTTCTATTTGTCCGCCCTTAGAAAATGTTGGCTTTAGTACGGTCAGGCAATCATCCGCTTGAAGGTAATCTAGCCAGGAAAAGCGGCTACCGTATCTTGTGCCATCGTGGTTGCCGTTAATGGCAATGGCCGGAATCTTGGCTTCTCGGAGTTGGTCTAAAGGGCGTTTAGCTTGCAGAAGCGTGATGGGATTAATGGCCGCTTTATGAAAAAGATCACCGGCAATCAAGACAAAATCAACTTGTTTCTCAATGGCATCATCAACAGCCTGACCAAAAACTCGACTAAAGTCTTTTAGACGATCTTCAGATTGATATTGTTGATAGCCGAGGTGAACATCGGCTAGATGGAAAAATGTTGTTGCCATATTTACCTACCTATCTATTTTATGGGATAGGAATTTATAAAATCCCTACACCCAGAAATTGGAGAAAGGCGGAGGGACACCCCCCGCAACCCCCCGACCCTAACAGGCTTTTTTACCATTCCAGATACAATAGCTTGGCCTGGTTGAATATTTACCGTAGCTACTTTAGGGAGTTCCAAAAAAATAAACCTCCCAAAACTATAAGGGTAACTTAAACTTTTGAGATAGATACCCTTCATAAGGAACTCCTTTACGGCTTTTTTAGCTGTTTTGGGCTAGAGAAATCTTGGTGAATTGGTAGTTTTGGGAGCATTTAAAAATTGAAAAAGCCTTACCAACCGCCTCAGATATATCCAAGACTTGGTAGTTATTGGGTAAACCCAAATGGGCATTGATCTTCGTTTGGGCCAATTAGCTAACGAAGTTTCGCCTCAAACTAACAAGGTAAATAAATAGCTCACGGATAAACACGGATTTTTTATTTTCTTTATCCTCTGGCCGAAACGAAGACCATCGCCCCTAAATGTTTAGGACTACTATCAAATTCTTGAACTTCTACTGCATCTGCCTCAATACGGGACCCTTGGGTTATAGGTTTTACCGCGACTACATCTATATATAGTCATCCTAAATGAGTTGTACGAATATGGAACAGCAAAAGTGCCGTTTTCGGCTTATGCCCTGGTAGGCTATCTACTTAAGGCGGGACAAGCAAAGCACGGGGCTGAAGCCGCCGTGCTGAGAGAGCAAAGCCTTATCAGGCTAGAATAGGGCGATTTATCGTCCTTCGCTCTTTCAGCCAGACCGCTTTAGGGTCAGGCTATGTCTCGGCTTATGCCCTCGTACATAAGAAATAGGATGACTATACTAGCGGAAGGTTTTTGAAAGCCTCATCCGAATAATAGTTTAATGATCTTCGAGTTGCCCTGCCTATTCCTATTCCCGAAAAAACAGCGTGTTACCAATCCTTGTAAACAGTGTAAGCCAAAGTTAGAAAGATTGCAATTAGGGAGTTCCAAAAAAACAAACCTCCCAAAACTATAAGGGTAACTTAAACTTTTGAGATAGATACCCCTCAAATGGAACTCCTTTAAGGCTTTTTTAGCTTTTTTGGGCTAGAGAAATCTTGGTGAATTGGTAGTTT
>PJEL010003629.1_pt1 | contig 13073 bp, 8 predicted proteins | sample 1853271 | NCBI WGS metagenome assembly PJEL01 (sample SAMN08108733, study PRJNA415343) | Invertebrate metagenome, whole genome shotgun sequencing project. | host: Globobulimina | place: Sweden: Gullmar Fjord | collected 2015-08 | reverse complement strand
TATTGCATTATCGCAGGCAATAGCCGGGGTAGATATAGTCAAAATAGCAATCACTGTTATAAAAAGCTTTAAAACCTGCATTATTTTTCTCCTTATCTGTATCGAAATATTTTTCAATTATTTTGATTTTTAATCCATTGTTTTAAGACGCATCTTTGCTGCATGCCTTAAAGAAGATTTATTCGAGCCATGACGCTTTGATAATTTTTCCAGAATTTTTTTAGAACGTTGCGTTTTGATTCTCTTTAGTTTTCTTGTTCCCCATTGGATAAATTCTGTTGACTCGGGATGTTTTTCAAGTTTTACCTCAATGTAGTCTGCTTTCTGATCGTCTGAAAGTTGTTCTGCTTCAATCTGTGCGATAGCGACAGTGGCTGCTTTACGTTGATAAATCGAGATGTATGGATGGGTTAAATGTTTTAAAGTTTCAACAGATGATCCGTCGCCAATAGCTCCAAGCGCCCTTGTAGCCGCAATATTCAGACTGGGATCGAGTGAGTTAAGTCCCTTGGCGGCTATGGTAAGCCCGTCTTTGACTCCCAGCAATCCTAAAGAACCGGCAGCGTATATCTGTGCGCGAAGGCTGTCTTTTTTATTGTTCAATATTTTTCTAAGAAGCGGAATAGCTTTTTTATTTCCACACAAACCCAGAGCAAGGATAACCGCTCTTTCACGTTCGTCATTTAAAGATGAATAAGCGTTTTTCCGCGATTTTTTAAGTGCTTTTTTGAGTATCCTAAATGCCTTGTCCCCACCAATATTTCCTATTGTTTTTGCCGAGTTGTTAATGGTGCTCTGGTTATCAGAGTTTTCAAGCAAATCCTTTAATAGTTTTAATGCCTGTTTCGCCTTGAGTTCACTTAATATATTCATTGCCGTAACCTTGGCCCTCAACCCCCGCCTGACTGATCGCAAGTCGTTTTTGGTAGGCTTTTCACTAATAAGTTCCATAAGATCCGGGATTGCATTTTGACCCTGATCCATGATTTCTTCTACGGTGATATCATATTCTTTAAAGCTTTTAACCTGGTCTTTTAGCTTTTGAGCAGGCTTTCGCGCCATTGCGGAAAAAGGAAAAGAAAAGGTAAAAAGAATCAGAGTTGTGATAATCAAAAATCTTGTCATAGCTGTGTATCTCCTTTTTTATTTATTACGTTTAAATTTATATTTCTTATCAAAAAAGATTAGAGCGGAAATTAATCAATATTTAAAAAATATTAAATTAACATCGTGAGGCAAAAGAGGTGTATCCGGCCTCTACCCTTTTCATTTTTTTCGGTTTGCATTCGTTTTTTTCGGTTTCGCAGTTTTTTTTTCGGTTTCGCTCATTTCCGTATTAGCTAATTTCAACAAATTTCCGCAACATATTTTCGTGTCAAAAAATGTCAATTTTAATAATTATGAAGATATAAAAATGATTTACATCATAAATTTAAGATAGTTAGACGTCAGGCGAGAGTACCCTACAAGGAACTTACCCCTTAGAAATATTAGTAACCACTGATATTATTGACAAAATAAGTTAGGCCATTTACAATCAAATTTCTGATAATTGAGACTGACAAAAGCTGTTTATATTTTTTTTTGAGTACTGTCTTTTTAATACTAAACGAGAACTTAGTCTGTAATTTGTCTGTCAAATATATTTTTAAAAAGGATAAAATGGAAAAAAAACAGAAAGGTGTTGGAGGTATTCTTGTTTTATTTATTATTTTAGCAGCCTTAGCGGGGCTTTTTGTCGCTGCTTTTCCTTTGGTTGAGGTAAAATTACCTGCTGTTGCAGAAAAGGTAAATCAATTTAGAGGGTGTTATACCGGCCCGCTTTTCGAGAACCCTGAAGTAAAATCTGACATATATTTCACTGAAAAGTTCCATGGGTTAAGAGGTGTAATGAGCGAAAATATGGAGCTGAAATTTATTCCTGCGGCAGATATTAAATTAAATATTTCCACATATTATGACAATTATTCGGACTCACTCATTGGACTTTATCTCTATGAGGGTAATGATCTAAAGAACTCAGTCTCTTCCAACCTTAATGTTCCTTATGCCGAGGGCCGACAGGCTGGTGCCTTTTCGCAACAGGGTACTGAAATGCCTGATCATGCAAACTGGTTTAACTATGACTGCAGAAAAGGCGTTCTCTATACAATCAAGGTTGTTCCAAAAAACATTAAAAATATAGGGCAAAAGTTTGTTGTTAAAATTGAAGCAGATGACGGCTGGATAGCTTTGCCAGAGTTATGGGGACTATTTTGGACTCTGCTGGTATGGTTATGTGGTTTGTATGTTTTTCTAAACATTATACTTTGGGCGAGAAGAAGTAATTATAGCGGGCAGGAAGAATAAATGCCCTGCCCCGATTTAAACCCTCTTCCCATAATAGTACATAGGAATTAATAGTTATTTACATATCCCAAAACTAACATAAAAAAAACATGTTAATTAGTTCTTATTTCTATATACTAATTAAAGGTGCTTACACGATATAACAGGCTCACATCAGAGGTTGATCATGAAACTTTCAAAATTCGGGAAAAAATTTACAGGGACTGCTGGCATTACAAGCCTGATGGACGATCTTGGAAACGCACTTGCATCAGGTCAGGATTTGATCATGATGGGTGGAGGGAACCCTGCACATGTGCCTGCTGTTGAAGCTGTGTTTAAAAAACGATTGGAAAAAATTTTAAATGATACTGAATCGTTCAGGCGTCTAATCGGAATTTACGATCCGCCGGCAGGGAATCATGATTTTATTTCTGCATTGGTCTCACTTTTCAGAAAAGAGTATGGATGGGATATCAGTGAAAAGAATATCGCCCTCACCAACGGCAGCCAGTCAGCGTTTTTCTCTCTTTTCAATATGTTTGCAGGGGAATTTGATGACGGGACTTTTAAAAAAATCAGACTTCCCCTTGCTCCGGAATATATCGGCTATGCTGATGCCGGATTAAACAAGGATTTTTTTGTCTCTACAAAACCAAAAATTGACACTACCGGAGAGAACAGGTTCAAATATAGAGTTGACTTTCACTCATTTGATATCGGCAGTGAAACCGGTGCTATTTGTGTGTCAAGACCGACAAATCCCACAGGTAACGTGCTTACCGATGATGAAATTGTAAAACTCGATGCCCTGGCCCGTCAGCACAAAATTCCACTGATTCTTGACAATGCCTACGGGTTTCCGTTTCCCGGTCTGATTTTCAAAAATGCAAAGCCGTTCTGGAATGAGAACACAATCCTCTGCATGAGCCTGTCCAAACTTGGGCTTCCGGCAACACGTACCGGCATCACTATCGCAAGTGAAGAAATTATCCGCTCGATGGCTGGCATAAATGCCATATTAAATCTCTCCACAGGGGGATTTGGAGGTATGCTGGCCATGGATATAGTTAAGTCAGGTGAGATTATTGATTTAAGCAACAATGTCATCCGCCCTTATTACGAGACAAAGCTAAACAAGGCCCTTAAAATAATTAAAAAGGAATTTCAGGGACTTGACTACGCCGTTCACGAACCGGAAGGCGCAATGTTTATCTGGCTGTGGTTAAAAGACCTTCCCATTACAAGCCTTGAATTATACGAAAGACTTAAACGACGTGGTGTTATTGTGGTCTCCGGGCATTATTTTTTCACGGGAATCAGTAGTTCCTACAAACACCGGGATGAATGCCTTCGCATCACCTATTCTCAGAACGAAGCGAAGGTCAGTGAAGGACTTAGGATTATTGCAGAGGAAGTTAGAAAAGCGGTACAATAGAACCCATTATTTAAAAACATTATATAGAAATTGTGTAAGTTATTATTGGTAGATGTTGTCAAACTTATCACAGAATTTTATCCACGTTCCAACCATTTGAACCATTTGTCAAGTTTCAAGCTTAATGACCCCAAATTATTAACCGGCTTAACTGAATGAGCTTTCCGTCTTTTGTTATAAATTTTCTATCAATTTATAATTGAAGTATCAGATAAATATGATATGTGTCTTATAAAACTCATCGTCATTGCATTGTAAAACTGAAAAAACTATCCCTCATTACATGGGGAACATCCTGGGAGGATGCTATGAGTACAGAGGCAGATAAAAAAATCAACCGAAGAGAATTTCTGAAAAAATCAGCGACACTATCTACTGCTGTGGCTGTATCAGGCATAGTTCCTTTGGCGGGATGCGCAAAATTTAATGACGGACATTTTAAATCAGCTGCAGAATATGACACTGTGATCAAGAACGGAACAATTTACGATGGAACCCTATCGGAACCTTTCAGGGGAGATATTGGTATTACCGCAGACAAGATCATGGCTATCGGACAACTCACTGGAAAATCCAAAAATACCATCGATGCCACAGGCCACATTGTCACTCCGGGGTTTATCGATGTGCATACTCACTGTGACCTATCTTTTAAACGAACAGGATTAAAGCGTTACGCCGCGTATATAATGCCAAGTTTCAAAGGAAATTCAAATTATATGTTCCAGGGTGTGACTACCGTGATTACAGGAAATTGCGGATACGGTTATACCGATACGGATTACTGGCTGGATATTGTTGACTGGGTGAATTTCGGCACAAACGTTTGCCACCTCGCCCCCCATGGTATGATCCGGATGGAAATGTTTGGAAAGGACCAGCCGAAAGAATTAAATGCAACTCAACTGGATGCCATGAAAAACAGGGTTGCTGAAGAAATGGAAAAAGGGGCGTTTGGATTTTCCACTGGCCTTGAGTACGCCCCAGGCCTGCTGAGTTCAACTCGTGAATTCATTGAGATCAATAAAGTGGTAAGAAAATACAACGGAATCTATACAACACACATACGCGATCTTACCGGAAAAAAATATCCGGATGGAAGCTATGGAATTTTAAAAACTCTCGCTGAAGCAGTCGACACCGCAAGAGCAGCGGAAATTTCTACCCAGATTTCGCACTTAACCCTGAAGGTTCCCTTTAACAATATCAAATCTGAACAGATTCTTGAAATAATTGACAAGGCCAGAGAAGAGGGGTTGAATATCCATGCCGACCAATTCCCATATCCTGCCGGAGCAACGCTCCTTTCCGCCCGACTTCCATCCCAATTCAAGTCGGCCTCCGGTATTTTGGACACCTATAAAACCAGAGAGGGGCGCAAACTGGTCAAAAAGGCTATCGAGGATCGTTTCAAGTACAGCGGCCCTGAAAAAATTTTCATTGCAATGTACCCGTGGCATGGAGAATACGAAGGACGAACGTTGCAGGAAATCGCCGATTCCACCGGAAAAAATCCGGCTGACCTCTACGTGGATTTCGTATGCGAAGACACATCCCCCATTGCCATTTTCTTTGATCATAACGAAGAGGTCTTAAACGATATTTTACTTAGAGATTACATCATGACCGCATCAGACAGCTGGACCGTTCCAAAAGATATGACAAATCCCCACCCGCAAGCCTACGGTACCTTTCCTAAAAAATTAAGAAAATATGCCCTGGATGAAAAACGAATCAGTCTTATTCAGGCTGTCCGGTCTATGACCTCTCTTCCGGCTGAAAAGTTTAACATCAAAAAACGGGGAAAAATCGAAACCGGATATTTTGCCGATATTGCAGTAATCAATCCGAACACAATCACCGACCATGCAACCTATAGAAATCCACATCAGTACTGTGAGGGAATCGACCATTTATTTGTAAACGGAACCCTATCGATTGAAAACGGAAAGGCCACAGGCGACAGGAACGGGCTACCGATCAAAAGAACTTAAATGGGAGGTGTTCATAATGAATAAATTCAGGAAGTTTATTCAAATTGTTTTTATAATAACTTCTTGTTTTATCATTTTAAACTGCAGTGATAATAAAAACAAAAATAATGAAACTTCAACATACGATGGTCGCTTTAATGAATCTGTAATCTCAAGTCCAACAGACGGATATATTGATTCGATATTCATAAATTCCTCAGGTGACAGAATCTATTTTCTACACTCAAAAATTCAACCATATGATTTTATAAACGGAACGACAGACTATCCGGAATCTGATCTTCTCCCTGGTCATACCATTGGCGCCGACCTCGATTGGAATACAGATCTCTATTATATTGAATGGGGTGGGACAACCTGGTCAGCTCCAGTAAATCTTGGAAGTTCAATTGATGGCAGTAACATTAATTCACTGGCAAATGAATGCTGTATATGGCTCAATGAAGATGAAACGGAGATAATATTTTATCGTGATAATCTTGGTCTTCCTGAACTTGGAGAGACAGGTAATTATATTTCAACACGCTCTGATATTAGTAGCCCCTGGAGTGAGCCGGTTCCTCTTACTTCAGTTTACGGTATAGACGATCAGTCAGAAAACCGATACAGACATGATATACAAAAAACGGAATCCGGTGATTTATACCTGTGGGAATTCGATGACACTTTTACTAACAAAAGCAGACTTCTGTTTGGACAGTTGGAAGACTCTTCATGGCTGGCTCCGGTTATTATTTCCGGAACTGATTCCACTGACGATGAAACACAACCCTGGGTTTCATTTGATGAACTCGTACTAATCTTTAATCGCAGAGGCCCGGATGGCAATACTACACTCATGAAAATGACCAGACCAGATATAAATTCTTCCTGGGGAAATATGATTGAGGTACCAATAACCGGTTTTACTGATTCAAGCGGTCTTGCAGTGTGGGGAGAACCAACACTTCCAAATTCTGAAAACCATTTATTATTTATCCGTTTTGATACGTCTTACCCGTCATGGAAAGCTGATATGATGTATGCACCAGGTACTTTAGAAAAAGGTTTTGGCCCGGCAATTAAAATGAATTAGACAAAGAGCTAATCTTTAATTTCCATTCATAAAAGACCGGCAGGGCTACCATAGATTTTTTAATAACATGCTGTTACAATAAAACACCCGCCTCCCCCACCACCGCTGCTATCACTGTCGCTATCTGAATCCGCTGAAGCGGACTGTGTATTAAAAGAAACATCATCACCATACCCGGTTCCGCCGCTACTGGTTGCGACCAGTCGGTAATGATAGCCCTGATCTGTGGTTAAACCGCTTATTGCAACCGATACCTGGCCATTGGCTGAGGTCTGGTAGGTGGTTGTCATTTCTCCATATGCGGTTGTCTGGCCGTATTCAAAATAATAGCTGCAGTCCTGGCCGTTGGCATTGACTGTACCACTCAGGGTTGCGGTGGCTTGTGTTATCGAATCGGCTGTTTCGGTGATGACTTCCGGGGTATTGTCACCACTTCCGGTATAAATCAGATCCAGCAGAACACTTTCGGAGCTTAAAGTAACGCTTCGGGTGATATCTTCGGAGAGTCCGCTGCCGCTGAATGTAACGACAATGGTTCCAGCATTAACCGGGATTGCATAACCACCACTGTTTGCGGTCACGGCATAATAGCTTCCCTCGTCCGGGGTGACAGTAATATTTGCCAGGCCTTCACCGGTATCATACATGTCATTATCATTGAGGTCTGTCCAGACGGTTCCCACCAGAAACCTGTTATAGTGATCAGCTGCGCTATCATTTGCAATAGCAAAGTTGCCGGTTGTAACAAGCGGGCCGACATCTGTATTAATATCGGTTTCACTGACCACGGCAATCCCGGTGTTTGAGTAATGATTGTCCATCGACATGATCGCCTGGCGGTGTCCCCGGCCAGCCTGCATACCGGTATCGTCGTTGCCACCCCAGTCAATATTAAATCCCGCATGTCCATGAACTGGACTTTGTGTATAGGAATAGACATTGCCACGGGCGGCCTGGTAGGAAAACCCGGCGTTTGTGACCCGGGTAAACTGGTTGTTATGATCCTGTGCATCCCGGGCAATGAGATCGTCCGAATGTGTTTTTGCTGCATTGTAGAGGCGAACATCAAACGCCGCCGGTGGTGTTGCGGCAATGTCTGCAAATTCTGTTTTCAGAACGTCAAGATCAACACTGAAATAAGATATGGCGCTTTCAATCTCTGCAATGCCGGTGGCGGCAAGCCAGAGCCCCTCTTGTGTCGGATTAGACCGCGCACGGTTCATCAGCCAGAGTAATTGTTGCTCGTTATCATCGGGATGTAAACTGTCTGCAGATTTATGATAAGTCCACTCTGCCGATGGTGCTGCTTTAACTGATTTCATGACAGAGACTGGTTGTTCCAAATCACCAAAAGAAATAAACGGCGGGTCTGGTTCCGGTATTTGAATTAGCTCTGCTGATACCGTTGATGCCGCAACAAAAGTATAAAATAGTGTAAAGCTGATAACTATTACGGTCTGTGTGTATGAAAGCATTTTATTCACAATACGTTACCCTCCGGATCCTGCATAATTATTTTCACTCAAAGTTAATCCATGGTACTTAAATTTTTCATTCAAAAAACACGCCGTGTGTAATGTATTAATTGCCAGCCCCTATACTCTTCCTAATTTAAAAGGGATAAATCCTTACTTAGAACCTTCCGAAAGAGCCGCTGCTGTAGCAAGATGAATAAATGCCCTGTATGAATGATAGTCCTGCATATAGTTATTTCTGAATGTCATTTGCCTTGCAATATAAAGAAGTTCCGGTTCGGTTGGGTTTAAATCCCCTTCGGCCCACTGCCAGACCCATTGTGTCCAGTCATCGGGCACCGCATCAAATGAAGCAAGCGAAATGGCATAGGTCCCGGAATCTGCCTGAGTATGCGTATTAAGCGTCATAACCGTTTCTGCAAGGGTTTTATATGCATCGTTTGATTTGCCATATTGCCCGGCAATTGACGCTGCATATGTCAGTGAGTTCAAGTAATACCAGACGCTACCAGCTTCGGCATCAGTCCCCACACCCCACCGGTCACCACTTCCGCCTCCGGTGATATAATCAGCCGCACTAAAAATCAAATCCGCAACCTGACTACTTTGAGTTCGCTCATGATGATAAAGAAGACCGGGAGCACCCCTTACAAAAAACCCGAATGTACCGTTCAGCGAACTCCCCGAAAGTTCATTCGTCACCCCGTTCGGTGTCAGAAAATCCAGAAGCTGTGTAATTCTGTTATTAAATCCGGTGTATATTTCGTTCGTATTATAAAAAACAGCAGCTGCACGACTTAATGTATCAATACCATTCACAAGTGCCGTATATTCTTCATTATCCGTACCATATCGTTTTATAAAAGTAGCCGCTTCATACAGAGACTCTTTTGCGCGACCATCCCCCGTTAAATAATAAAAGGTTTCAATACCTGCAACATGTGAATATTCAGGAGCCTGTCCATAGCCGGACCAAGCCTGACGTCCATGTCTGTGAAGCGAGCCGACACTGAATTCACGATTACGACCACCGGAAATTGTCTGGTCATTATGTTCAGTCGCATCTCCATAATGAATCATCTGAACACCCTGAGTATGTTTTGCCAACGCAACAGCATCTGTATAAGCGTCCGGTTCCAGTGTTCGTAAAAATTGAATCCACAGCTGATTTGATGGTTCACCGGAATTACCGGACCAGCCGTATCGTCCCAGTTCCGACCAGGTGCAGTCATCCGTATCCGAATTACACCCGCCATTAAACAATCCCCTGATATCACCGTAATCCATCATACCAAACCAATCGAATTTTTCTCTCTGGTTATAGCGCATAAAATCAGCAATTACTTTCAGTTTTCTGTCAATCCTATACAATGCTTCTGAATTATCAGAAGCTGAGTTAAATACAAAATCACCAACCCCCATAACGCCTGCATCGGAATACCAGTCCGGTTGAGCCAGAGCCATCAGGGGCATTGAATCGACCTGTTTTGCAATAGTTATCGGATTCGCTTCAGCGGAAAAGTCAAAAATAACTGTCTCAGTTTTTGAAAATCCCTGTGCCGCCCTGTTGCTGTCACCTCCGCTTTCGCCGTTGGCCGTGTCGATTGAACCTGAATAACGCGCTACATTAAGTGCGGCAATAGCCTCAGGATATAATTGAACATTAATACTGTTCTCCGTTGCAACAATAGCCTTGGGAAAGTTCTCAGCCATATCTTTTAAAACAACAGCCAGTGTTCCGCTATCACCTGACCGTACAACATATCCATCTGCCTGCCCCTGATAATCGGTACCTGACACCGAATAGTCATCATAAGAGGTCTGAAGAACGGAACCTGTAGCAATTTCAACCCCCTCTATCATGGTTTGCGCCCCTTCGAATGGCATGGTGATGCCATACCCGTCAATTTCATCATTACCATTACCGGTAAAGATAAGTGTATGGTCAACAGTTAATCTGGCAGAATCCCTGTAGGCATGGATTCTGGTAACAAAGGATGAGAAACCCAAACCTGCCTCATTCAAATGGGCGCCGGAAACACGAACAACAACGTGCAACGGCCCGCTTTCTTCAATCGTCACAGAAAGATCCCAGGGGTCAAACAGGTTAAAGTTGCCTCCGTTACTGCTGACATAGGACTTGTATCTGCTGACGGGATCTGTTGAAAGCACCGCAGAATCATCCTTTAATTGCTGGCCATAATAGGATTCTCCATCAATAGTGAGCCATGGTCCTCTGTCCGGGTCAGACGTATCGGGCGCATCGATCATCAGCGTTGAACCAGACCATAAACGATTAATCAGACCGCCGTTTTTCTTTGGAATTTCAACCGTAAGCTTCCCTGTTGTCACTGTGATATAGTCTTCATTTTCCGTTGCTGTAACTGGAGTGTCAATCGTTGCCTCTTGCTCCACTTTACTGAGTACAAGTTCACAGCTACCGTTTGAATCAAGTGACAGCTGAGTATCAAGGAGTAACCAACGAACCGATCCATCATCCCAGGTTGAGAGCGTTCTGGTTTGAAGAGGCAGAATGGAGGCTTCATCTTTCATCATCAAAGCATCTGTTACCAAAAGGCTCCCTTTTGGGAAAGGCACACCTGAACGAACGTTGTCATTCACCCGTAATGTACCCGAATAATCCTTTACAGTGAGGGATACAAGAGAACTCTCTTCGCCTAAATCTGTTTGAACCAAAAGGGGTGACGATAAGCCGGATTCATTTCCCGCCGCATCATAAGCCAGAATAGTATACGTGGTTATGACGCCTGGTGTCAGGTCGGTATCTGAACAGGATGGTGTTGTTGTGGTTGCAACGAGTGCGGTATCTCTGTAAATCCGATACCCTTCCACACCAACATTATCTGTTGAATCAGTCCAGGTGATGATAACAGAGGTGGTGCTCTGTTCAGTAGCAGAAACATTCTGCGGTGCAGAAGGCGATGATGAATCTAAGCCAATCGGTGTCGTGTCATCCTGGTTCCCGCCACCACCTGAACTGCTGCATCCCGAAATAATAGTTATAATAAGTATTAATATAAAAACTGTTTTTATTTCCCTCATTGTTATTCAACCCTTTTGATAGCGCTTAACTTCATATTTCCCTGTTTAGATTTACGGCCCGATATTTCGGACGATTTTTAGTAAAGCTCAACTTTAAGTTAAGCAATTATCGAACCAGACAGCCAAGAATTAGAGACAAACAGAGTAAAACCCTTGAATATATAAAGTAATTTCAATATACGATCATCATAAACCTGATTCAAACCATGAAATGACATTACAAACTCCACACAATTTAACTACATTTCATTAGCCTGCTAACATATCGAACCTGATTTCAACATTGCCAATAATGGGGAGAATGGCTATGGTGTCTGAGGTAAGACTTCGTATAAGGAATATTCTACAAGCTGGGTTTCGGCTTTGCCAAAAGTCTGTTTTAAGGCCTCTTCCTTTGTTTCATTGGGGATTGAGTCAGCATGAAAATCTCTGCATGTGGTGGAGAACACTGCCAGCCTTACCGCCTGAGTCCTACCCCCTTTCGCCATTAGAAAGAAAGATATACTTGGCATATTTTGGGGGACATTTAGTGCATATGGTATGTTTCGAGACACTATTTGGAAATAATTAATGATATATCGTTATAATTGATATTCAGTATATGAGTCGATTCTTCGATAATAACATAGGAGCTGAAGAGAGGAAGAAAATTTTGTACTTATGTTTGGTTACAATCTATTTATTGATGATATCAGGGTGCGCGGGTTCATCCGGCGGTAGCTCAAAACAAGGGTCCCCATCCTCTCTATCTGCTCCCTCAGCACTTACAGCAGCAGAAATATCAACTATAAGTATTTCATTTTCATGGCAGGATAATTCAGAAAATAAAACCGGCTTCGAGCTGGAATGTTCTTCAAATGGAATAGATTATACTGTTGTACAGACCACCTCAGACAATGTTACTTCAGTCATCGATAACGGCCTTGATGTCGTAAGCAGATACTACTACAAAATCTCAGCTTACGACGGGAGTGAAAACTCATCTTATTGTTCAATCATTCAGGTGCCGAGTTGTTACCCCGACTGTTTTTTTTACGGCCACAATTAATAAATTCACCTTGCTATTATAATAAATTTCAAGATATTCTAAAAAAACTTTTTCTCCTTTGTTAAGATCAGGGACGATTTTCGGCTCACATGAGCCAGGTAATCTTCTAAACAAGAAGTGTAAAGATCCGCTCAAAACATGGTAAGCCCTGCTTTTTAGGGTTCAAAAGGGCTATACAGAAAATAAAATCGGAGAAATGATAAAACGGAGATAATAGATGAGCACAAAAAAAATATTGATACCTCTACCGACTTATGGGTGTGATCCAACAGAAGTGGCTATTCCATGGAGATTATTAGCTGAAAAAAGTTTTGAAATTGTATTTATAACACCTGAAGGAGAGAAAGCTTCTGCAGACAGCTTGATGCTAAAGGGTGAGCATTTAGGAATTTGGAAATCCGTTCTACGGGCAAGACAAGATGCCGTCGATGCATTTTGCGAAATGGAAAAAACTGACTCGTTTTGTAATCCGTTAAAGTATAGTGATGTTCAGGAAGATAGTTTTGATGCGGTTCTTCTGCCTGGAGGGCACGATGAGGGAGTTAAAGAATATTTGGAGTCGGAAGTATTGCAACAGCTTATTGTTGATTTTTTTAAAGCTCAAAAACCGGTTGGTGCAATTTGCCATGGCGTTGTATTAGCTGCACGAAGT
>PJEL010003628.1_pt1 | contig 13077 bp, 4 predicted proteins | sample 1853271 | NCBI WGS metagenome assembly PJEL01 (sample SAMN08108733, study PRJNA415343) | Invertebrate metagenome, whole genome shotgun sequencing project. | host: Globobulimina | place: Sweden: Gullmar Fjord | collected 2015-08 | reverse complement strand
ACATGCAGCTGGCAGTCGTCATATACAAACAGTGTTGAAGTAACTACCACATCTGTTGCAGCACCAACAGACGTCGCAGCAGCAGTTAGCAGTTCTACTCAGATAGACCTTTCATGGACTGACAACACTGACGGCGAAACAAGTTTTGAAATACAGAGATGCACCGGAACAGCATGCGATTTTTCAGCTACCGATGACTTTAGCGCGGCAACTGATGCTGAAGCTTACTCTGATACTTCGGTATGTGAAAATACTACATACCGCTACCGTGTCATGGCTGACAGGAGCAGCGCACCTGTATGGCAGTCGGACTGGGGCACGCCAACGGGTGATACAATCACGACCGCGGTTTCCGTACCTACTGACTTTACTGCTTCAACAGCAACGGAGACTCAGGTCGATCTTTCCTGGACAGCGAACATGCTGGATGAGACCGGTTATAAGATCGAGAGGTGTACAGGGGCCGGCTGTTCAGGTTTTAGTGAGATCGCTGATCTGGATGCAGGAGCGGATTCATCACTCGCTCTCTATATGCATATGGACGAGACAGTGTGGGACGGAACTACAGATGAAGCTGTTGACAGTTCAACCTATGGTAATCATGGAACGGCAAAGAACGGAACAGTTACATCAAGTGAGGCTAAGAAAGGAAGGTCAGGCAGCTATGACGGCAGTGATGACTATCTGGAAATAACTGACAGTGCATCACTGGATATAACATCAGCTGTTACCATGGAGGCATGGGTCAAACTGAACTCCTACCCAACTGAGTGGAGTCTTATTATAATGAAGGGGGACGCAGGGAACAACAGGGCTTACGGGATGTGGGTCAGAAACAAGGGCTCTATCCTTATCAGCTACAGAACCGGTTCCTGGATAAATCTTAATCCTGACGGTCAGGGGTTTACCACCGGTGTCTGGCACCATGTTGTAGGTGTCATCGATACGGTCAATGACTATCGCGCTATATATATTGATGGTGTGCTTAAAGCCAGTGACAGCGGAGGCATACCTTCATTGCCGGCAAATAACTATTCTCTTTATGTTGGCAGCAGGGCCGGTTCGTGGCGTACTGACGGGCTGATTGATGAAGTGGCTGTATTTAACAGGGCCTTGGGTGAAACAGAAATACAGGCCCATTACAATAATGGAATAAGAGCGTTGACCACATACTCTGATGCCGGACTTACTATCGGCAACGTATATCGGTACCGCATCTATGGCTACAAGGATGCAACCTGTGCATGGACACCGGACTATTCAGCTATATCGGAAGACACGACTTCACCACCGGCGCCAACGGACTTCAGTGCCTTGACAGTAAATACAACTCAAATAGACCTGAGCTGGACTGATAATACTTCCGGTGAGTCCGGGTTTAAAGTTGAAAGGTGTACAGGAGGCTCGTGCAGTGACTTTGTGGAAATAGCGGACCTGGGTGTGGACGTAGTTTCATATTCGGATACTACAGTGTGTGAGGGCATAACGTACAATTATCGCGTTAAAGCTTATAAAACATCTGAGTGGGATACCCTGTACAGCAACGAATCATCCGATACAGTTACGGCCATGGCAGAGCCGTCCGGTCTTTCAGCGGCGAGGACGTCGGAGATGAAGGTCCGGTTGACATGGAATGACAACTCATCGGACGAAACCGGTTTTAAAGTAGAGAGATGCGCAGGTGTTTCCTGCAGCAGCTTTACTGAAATAGCTTCGCTCGGTGCTGATTTTGAAAGCTTTGATGATTCGGGACTTCCGAACAACACATCTTACACTTACCGTGTGAGTGCCTACAAGACAGCAGACTGTTCCTGGACATCTGCATACAGCAGCGGTTCTACTGTATCAACAACAGTTTCGGATCCGGACGATTTGACTGCAACGACTGTTAACACAACGCAGATCGACCTGGAGTGGGATGACAATACTTCAACGGAAACAGGGTTTAAGATAGAACGCTGCACCGGGTCTGCCTGCAGTAACTTTTCCATGATAGACACAGTCGGTGCTAATGTGTCGGCCTATTCCGATACTACCGCGTGTAATGATACGACTTATAAATATCGCATATTGGCTGAGAAGTCCGCAAACCTCGCAAATGACGGAGGCGGCTGCTGGACAAGAAGGTCGCCACTGGCAATAACTAACTTTGAGCGAGATTATACAACAGAGATTACTGTTACATATGATTCAGACATGCAGTCTGACTTCAGTGATATAAGGTTCTATGATGAAACCGCCGGTATAGAGCTTCCGTACTGGATACAGAGCAAGACCGACGGTGTGTCTGCAGTTGTCCTGTTTAAGACTCTCGGAAATAATAATGTGAACATGTACTATGGAAATGTCAGCGCTTCATCGTCAGGAGATGAGGGCGAGGTCTTTGCTTTATACGACCCGTCAGAGCCGGACCTTGATTTTGACTTTACAAAGTCAGGCTCCAATCCGATAGTGAGCACCGGTGCGGGCGGTACATGGGAGAGTTCAGATATTTACGGCCCCAGTGTTATTAAGGACGGAAGTACTTATAAGATGTGGTATACCGGTAAAGACACTACTAATACCAGAATCGGCTACGCAACATCAAGTGATGGAATTACATGGACCAAAGATGCTTCCAACCCGGTAATGGACCTGGGCGATTCCGGAGAGTGGGACGACAACCAGATTGGATATCCGGTCATTCTGAAAGAAGGCAGTACCTATAAGATGTGGTACAGCGGGGAAGATGGTTCAAACTGGCGGGTAGGGTATGCTACATCCAGTGATGGAATCGGCTGGACTAAATATGCCTCTAACCCGGTAATAGACCTCGGCGGAGGCGGCCAATGGGATGATGTCAGGATATTAACGGGCAATGTGATGAAAGAGGGAGATACCTATAAAATGTGGTTCTCCGGTTACAACAGTGCAACCTATCGCATTGGTTATGCAACATCCAGTGATGGAATCAGTTGGACAAAACATGCGTCCAGCCCTGTTCTGAATCTGGGGTCAGGATGGGAGGATGCTCATGTGTATCTCACATCGGTTATGAAGGACATGGATGGCATATATAAGATGTGGTATAACGGTCATGACGGAAGCAGGACCCGTGTTGGATATGCTTCGTCAACAGACGGTATAAGCTGGACGAAATATGTATCCAATCCTGTACTTGATATCGGGTCGGGCGGGACATGGGACGACAACTATGTGTATAGCCCAAGTGTGTCCAGGGACAGTGATGGCAGCTATAAGATGTGGTATGGAGCTCACGACGGCGCCAAGTGGCGTATTGGATATGCAGATGTTCAGCCGAGAAAGATCGTGGCGACTGCACCTTCCGTTGCAGTTGGCGGCGAGGAATCGTCGGCATGTTTTACATTCGGAAACTCATGGAATACAGGATATACTAATGAGGATTCAACAGCCACGCCGGGACTTAATGCACCGACGGTTTTATTAACGACAGCGGTCACTGATGAGCAGTCTGATCTTACATGGACAGATAATTCAATTGATGAAACAGGATTTAAAGTTGAAAGGTGCGAGGGCAGCGGATGCAGTGACTTTGCCGAGGTTGATACCGCAAGTGCCGATGCTGCAGCATACAGCGATACTGGTCTCACAGCTGAAACAACTTACTGCTACCGTATCCGTGCATATAAGACAGCTTCCTGCGGATGGAATACGGTATATACCAATGAGTCATGCGACTTAACCTACTCGGCCCATCCGACGACACTAACAGCTACAGCGCTTAATGCATTTAAGATAAAACTCGACTGGGTAGACAATGCAAATGATGAAGAGGGATTTGAACTGGAGGTCCAGGCCTTTAACGGCAAGTTTGTAACAGTGGCAACGCTTGACGCCGGTGTTATAACATATACGGACACATACGGTATTGAACCGGGTAAAGAATATAAGTATCGCGTAAGGGCGTATAGGGCAGCGGATAAGTCTCCCTATAGCAGCGTTGCAACAGTGACAACGCCCTCGTGGCAGGAAGATGATGGCACTTGTGAATAATTATGAATTGCTTATTAAAAAAAGACGAATTATGAATATCGAATATCGAATGTCGAATGTCGAAGGATGCACTACGAACCCCGTTCTACGAATGATCATCCTTTGTTTATTGGTGATGTCGGTATTATGTTCTGACACTCTGCACGCTGGAGATCTTCCTACTCCGGATAGAGAGGTTACGACCGGAAAAATATCTGGCCAGCTTATGATTAAGGGCGGCGGGCCGATGGCCGGTGGTGTTGTGCATTTTTTTAGTGATAATGCAGGGCCTCCTCCAACTCCGGAAAAATACTGGCGGGTGCCGGATCATATTGCTTTAATTGAAGATGATGGAAGATTTTCTGTAGAGCTTCCAATGGGAAATTACTATATCGGCGCGACAATGAAAGTTAACGGTGAAGAGGTGGGGCCGCCGCAGGAGGGTGATTATTTTTTTACCAGCCGGGACAAAGAAGGAAAACAGATGCTCCATGAAGTAAAGGCAGGTGACAAAATTGATTTTGGCAGCATCCCCGGAGGTATACCATTTATGCTGGAAATGGCTGAAGGTATTACCGGAGTAGAGGGGACTATCAGTAATAAGGATGGAGAACCTGTTGAGGGAGCAATCGTTTTTGCTTATAAGACGGATACAATGACAGGGCCGCCGCTTTTTGTGTCAGAGAGGACGGGCAGTGATGGAAAATATCTTCTCAGAGTTAACAAAGGCGGAAAGTATTATTTAAGGGTTAGAGATGTATATGGAGGCGGGCCGCCTCATGGGGGTGCTCTCATAAGCGGCTACAGGGCAATAGCAGTTTCTTTGAAGCAGGGAACGATCATAACAGGAATTGATATTAAGGTTATGAGAAGATTTTAACAAATAAACTCGCAGCATCTGTAATCCCCTCTAAAAATATATTTAAGAAACATTGCCGGTCAGCGGTTTTTCTGTTAATATAAAATCAGTTTAAAAGCTATTTCTTATCAGTTACAGGTTGATGTAAAGTTACATCAGTTTGGAAATAGTTTAACTTTTGAGCATCCTTGAATAGTTCATGGCTTACGGAGCAATCTTGAAAGAATCATTGAAGATGAAGAATACATATGGCTAGAACGAAGATAATTGCAACCCTGGGACCGGCAACTGCCGATAAAGCCATGATTGAGAGGCTGATACTGTTGGGGGTTAATGTTTTTCGCCTCAATTTTAGCCATGGTGATCATGACTTTCATGGAAAGCTTATCAAAGATGCACGAAGTGCTGCAAAAAAGCTTAACAGGCCGATAGCCTTGCTTCAGGACATTTCCGGGCCCAAAATTCGTGTAAATCCGATGGAACCTATTCAGTTAGTTGAAAGCGATCTTCTCCATGTCTGGATAAAGGGATGTCCAGAAGGAACACAGAACAGCATCTCTATCAACTATCCTAAAATCCTTGACGGGATATCTATTGGTGATCAGGTCTATTTTGCTGACGGTACTATACGCGCAACTGTTGAAAGTATTGATTCCGAAAAAGTCACTGTGAAAATTTTAACCGGGGGGAAGCTTACTACTGGAAAAGGTATGAATCTGCCAGTGGGTCAGGTCAATTTGTCAGCGATTACCCCAAAAGACAAAAAGGATATTAAATTCGGTATTTCCCAGAACATAGATCTAATAGCGCTCTCCTTTGTTCAGTCTGCTGATGACATCCTGCAGGCCAAAAAGCTTGTCAAAATGGAGGGGGGAGATGTACCGGTTTTTGCCAAGATAGAAAAAGGTTCAGCCCTGGAAAATATAGAAGATATTATTCGCGCAGCGGACGGTTTGATGATCGCCAGGGGAGACCTGGGTGTTGAGATGGGACCATATATCATACCTGTTATGCAGAAGCAGATCATTGCAAAGGCGAGGGAAAGGGGGCTGCCGGTGATCATTGCAACCCAGATGCTGATATCAATGGTGTCTTCACCCTATCCCACAAGGGCAGAGGTCTCTGATATTGCTAATGCGGTTCTGGATGGCGCGGATGCAGTCATGCTTTCTGATGAAACAACTGTTGGAGATTATCCCGAAGAGACAATAAAGGTTCTTTCCAACACGATAAACGAAACAGAGACATATTATCCATGGCATCGGGAATTTGTTGAAATGCAGAATAGCCGAAAGGCAATAGCGGCTGCAGCGGTTGCCCTTTCTCAACGAATGGAGGTTTCGGCAATCGCCACATTTACCGAAACAGGCTTGACCTCATTGATGATTGCCCGCCATCGTCCGGAGGTAGGGATTATTGCCGTTACAAGCAATGAAAAAACATACAGGCGATTGTCCGTAGTCTGGGGTGTAATGCCATTTTTAGTCGACAGAAAATACGAGAACAGCGATAAAGCGATTTTGAATTTTTACAAAAGGGCGGTAAAGCAGAAGAGAATTGATCCGGAGAAACCGTTTATCGTCACGATCAGCCGCCACTCGACAAAGACCGGAACAACCAATGTCGTCCAGCTTGTCGACAAGCAGAGTATAAAAGAGCTCCAGACTCTTGCCTACAAACCGAAAAATTAACCGGTCCAAATCACCAGTTCTTCCGGTAATGAGACTTGCTGAAAGCAAATCAGTAGAGAAGTAATCCTCATCGTTTTCTGCGCATAATTTCTCACCTCATGGGTTATATGAGCCAAAACCCTAGTTAATAATACTGATGAAAGATCGGTTGCTATTGCTAACTGCCTTATAAATTGAGTTTCCTGCCATTATGCTGTTTGAGGTACATATCTTGCATGTTAATAAACAGATTTAGATAAGGAGGAAATGCCCGGCTAATTATATTTATTATTACAATATTGGTAACTACCGATAAAAGCTAACTATCTGTAAAGATGGGGCGCAAAGCTTCTGGTCCGGAGTTTTCCGGATAGCAGGGCCGCCGAAGTAGGTTTTTTAATTGATAAGGATAAAACCCCATACTTTTTCAGGTATGGGGTTTTTTTATGGAAATGGATAAACAAAATACAATGGGTTTAGAGGAGACGCAACTAATTATGAAATATGGTTTTTCTGCGGCAATGCGCCAAAACCTTAGGCGTAATCAGGAAATACCTTATTTAGTTATGCACCTAATTAACCGAGTAAAAGAAGGGGGATATGATTTAGAGGGGAAAACTGTGTCAATAATAATTGCTTGATTAAGAATATGAATCGAGAAAACATGGCAAGAATGAAAAATGAACAGTCAATTGTAAAAGCAATATTAATTAATATTGCGTTAATTGTATTCATATTACCAGTAACATTATTTGCTCTTGACTACCCTCACTACGGAAACACTAATATCGGATGTGACTCCTGTCATTATGTATATGCCGATGAACAGAGCCATCTACCTCCCTGGACTTCCCATACTTCCCAGGATATTGATGATACCCAATACAATACTCTCTGCTGGAGCTGCCATAATGACATAGAAGCTCCCTTTGTCAAAACGCACTCAAGTTTGAATTTGAGTGAAAAATATGGCGATGCTGATAATGACAGCGCAGCGGGATGGTCAATGGAGTGCAGAAAATGCCATAACACCCACAACCAGAAACAGGTAAGAACACATAAAACAACTAGCTATCTATATCAGGGTACTGTTTCTTCTGTTACTGAAACAACTCTAACTGAAACCGGCGCAGGCTGGACAACTAATCAATATCAGGGAATGGTTGTTGTGCCCAATACCTCAAGGCGTTATAACTACAACTATAAAATAGAGAGCAATACAAGTGATACATTAACAATCAAGGGTTCTGTAAACCTCAACAAGGTCAGCGTGGGCAATACTTTTGCCATAGCATACGGAAAGCTTATGCAAAGCTCGGTAGTGACACCAAATAGCGGAAGCAAAAGTGTTAAGTTTTTCCGCAATTCCGGAGCTAATTCGTTTGCAGACGGGAATGGAACATATGACGGGATTTGCGAGGTATGCCATACACAGACAATATATCACAGGAATAACGCATCGGGAGACCATGCGCACAATGCCTCGCTCAAATGTACTGACTGTCATAGTCATGCAACAGGGTTTAAGGGTCAGGGCTGTGACTCATGTCATGGCTATCCTCCAACGTTAGATGTAGCAAATGGAGGCCCCAGTGGACTGGTAAGTAACTCCGGTGTAACAGGCTCAACAACTGCCGGAGCACATGACAAGCATGTTAATACTAAAGGATATGAATGCCTTATCTGTCACCTGAACAGTGTTGGTTCCGGTGCAGAGCATAATAACGGGGACCCGAAAAGTATTACGCTGGGATTTTCACTTTTTGGAGGAGCATACCTCGGAGGTATATACGACGGCCAGTCAGGGGTTAATTATGACAACAGTGAAGTAAACACAACAGTGTTGAGTACGGGAAGCGCAAGCTGTGACAACATATACTGCCACGGAAAACTTCCAAACGGTACTATCTGGGGTGGAGGAAAGAATACAGCCCCATCATGGGATGGTTCCGTAACATGTTCATCCTGTCATGATGCAGGCGGTGCTTTAAGTGATTTAAGTTATAAGCACAGCAATCATACTGACGCCGACAGACATGCTGTTGCCTGCGAAAAGTGTCATACACAGACAGCTACCGGGAGTACATCAATCAAGAATGAATCATATCACGTAAATAACACCAAAGACATAATATTCTCAGCAGGAGGAACCTATACCAGTGGAGACAAATCATGTTCTACAACTTATTGCCACAGTGATGGTTCAGGAGGCAGTCCTAATGTGGAGGTGTCATGGGATGACCCGATCGAGATGGAGTGCGACTCATGCCATAACGGAAGGCCCGGGAGCGAAACTCCTGAAATGGTCTCTAATGGTCATAACCGTCTTGTAAGCAGTAACTGGGTCAGACAGTACAAATGCTACTATTGCCACGATGATACAATGGACAGCTCAAACAATATAAAAGACTTCTCGAAACATGTAAATGAGACTAAAGACGTTGTAACCAATTCCAACTGGTATATTACCGGCAGCCCTGATCCAACCTATGACTCAGGAACAAAAACCTGCGACAACATATATTGCCACTCCGACGGTACGACTGTTAATCCGGAAATCAAGAGCGTTGCATGGACAGACAGCAAAATGAGTTGCAATTCATGCCATGGTCATGCACCGGGGACCTGTACGGATTGCCACAACGACGGAATAACTGCATGGGCTGCAGGAGAAGAGTGGAAATCAGCAATGCCTATGTATACAAGCACAGGGGCAGGCACTGCAAAGGCTAATACTCATCAGCGTCATACCTTAACAGAATTCAACTGTGACAACTGTCATAGCAATACTATTGCAAACGGAGAATGCACATCATGTCATGACGGAGGTGTTCCTTCAGGTGACATGGGTGAGGTCGAACATATTAACCCGGCTTATCATGTTAACAAGGTTAAAGACCTGGCATTTAAAAATGGCGGGACCTATAACCAGGTGGACAAGACATGCTCAAGCACAGCATGCCATACCGGTTCAGATCCGCAATGGGGAGATTCCGTTAACGCTAATGTTATATGTCTGGGATGCCATGGCACAACAGGTAATGATGTAGATGACTTTACAGCATCAAACGATGTCAGGGCAAAGATCAATATTGCAAAATGGGAGGACACGGGACACGGCAGGGTAGCAGCATCAGGTAACTATGATTCAGGTAATCCCCCGGCAAATCTCCCCGGGAACCCATGCATATACTGTCATGATAATGGAGTACTGCATAATGATTCAACAAATCCTTTCAGGCTCAGACAGCATGAGCACTTTGAGAGCCGCTTTGATAAAGAGTGTGTGTACTGTCATATGGAAGGAGTTGACAGTGAATGTCTTAATTGTCATAACGCGGGAAGCTCAATGGCGCCTCAGCTGGCAGACTCTTCAGCTGCGGGCCATACAGGATATACAGATGGTCTGACATCATGTGTGACGGGTTCATGCCATGACACAGATGATAACCGGCATGATACTGACTCTGATTTGTGGACCCCTGCACAGAAAAATGATATTAAGAACCAGTATGTAATGATGGGTGTATGCCTTATCTGTCATGATGATGACAGCGATAATAAATGTTCATCCTGTCATACCGGGCCACAATATGCGCTTGGATTCGATACCGGCAGCGGGCTGGTTCAGGGTGCTTCAAAAGCCACATCTACTCACTTTGGCTATAAACACTATGCCGCATATGAAGCTGATGGTACATGGAAGGGCGGAAAATTCTGCTGGGACTGCCATGATCCCCACGGTGACAGCAATATTTTTATGATCCAGGACGAGGTTGCCATAGAGACCGACGGTACCTTCGGGACGCCTGTGGCTACCCGTGAAGTTGTCTTTACAAGAAAACAGAGCGGTATGGATTACGCTAAATCATCTCCTCCATATAATGGAATATGTAATGTCTGTCATGAAGAGGCCGGGCAGCATTACAGATCGGATTTTGGAGACGGACACAATGCAGGAAGGCTATGTACGGACTGTCACGAACACAGGTTCGTCGACGCCCATGCTTCCGGTCAGGGCTGTAATGTCTGTCATGTGAATCGACCTATAGCAAGACATGAGGCGTTCGGTCAGCCCAGGGATTGCACAAAGTGCCATGACGGTATTGTAAACAAGAGAGTTGATATTATTGGACAGTTGAATGCCAACTCACATCATATCCAGGGAGTAACAATTACAAACAAGCACTGTTATGCATGCCACTGGGAGGCAACGGACGTAGGAACGATTAATGTTGATTATCATTCAGGATATAACTACAGGACATATCAGTCAACAGCGGACGCACCGGCCAATCTCGTTATATGGGGGCCGGGTACAAGGCCTACTACCTATGAGGATGGAGTGACAGCTGTAACGTTCACGGCTACAAAAATAGGCACCGTGGATGAGAGGGCTGAGGTCACAAAAGTCACCAAGGTATGTCTTGGCTGTCACAGTGACCAGAACAATGATACTCAGCCATTTAATGTTGTTGCCCCTGATAATGGAGATTGTAAAACACCAAGGCAGTATGCATGGGACCGCATGAGTATTGACGCAAGGTATTCACAGACTGGAACAACCACATGGGGTAAATATACAGGCACATCAGGTGCTGCCAAGAAGGATATTACAAAGGCATTTTCAGCACATGGAAATGCAGTAAATAATCAGGGAGGCTGGAGTGTGACCGAGGGTTATGACGGAGTAACTCCTGATACCAGAAACGGGACTGAAAATATTCAGTGCTTTGACTGCCACAGTTCACACGGTTCAAAGGCGGAAGGTATAACCTCCAGTTACATGACATTCAACGGAACATATAATGGCGCCAATTTGAAAGAGACACAGGCCGGTAAAGGCGGATATCTATTGTCATACAAGGGCGTTGCAGGCGGAGGCGCAGTTAATCCTTATAATGTTGGCGCAGCACAATGTTTTGACTGCCATGAAAATGCTAATAAGGGCACAATGACGACTCCAGGTAAATTCACTCCATGGGGTTACAATGAGACTTATGGTGCAACCGCGCCGGTCCTGGGTTACAAAGACTCACTCAAATTCGGCCTGGGAACCAGTGGTTCAATTACACGTTATTCATACAGGTCGGGCAAGGCAGTACTCGGTGGACACCTAAATGCGTCATCAGACCTGGTAGGTCTGGACGGAACTCCGGGTACTGGAGATGAAAACATGGGGACTATAGGCGGACTATGTACCCCGTGCCACGACCCTCACGGCGTAAGCCCGACGATTGGCGCTAACCAGGCGTATGCAGTACCGCTTCTTAAGGGCACATGGATGACATCACCATATAAAGAAGATGCACCAAGGAGCGGATCAACTTCCGGCAGTCTGGGAAGCAAGGGCAACCAATGGCCGCCTACAAGACCTTTTATATATGATGACCAGAAGACTTTCGGTGGAAGCACCAGGATATCCGAAGATGATACAAAATTCGCCGGTCTATGCCTGAGATGTCATCCTAAAGAAAATCTCACCGATGGTACGAACAATAACGGCGCCTGGAAGAGTCTTGACAGGATTCATGAAAGCGTTAAGGGCTGGGGCGACAATGCACAGCATTCTTATTCTTGTTCAAAATGCCATGCTGTTCATAATTCAAGACTCCCGAGAATGCTTCAGACGAACTGTCTTAATTACAATCACAGGGGCAGAGTTGCATCAGGTGGAAACAGAGGATACGGCACCTATGGCAGTTTTCCTAAGGGCCGTAACAAGAAAGGGCAAAACTGTCATCCCACTGGTACATATCCTGATAACAAGTGGAATAATGTAACGCAATGGTAAAGAAAGAATAAACAGTTATGAGTTATGAGTTAAGACATAGGATAACGGGAGGGTCAGACACTATGAATACATGTTGTCCGATAAATGATGCCCGTAAAAAACATGGCAAAGGAACAAATGTCTGTACAGCATGCAGTCCGACATCTCCGTATATGTATTTCATCCTGTTCTGGATCACGGCCTTTTTGCTTATTCTGGCTGTTCCGTATTTTGCACATGGTGCAGGCGGTAATGTTACCTGGCAGCTTGGCGACACACCTAAGACGGCAAAACAGGATGCGGCAGCTATGGCAGTGGACTCTGCAGGGAACACAATTATTACAGGATTCTCTGCTCTGTCAGGCAATGATGATTACTACACCATAAAAATTAATGCAGCAGGCGATACAGTATTGTGGAATAAGACATATGACAGATCAAGCGGGAATGACTATGCAACGGCGGTTGCGGTTGATTCAAATGATGATGTAATTGTAGTCGGCTATGCATTCAACGGGTCAAACAATGATATTCACATAATTAAGTACAGCTCGAGTAACGGCACGGTTTTATGGCAGCACACTTATAATGGAGCTGCAAGTGGAAATGATTATGCAACTGCGGTAGCCCTGGATAGTATTAATAACATTTATGTCGGCGGATACTCCCAGGACGGTTCGGGTAAGAACGACTTTCTTGTTTTAAAATACAGTACCGGCGGAGCAACTCCTGTCTGGGAAAAGACATATAACGGGTCTGCTGACGGTAATGATATGATTGCT
>PJEL010003627.1_pt1 | contig 13078 bp, 11 predicted proteins | sample 1853271 | NCBI WGS metagenome assembly PJEL01 (sample SAMN08108733, study PRJNA415343) | Invertebrate metagenome, whole genome shotgun sequencing project. | host: Globobulimina | place: Sweden: Gullmar Fjord | collected 2015-08 | reverse complement strand
CAGGACGATTTCAAAATGATCGAATCTTACATAAATAACAGTTTTAAAGTGGTTTCAAAGCAAGTGTCATTTTCTCTTTTTTTCTTAAAAATACGTGACGCTCAGTTTGGAACCAAAAACTAACTAATAGACCAACTATTTGCAACTATATTATAACTATATAAACCAAGAATCTCCATCAATCCACAGTTCCAATACAATCACCCCCCCCTACACAATTGTATGAAAACCTATTTTGCTTCTGCAGAACGAGCTGGTAAAGTATTAAAATTTCTTTTCAAAGTCATCCATTGATAAATGTTGACTCTCATTGACTCGTTGGATCAAAGTCTCAGGTGAGCTCAGGAATTCACTGGCTGGTTTACTCGGGTCCTGATACTCTTTTGTTGGAGCTTTCAGTAGGTTGAGGTGTTTCCAACGAGTAATATAATAGTCGATCATTGTTGAAAGTTCTGCATAGACTGTCACCTCCGGCATGGGATCCTGGTAGCTGGACAGATCAATTTTTTCAGAGGAGAGAGTCTGAGTTTTATAACAATTTTTTAAAAATATCAGCTCTGCCGGCAGTCGGATATCCACACCAATTCTTCCCAATCTTCGAACTATCCAACGAATATATTGCTTGTAAGTATGGGCTATAGAATAGGGTAGATGAATGTTTCTTGGTGATGATACTTTCAGTTGTGCTTTTATAGCTTTAATGAGTGAAACCATTTCAACGGGGTTCCGGTCAACAAAGTTGTAGGTTTGTCCGGAAAATTCTTCTCTGTTGTTTAGTACATAGTTTACAAAATGGGGGACTTTTTTGGTGTGAGAGTAGGAGTGGAAAATTCCCGGTTTGCTGAGAATTACAGGCATTGATTGATCTGCAATGGAAAAGAGTAGGCGATGGAATCCCTGGATTTTATGATCATGTTTCCCATAAACGACTGCCAGGCGAATTCCTGTATAGTCCAGGCCTTGTAGTTCCGCCATATTTTTCAATGCCTGCTCAGCCATGAGTTTTGATTTAGGATAGTTAGCCATTTTGGGCTGGAGGGGAAGGTGATCACTTTCACTGAGATTCTCACCATTTGGTAATGTGGCTGCGGATGTGAAATGAATATATGGAACTTTCAGCTTCATGGCCATTTTCGCTAGTTTTATCGGGCCAAGAAAGTTAATGTCGTATGAAAGCTGAGCGTCACTGTCCAGGGATGCGATAGCACAATTTATTATAAAATCAGGACGATATTTCATGAGATATTGGCGAACATCCTGAGGTTCCCTGACACTTAGTTTTTTGCTGTTGGGAGAAAGGACTTCGATGTTGGCCGTAGTTTTGGTCTTAAAATAGTGCATTAAGGCACCACCAATTAGCCCGGATCCACCAATAAGAATACCAAGTCTTTTAGTTGTGATATCAACCCGGCTGCCCAGTTTCTTTAATCTATTCAGGAGTAATTGGGTGCTTTTAACATTCTGTCCTTCCTCCTGGATGACTTTGTTGTAAAAATCACAGCGTTTGCAGGCCAGACTTTTTTTGGCAAAGGTCCCCTGCAATGAGCCTCCACAATAGGTTCCGGCAACAACCCAGCATGCACGTCCAGAGTTTTTTCCATCATGAATTCCATCAAGTTTCTTTTCTTGAGCGGCCTTACACGTCTCCAATTTTGTGGTTCCAGATTTCCCCGGTCCACGGCCACATTTCATGAATTCCCAACAGTTTGTTTTATTCAAGGTATTATCGGCACCTTTTTTTTGTAGGAGGCATTGCCAGATTGGCGTTTTAGCCAAGTACTATTTTATGGTTCAGTTTGTTGCAATCAGGCAGCCTGATTGAGGAGTATCTTTTATAAAGAGTGGCTATAAAACCAAAAATTGTCAAGAAAAGAATAGTAAACTTTTGCATCTGATTTAAGGTTTTTGTGTAAACCGATATTTAGTAATCACCTGATTTTAGCTGCTCAACATTCGGAAAAATATATTTTATGCTTTTCGTGCTATAATGATGCAAAAGAATTTGGTGGGCCATTTACGGTGTTACCAGTCATAACCTTCAGGCAGGACATTGATGAGTTCTAACTATCAAAAAAGCAATGTGAGTTTTTCCGGGAGCAGGTAAATGGCAAAAAATGTTACCCAAAAATTGATCAAGGCACATCTCGTCAATGGAAATTTGAAGGCAGGAGAAGAAATTGCATTAAAAATTGATCAAACTTTGACTCAGGATGCGACCGGAACGATGGTCATGCTTGAGCTTGAAGCAATGGGTCTTGAAAGGGCCAGAACAGAAATATCAGTTCAATACGTCGATCATAATCTTCTTCAGACTGATTTTCGTAACAATGATGATCACGTCTTTTTACAGAGTGCGTGTGAGAAGTTTGGTATCTGGTTTAGTCGACCTGGAAATGGAGTGAGTCACCCCGTTCACATGGAGCGGTTTGGTAAGCCCGGAAAGACGTTACTTGGTTCTGATAGTCATACCTGTTCTGCTGGCTCCTTGGGGATGTTAGCCATGGGGGCTGGTGGTCTGGAAGTGGCAATGTCCATTGCTGGTGAACCTTTTCATGTAACAATGCCTGAAATTGTTGGGGTCAAATTAACAGGTAAGCTTCCCAAATGGGTGAGTGCCAAAGATGTGATTCTGGAAATGCTCCGGCTGCTTGATGTGTCTGGTGGAGTCGGAAAAGTGTTTGAATATTTTGGTCCAGGACTTGATCACCTCAGTGCAATGGACAGGCATGTGATTGCTAATATGGGAGCTGAACTTGGTGCTACTACCAGTGTTTTTCCTTCTGATAACAATGTGAGATTATTTCTTCAGTCACAGGGGCGTGGAGCTGATTGGATTTCTATTGAGGCTGATGAGGGAGCCGGATATGATGGAATCATTGATATTGATCTGAGTAAGCTGGAACCCCTTATCGCTTGTCCCTGTAGTCCGGGAAATGTTGTACCTGTCAGCGAGGTTGCCGGAAAGGAAGTTTCTCAATGTGTGATTGGCTCATCTGCAAATCCAGGATTCAGGGATTTTGCCATTGTCGCTCTCATTTTAGAGCATACTCGAATCCACAATGACATTTCTCTTGATGTTAATCCAAGTTCCCGCCAGATCTTAGAAAATTTAGTTGATCACGGATATCTCGGAACCTTGATTCATAAGGGTGCACGGATTCATCAAGCTGGTTGTGGTGGTTGTATCGGTATGGGCGAGGCACCTGGTACAGGCAGGATCAGTCTGCGGACCATGCCTCGAAATTTCCCTGGGCGCTCTGGAACAATTGGGGACCGGGTATATCTATGTAGTCCAGAGACTGCTGTAGCTTCTGCTATTACCGGAGTGATAACTGACCCGCGAACTTTGGATATGGATTATCCTGCTTTTACGGAACCGGATACCTATATTTACAATATAGATACTTTCATTCCACCTTTTAAAGATTATTCAGATGTTGAATTAATAAAAGGACCAAATATTTCTACTCTTCCTGAATTTGCTCCTCTGCCAGAAAAATTACAGGGCCCGGTGTTGATAAAAACAGGAAATAATATTTCAACGGATGAAATAATGCCAGCTGGTGCTAAAGTCCTGCCTTTACGAAGCAATATCCCAGAGATCAGTAAATATACTTTTTCAAGAATTGACTCTACATATTATGATCGTGCAATAATCCATCAACGAACTGGTTCCATTATAGTCGGTGGGGTCAATTATGGTCAGGGATCGAGTCGAGAACATGCTGTTCTTGCGCCTCGTTATCTTGGTGTTCGCGCTGTTCTGGCGAGAAGTTTTGCCAGAATTCATTTTCAGAATCTTTGCAATTTTGGCATTATTCCACTCTCCTTTCGTGATGATAGGGACTATTCTCAGATTGATCAAGACGATGTTTTGGAGTTGCCTTATGTTAGTAAGGAAATACAGGACGGTAAAAATGTGACTGTTATTGATAAAACGAAGGCAATAACCTTCACCGTAAGCCATTCAATGACCAAGCGACAAGTATTAATGGTATTACAAGGCAGTGTTTTGACATTGCTCAGGAATGTAGGCTCTTCTGATTAATGAGTTTTAATAGAGCAATTGTTTTTAGGAGGAAAGTGATGAGTCATCTTAATTTGTTAAAGGTCATACAGGCATGTACTGAAATGCTTGACCTTGTTGGGGTAGATAGCGTCCAACATGGCAAAAGGGTGGCGTTCCTGGCCCATGAATGTTGTCAACACATGGGCTATTCTGCTGATAAGCTTGAACGATTGTTCAAGGCTGCTATGCTTCATGATTGCGGGGTATCTTCTACTGAAGTACATAAAAAGCTTGTGAATGAACTGGATTGGGCTGGTTCGGATGAACATTGTGAAAAAGGGGCTGAGTTGCTTGGAAATACCCCTATCTTTGCAGACTTAACTTACCTTGTCCGTTTTCATCATACAAAATGGCAGGAACTGTGTCAGGCTGCTCTTGATGACGATGATAAGATTATATGTAACTGTATTTTTCTTGTGGACAGGGTCGATGCCTTACTCGCCAGTTACGGAGAGAGTAATATCTTATTGATAAAGGATGTTGTTCGAGACAGGATTAACCAATGTAGAGGTGTTTATTTTTGTCCGGAACTTGTAGATAAGTTTATGGCTGTTTCAAAAAATGAGTCTTACTGGCTTATGCTTAATCCAATTTACATTGATCGTTATATAAATGAATACTGTGATCATGGATCCTCGATAAAGTTTGATAAGTCAGTGCTTTATCAGATTGCCGGTTTTATTGGCAAAATTGTGGATGCTAAAAGCCTGTATACTGCTAATCATTCATATGCTGTAGCGGCATTGGCCAGATTTGTTGCGCAAAAATTTGGTATGGATAAAGATAAGTGTGATTTGATTGAAATTACCGGTTTACTACATGATATTGGTAAACTAAATATCCCTGACGAAATACTTGAAAAGCCCGAGCCCCTTTCTCAGGCTGAACGATGTATGATTATGCATCACAGCTTTGATAGCTATCAGATATTGAGTCGCCTGGAGGGATTTGATAAAATTTCAAGATGGGCTGCATTTCATCACGAGACACTGGATGGAAAGGGTTATCCATTCCAGATTGTTGGTTCTGATATTCCATTGGAAACACGAATTATTTCTGCATCAGATGTGTTTCAGGCATTTGCCCAGAATCGCCCATATCGGGACTCTCTCTCCTCACGACAAATAATGAAACAGATTCAGGTGTTTGTGGAACAAAACAGGCTCGATCAGCAGGTGGTTGGGTGTATTGAAGAAAATCTGGAACATTGTTTCACTGTTGCAACTACAGAGTCCTTCAGGATCGGGTCATATCGCAGCGAAGAGTCATATATGTAAAAGTCTGCCGGAATGACGATTCGTGAGATTGTGGTTATACAACGAAAAAGCTTATGCAAGTCCTTGATCGGACACTACTGATTATTTCTGATGAAATCAGCAAGGGCTTTAAGGCTGGATAGAACCTGACGGCTGGTTTCTTCTGAGCCTATTCGTACTTTATAATCATTTTGAACGGTGTAGATAATTTCTACTGCGTCCAGAGAATCGATACCCAGTTCTGATTCCGGGCCGATCAGGGGAGTATTCAGAGCTATTTCCTCTGGTGGGTCCTGAATTTTGCAGACTTCGCAAATCATTCTGATCAGGTCTAACTCAAGTTGTTCCATGTTTTATCCTGGATTTATTTTCCATTACGAATTTTTACTAGAAGAGTGTTTATGCCTATACAACTGGTGATGATAAAAAATGAGAGCAGCAGGCTGATTTGTGGCAAAATTGTTGAAATGCTGCCGTCCCGGAGCAATATATCCAGAAATGCTTTCAGACCCCAGCCAAGTGGGGATATTTGACTGATTTTCTGCATGATATCAGGCATGGCATGCACTGGAACCATGATGCCGCCTAGCGCTGCTGCTATTACTACAGAAATTGGTCCCAATGTTGAGATCTGTTTGAAAGTACTACATGTGGCACCCAATAAAATGCCATAACCATTTGCAGCGAGAACAGCGCTTATTGTTATGAGAAGCAGAGCTGAATAATTGGGACCAATAGTCAGGGGGTCTGTGCCTAAAGCAGGGAGTATGTATTTACCTATGGCCACAATAAAGCCAACCTGACAAAAGCAGACCAGGATATAAGCAGAAATCTTGCCGCCAATGAGATTGGTGGCAGATACCGGCATGGTAAACAGTCGTCCCATTAGGCCATCTTGTCGTTCCTTGAGCAGTGATCCTGCAAGAGGCAAAACGATGAAAAAAATACCAAACAAGGCATATGCGGGAACGTTTTGCTGGATAGGAGATGGAAAATTAGCCATTCCTTTCTTTGAAGCGGCTTGTTTACTGATGGTAATGATGTTTTCAGTGTTCCAAGTGTATTGAAGATCTGGTTTTGGCATCTTTTCAGATATGGCTGTGCCTAGCAACCTGCGCATCTGTGTTTCCATCTGGTTTGGCAGCTCACCTAAAAGTGCCTGGATTTTTTCTTCAGTTTCAATACCCATAGTGGTTATTCTGACAGCGCTGAGTATTCCAGACCGAAACCCACTGAGTATTGTTGGGTCAAAATAAATTTTTAGTTCTAAGGGAGATCTTTTTTGCTTTTTATCTGATAATCCAAAACCTTCATTGATTATTTGAAAAGCACGTTTCTTTATTGACAGGGAAAGATCAGGGGGAATGATGATACATGCTTTATATTTTCCATCAGAAACTTTTTTTATTGCCTGATTTTCCTGGGTGATTCCCAGGTCATGATGGGGTATCACTTCAATTTTTCCAGATTTTTCCAGATAATTGGTGATTTTTTCTCCCGTTTTTCCTGAGTCAAGGTCAAAAAGCAGGATTTCAGTTTTGGTTTCACCGACCATGGATAGGACATTTTGTTGCACCAGAGTTATAACCAACACCAATACTGCTGGCATGATAAAGAGAAAGACCAGACCGGCTTTGTCGCGTTTGAGCAGGATGAATTCTTTTTGAATGGTTGCCAGTAGTTTGAGCATGGAATCAGTCTCTGATGTGTTTTCCTGTGAGTTTGAAAAAGAGGTCCTGCAGGGTGGGGCAACCATTATCTTGCATCAAGTGCTGTGGTGCTCCTGTAGATATAATTTTTCCACCATCAATTATTGCCACATTTTTACAGATATTTTCTGCCTCTTCAAGGTAATGAGTGGTGTATATTATTGATGTGCCTGTGTTACCAAGATCCTGAATCTTATCGAGAATTAATAAACGAGACTGGGCATCAATACCCACTGTTGGTTCATCAAGAAAGAGTAATTTTGGATCATGAATGATACCTGCTGCAAGGTTAGCTCTTCTTTTCATTCCTCCTGAATAGGTATTTATTTTTTGCTTAGCACTTTTCTCAAGACCGGTAAATTCGAGACAGAACTGGATTCTCTCAAACAATTTTTTTTCATGCAGACCGTGTAGTTTGCCGAAATAAGCAAGGTTCTCCTGGCAGGTCATTTCGTCGTACAGTGCAATATCCTGAGGGACCAGGCCAATAATTTTTTTAGTGGATAGAAGGTTTTCTGAGAGTTCTTTGTTAAATATTTTTACCGAACCTGAACTTGGTGCCAGCAGAGTTGACATGATGGAAATAGCGGTTGTTTTCCCAGCACCGTTAGGCCCAAGTAAACCAAATATTTCTTTCTCTGGAATAGTGAGATGAATATTGTTCAGGGCTGGGATTTTTGAGTCATGATAAAGTTTACTCAGATTTGACAGGGTGACGGCTGGTATCTGCGTTTTTTCATGCATCTGCATGCCTTTGGTTGCTTTTGGCAAATTTGATGAAATTACCAAGGTTTGAACCAAAACGAAGCCAGCTGTCAGGGGATTTCCAAAGCATTGCAGTGTAGCCCAGCAGGACTTTGGGACGGGTGAAATGACTTTTATAAAATTTAATGAACAGTTCGTCTAGTTTTTCTCTATTCATGCCGTTTGCAATAAACTGAAAGCGCATGCAGTCCATCTTTTCCCAGTCTTCCTCAAATTCACCAAGTTTATGAATGTTTTTATATACTGGTGATCCGGGAAATGGGGTAAATTTCGCCAGGTTGAAATCGTCGATTGGCAGAGAAAAAACATAGTCCATGCTTCGTTGGATGCTTTTTTCTGTTTCTCCTGGTAATCCCATCATTAATAAGCCCTTGGTGCGAATGCCGCATTTTTTGATGAGTCGGATTTTGTCAGCCAGCATTTCAAGATCGGCATTTTGACGATGCTGTGCCAGTAGATCTGGGTCACCTGTTTCAATTCCAAGACTGATCATCCAGCAACCTGCCTGTTTCATCAGCTGTAATTGCTCTTCATCAATATGTTCAGCACGAACTGCACAGTTAAAAGTCATGCCCAGTGGTTTTGCAATCATCATCGAGCAAAAGGAGATCACTCGCTCTCTGTTGAAAGTGAATTGATCGTCATAAAAGTTAATATGTCGAATGCCAAATCGAGAACGAAGGTATTGGAGATGTTCATACAGGTACGTAGCAGAATTATAACGAAAACTTCTTTTAAAAACAGAACGGTCACAATAGCTACAGGCATAGGGACAGCCACGGCTGGAAATGCAGCTGCTATTAGGAGCCTTGGGATAGTTGAAAATCGGGAGTTTATATTTATCTGGGTAACCTGCAAGTTTTTCATAGGCAGGGAAAGGAAGGGTGTCTAGTTCAATTGCTGATTTGCGTCGGCCGGTAAAGAAAACAGTGCCATCTTTTTCCCGATAAACAATACCTGGTACTTTTTGGTATTCCCCCTGACACTCAATGAGCTCCAGGAGTGTCTGTTCTCCTTCACCAATAATTGCAAAATCAAGTTGGGGAAAGTCAAGCAGTGCTTTCTCTTGCATGGCAGAAACATGAACTCCACCAAATACGGTCTTGATATTGGGCAGTATTGATTTTGCCAGGGTAGCAATGCGAACTCCATCCAGAAAACTGGAGGTTGTACAACTCAGCCCGATAAATCCAGGTTGTTCTGTTCTGAGGATATCTTTTATTCTTCTGTCAGAATCTGGATGGGCATAACAGTCCAGTATTGAAGCGTTGATGGCCTTGTTTTCAAGGTAAGCTGCAATTGATGCCAATCCAAGAGGTGGCATGATGTTAGCCATTCTGGAAATATCTTTTTCAGCGGATTCAGCTTTGTAACCAAGTGGATGAACGAGCAGTATTTTTTTAAAGTCAGGAAGTGGCATAGTATATAATCAGGGTTGTTGCTGCAGAGATATGTGTACAGAACCAAAAGGACCGGTAATTGTGCTTTCTATACAATCAGGTTTATCCTTGAGCATGGTTTCTGTAAGAAAAGCAGCAGCAGCAGCAGGAGTATTTAGTGATGTTTCGTCTTGGTTACAGGAGATTTTTTCACTGCGTTTGATGCTGTGGATGGCTTTGGCAGCATGGGTGTTGATTTTAAGATTATTTAAACTGTAGCCGGGATGATTGCCTTCAATACCTTGTAGAAACCAGGCTATTACCTCCGGGGTCCAGGGCTTATCAGTGTTGTCGAGGGATCGCGACTTTGCATCTTCAAGTAATTTTGAATAAGTCTCTATTTGAATAACAATACAGTTTTGTAAGGATCTTGTAGATAGGAGAATGTTTGCCTGCTGGAGTGCATTAAAAAACGGGTAACCGAAGTCGGTTATAGTTAAGGCGCTGCCGCGAATATTGAAGATTCTGCTGATGTAACCAGCTGCTGCATTATACACAGAATGAGAAAACAGTGTTGGAGAGGCCTGGCCATCATCTAATATGGGCTTGAGTACATCAAAATTTGTTTGCATTGGACCAAAGCCAGTGCCAATGATGAGTCCGGAAAGTTCTGGATCCATGGCTTGTTGAGCTGTTTTTTTCAGTAGTTCATGGCAGGCTATAACGGCCATGGCGATAAACTGATCAGCACGGCGTAATTCTCGCATCAAATGCTTGGGGATGCGGGGAGCACCAAGAATTCTGACGGCTCCGGTAACAATGGTTTTCATAAGCTGTTTGCCTCTAGTACCAATGCAGAATTACTTCCACCAAAGGCTAGTGATTGGCTGAGACCGATATTTCCAGCAAGTGAAATCTTTTTCTCTTCCGGGAGCACAGGGTAGGATAGTTCACTGTCCAAAATTTTGCAGCCAATGGAACCAGTTGTATATCCCTGGTCAAGGGTTTTTAGTGTCAGGATTGTTTCAATTGCGCCGGCAGCTCCCAGAGTGTGACCGGTAATGCCTTTGGTGGAGATAACCGGACAATTGTGCATGGAAAAATTCATTTGGGCAAGTGCAGAGGTTTCGGCTAAGTCGTTTGCCTTGGTACCTGTGCCGTGAGCATTGATAAAATGTATTTGTTCTTGACTTACACCTGCGTCTTTAAGCGCTAATTTAACTGCTCTTACTAGACCTCTTCCCTGTGGATGAGGAGCTGTAGGGTGATGGGCATCACTTGCAGATGCATATCCCCGTATCCAGCCAAAGGGTTTTTTACTGGGCGTGTTTTTTTCCAGCAGAACGATACCTGCTCCTTCACCAAGGTTTAAGCCGTTCCGGTTTTGATCAAAAGGTCTGCAGTGAGATTGGGAAGTGAGCATCAGGCAGGCAAAGCCATGGTATGCAATTCTGGAAAGTTCATCAGCTCCCCCGGCAATTGCTATATCACATATGTCATTTTCCAGCCATTTGGCAGCAATACCAATGGCATCAGTGCCGGAGGCGCAGGCATTTGTAATAACACTGATTGGACCTTGCACATTGAGTGCCTGTTGAGTGTATAAGGAAAGATGGGTGGTCAGAAAATCAAAAACCGGATGAGTATCAGGAGAAAGTCCGTCACGCCAGTTAATAAAGTATTCTTCATCATTAAAAAGGCAACCTACAGTTGTTCCCAGAGCGATACCAACTCTTTTACCGTTGAGATCTTTTCTGGTCATTCCTGCAGATTCAAGGGCCTCATGAAGTGCGGCTAAGGTCAGAAGCAAGGTCCGGTTGGTAGTAACTTTGGGGCCTACAAAAACACCTTGCTCATAAAGATCAAGGATATGTTTTTTGGGAGACCATGAATCAATTGCAAAAACAGGGAAAGAAAGCTCCGTTGGGAACAGCGATGGCGGTACAGTTGCGCAGTTGACACTTTTGTCGAGCATGCTTTTCCAAACATCAGAGACATTTAATCCTGCAGCGCAGCAGCAGCCCATTCCACTGACTGCAATGCCGGGTTTTTGAGGTTGTCTCATTTTACGGCTGTTGTTTTTCGCTGATGAAAGTGGCCAGTGAGTTGATGGAAGTGAAAGCAATTTTTCCTTCTTCCATATCCTGTATTTGTATGCCGAAATGTTTGTTGATAAGAACTACCAGTTCTACAGCATCGAGTGAGTCAAGGCCCATTCCTTCTTCGAAAAGGGCGTCATCATCATTAATCTGTTCTGGTGTGATATCGTGCAGTTTAAGACCGCTAACAAGGATCTCTTTGAGTTGTGTTTTTAATTCATTCATTATTTATTTACCTGTATTGTCGACAGAATCGAGTTCTAGTTCCGCGTAAAGTTCTTTAGCACAGTCGGGGCAAACCCCATGGCTGAATTCTGCTTCAGAATGTTCATGGATGTATAATTCTATTTGCTTCCAGTATCCCTTGTCATCTCTTATCTTTTTACATGAGGCACATATTGGCAGAAAGCCACTGAGTACTTTCACTTTTAACAAAGCTTTTTCCCGGTCATCAAGTATCTTTTTTCTCTGAAGGCTCAGGATGGCTGTTGTCCAGATCGCAAACAATGCAAGTATACGGTTAAAAAGAACTTTCCATAGTTCGCCACCTGGTGGAGAACAATAAAAACCGATAATTGTCAGAATTGATCCTATGATAGCCATGTAAAGTGGCATCTTTTCTCTTGGAGACCAGAGCGAAACCAAGACAATTAATATATACGGAACTCCGCCAGCAACACCAAGTGGGATGCTTGAATCAATAGCGAAAATCATTGCCGCCAGGGTCAGACAGAGCAGGATAACTCTTTTGTCTGCACCGTTGTTTTCCTGTCCATTGTTTTTCATGTTTGCTGGCCAAAAGCTGGTTACTGGATAGATGCTTTGCTACCATGCTTCCTTTGAAGATATTATACAAGCACTAGAGACAATGGCAAATCCTTTCGCAGAGTAGAGATTAATTAAACTTAGAATTTAGCAAGTTATTAATAATGTTTCAATGGTGATCGAGCTATATTAATTCAGGAAATACACAAAAAAAAACGAGATATGCTGTTGATTTGTCCCGGAAGTATTTGTTGAAAGTATTACCGTGTTGCATTTGTTTGTTTGCTTTAAGTGGAGATACTGTATTTGTGCTTAGTTGCTTAAGTGGGGATAGTCAATTGTCTGAAGACATGTTTAAAGTATAAAAACGATTAACACTCCTGCATCTATTTTTGTAATCCCATAGAAACATTATCATTCATTCTTCATTTTTTTCAGCCTGAAAAATCTACTATGAAAATTATAGGAAAAAGAGTAAATTTTTCTATAATTTTCATAAGGGATATAGCATGCAATCTATCGCAAATAAAATACTTTCCAGAATATACGGTAGAGGAAGGGGGTGGGCGTTTTCTTCAAGTGACTTTGTTGCTGAATTCAGCAGAGAACAGGTTGATATTGCCCTATCTTCCCTTACCAAAAAAAATAAAATCCGGCGGGTGTGTCGTGGTGTCTATGATTATCCCAAATACAGCGAACTTCTTGAGCAGACTTTAAGTCCTGATTTTGATCAGGTCGCTCAGGCCATGGCCCGTAAATTTAATTGGCGCATACAGCCTTCCGGTGATGCTGCACTTAATTTACTTGGCCTTTCAACCCAGGTTCCTGGAAGAATTATTTATCTTTCTGATGGTCCAAGCCGTAAATGTTCCGTTGGCAATTATACGCTTGAATTTAAAAAATCTGCGCTGAAAGATGTGGGATTTAAACATAAAGAAAGCGGAATTATCGTTCAGGCAATCAAAGCACTAGGGAAAGAGCACATCGCAAAAATTTCAATAGAGAGTATCCGGCAGCAGCTTGACATGAGCAAGGC
>PJEL010003626.1_pt1 | contig 13085 bp, 7 predicted proteins | sample 1853271 | NCBI WGS metagenome assembly PJEL01 (sample SAMN08108733, study PRJNA415343) | Invertebrate metagenome, whole genome shotgun sequencing project. | host: Globobulimina | place: Sweden: Gullmar Fjord | collected 2015-08 | reverse complement strand
CGTCTCGGCGCTCGGGATGTGCGGCGGGTTCTCTCGAAGCGGGCGATGGCCGCTGGGATCGTCGATCATGTTCATCCCCATCGCTTGAGGCATAGTTATGCCACGCACTTACTGGATATGGGTGCGGATTTAAGGGAAATTCAGGAGCTTCTGGGACATGCAAGTTTGTCGACGACGCAGAAATACACTGCGGTGTCGACCAAGCGGCTTCTCGAAGTCTATGACCAAGCGCATCCTCGCGCGCGTTGCAAACGAAGAGTTGCCATCGCGCGAGCGCCTCAAGAAGATGGCCGTCGGCAATGCCCTCTACGAGAATACAATCAGCGGTTTTTCCGAAATCATCGTAACTGCCGGACCCTTTTCGGCCGGTTTGGCCTGGGGTGGTGGGTTCTTCGATTTTGACAACGACGGTTGGGAAGATCTTTTTACACCGAATGGTTTCGTCTCGGGCTCACGATTGCACGATACATGAAGTCTCTTCTGGCGCCAGGTCGTGGCGTCACGGGTGACGGATAAAAATGGCCAGCCGGCCGAAACCGCCGAAGATTTTTCTCTCAACCAGGCCGATCTTTTCAAGCAGGGATTTTCCTTCAGCGGCTACGAGCGGGATGTATTGAGTTGGAACCGCGGAAATGGCACCTTTCTCGACATCTCGGGAATCTCGGGGGCTGATGCTGTGGGTGATGGTCGGGGAAGCGTATTCGCCGACTTTGACAACGATGGTGATCTGGACCTCTTTACAACCTCCATGCATGGTCCAGCACACCACTTGTATCGCAATAATGTCGGGTCTGAAAGCAATTTTATTCGGGTGGCGGTTCGGGGGACAACGCACGGCCGGGATGGCTTTGGCGCCGAGGTCCGTATCAAATCCTCTGCTGGAATCCAGAGCAAGGTCGTTGCCGGTGGATCTGGTTTCATTTCACAATCGGACCCGCGTTTACTCTTTGGTCTCGGACAGGATCAAAATGCCCAGTGGGTCGAAGTGCGTTGGCCCTCGGGCACGGTTCAACGTTTTGGCGAGATCGCTGCTTCGTCATCGATCGTCGTGACCGAAGGTGAACAGAATTTTGAAGTGGTTGATGAGCAACGCTTCACGCTTCCTGATCGTTTGTCCGAAGAAGAACTCTTGTGGCGACGCCTCGGTCTTGAGCGTGGTCAATCGCTTCAAGATGTGCCGGTGCACCTCGTTGGTGGTGAAACCCGGTTGCTTTCTGATGTCGCTGCGGAAAAAGACGGTATTGTGCTCAGTTTCTGGGCCACATGGTGCCGCAACTGTGCCCGCGAAATGCCGGAAATCGACCGGATGTATCATGATGGTCTGCAGGTTCTTGGTATCAGTGTTGATGATGCTGAAGGGGTTGAGAGGATCCCGGCCTTTGTGGAGCGTCTCGGAGTCAGTTATCCGATCGCGACGATCGAGGCCGAGGCACTCGGCATTTTATTTGCCACCCGGGATCTTGCGCTGCCATTGACGGTGGTTGTTGATCGAGACCTCAAGCCAGTGTCCGCGGTCCAGGGTTGGTCGGCGTCGTTATCCAAGTAACGTTCTCGGTTCGGTGCTGGTTGCTACGCCACGTGTTATGCTCCGTTTGAAGTCGAGATGTGGCTTGTGAGCCTGCTTTAGAGGAGTCGATTATGGCCAAATACTGTGTGGTGATTGCACTTCTAGTACTGACGTTCATCGCCTGCGTTCCAGATTCGGGAATTGATGCTGACGGTGTTGCGCAGAATAATCGAGGCGTCGCTTTGATGGGGCGTTTTGACTACGAGGGAGCTCTTCAGGAGTTTGCTGCCCTGAACGAACGTCTGCCAGAAAACGATGATGTGCTTGTCAACGTGGCGATTGCAACGCTCAATCGGCAGAAAGAAGGCGACGAACATCGGGCGCTTGAACTACTGCAAATTGTATTGACGCGTAATTCCGATCACCTCAGGGCACTGTATTGCTCGGCTCTGCTGCACCTTCAACTCGGTGAACCGGAACTTGCGAAGGCCTCTCTCGGCCGAGTTGTTGAGCTTGATGAGGATGATTTTGATGCTGCCTATTTCCTTGGGCAGAGTGAGATGCAATTACAACATCCCGAAGAGGCGCTCGCCTGGTACCGGCGTGCGATCGAAGGTGATCCTTATCTGCGTTCGGCCCATTACCGGGGTTTTCAAGCTCTGCAGCGCTTGCGTAAGGTCGATGAAGCCAAGGCCCTCCTCGACAACTTTCGCCGGCTTGAGCAGGATCCGCGCGCTCGCCTCGTCGAGTTCAAGTATACGAAGATGGGGGCGAAGGCCGCTGCAATGACCCTTGATCAAGGTGACCGGAAAACCAAGCCTCTTCGAATTGATGGTCCGATCTTCGAGGACTCTCGAGATTTTGGTCCTGTAGCGTCGAAGAGGGGTTCTGGCCCGTCAACGATCAGCGTCTGTGATCTCGATCACGATGGACAACTCGATATCTTCTTGACCGATGCCCGTGATGACGGTTCCAACGTTGTGCTGACCAAAAGCAGCGAGGGCGTAAAGTTTGCCGATGCAGAGGATCATCCGCTCGCAGGAGTCAGCGGCGTTAACGCAGCGCTGTGGGGTGATATCGACAACGACGGTCTCGTCGATGTCTTTTTCTGCCGGACTGGCCCGAACGAGCTGTGGCGCCAAGATCCTCTCGGTGTGTGGACCGAGATTGGCGCGCAGACGATGTTGATGGGTGAGGCTGAAAGCGTCGATGGCGCGCTTTTTGATGCCGACCACGACGGTGATCTTGATATATTTGTCGTCAACAAGGATAGCGACAACGAATTGATCAACAATAATCGTGACGGTAGTTTCCGTGCGCTTGGCAAAGAAACGGGTCTTTCGGGCTCTAATAACGCATCGAAATCGGTGATAACAACTGACGTCGATAACGATCGTGATCTTGATCTTGTACTCATCAACGCTCAGCCGCCGCACGAAGTATGGCTGAACGATTTGCAGTGGAACTATCATCGCAGTGAGGTCTGGTCTGAGTTCGAGGCCAGTGATATCAACTCCGCTGTCTCTGCTGACCTCGATGCTGACGGGAGACCTGAGTTTTATGTTGTTGATGCTGCCGGTTCTATGGGGAGATGGCGGCAGGATGGGAATGGTTTACCTGTTCTCGCCGCTCTTCAAGGTTCCACGCTTGGGGGTGATCCACATCTGGCAGTTGGGGATATTGATGGCGACGGCGTTCTTGAAATTCTGGGATCTGGCGATGACGGATGGTTTGCAGCCCGGGTTGATCAGGAACTGCTGGAGACCGTATTTGAAGAAGAAACAACTCTTCAAGCTTGGTCACTCGCAAATCTTGAAATCAGCCGTGGTCCTTCGTTGATTGCCTGGACCGCTGAGGGATTGTTGCTATGGCCTCCCGGTGATGGACGTTATCCTTCAATCGAGATTGCGGTTTCTGGTCTCGAGGATGGCTCGGGTTCGATGCGATCCAATGCCTCAGGCATCGGAGCCCGGATAGCCGTGCGCTCGGGCTCAAAGTGGACTATCGTCAGTCAATTGCGTTTTGACTCGGGTCCCGGACAGAGTTTGCAGCCGGTTTCGATCGGGATTGGTGAGGCTCATGCCGTCGATTTTGTCGCTATTGATTGGTCGGATGGGGTCCTGCAGACTGAGCTTGATCTGGCTCCTGGAAGCGTACATCGAATTGCCGAGACCCAACGACAGCTTTCAAGTTGTCCGGTGCTCTTTGCCTGGGATGGCCAAGAGTATGCTTTCGTCAGCGATCTCCTTGGCGTCGGTGGTATTGGTTTTGCGATCGGTCCACCGGATCAATACGGCGAACCGCGGCCGCATGAACGGTTAATGCTGCCCGATAGTCTGTTGAAGCCCAAAAACGGCCGTTTGGTTTTGAAGCTCGGTGAGCCAATGGAAGAAGTGACGTATCTCGATAAGGTGGCACTCACTGCCTACGATCTACCTGAGGGTTGGTCGATGACTCTCGATGAGCGTATGGGCATTCTGGGGACTCAACCGACAAGTGAACCCCGTTTTTTTCGCCGCGAAGTTCAACCGGTTTCGGGGGTCAACGACCGCGGTGAGGATGTCAAGAGAAGTGTGAGAGACATGGATCTCATTGCCGCTCCGGTTGGCGAAATCGATCATCGATTCATCGGACGCTTGGCTCAGGATCATGTTCTCATCCTCGTTTTCGACGAGGTTATTTCACGCCCTGGTGCGATGCTTGTCGCCGATGGTTGGGTTGAGTATCCCTATTCCCAAACGATCTTTGCTGCGTGGCAGGCTGGCGCCGACTACGAGGCTGCAAGCGTTGAGGCACGGGCGGAAGGTGGCGAGTGGAAACTCGTTCATGAACAATTTGGTTACCCGGCAGGAATGCCACGTCAGATGAGCCTGCCGCTCGAAGCGCTTCCGAACGGTACTGTTGAACTGCGTATCAGTACGAATCAGGAAATCTATTGGGATCGTCTCAGTGTTGCATTCGCCGAGCAGCCGATCTCCGCCATCGATGTGCACGAACTCAGGTTGAGCGTAGCCGAATTGCAGCAAAGCGGGTACGCGCTTCGAACGACTGGTGACCAGCGCTTACCTGATTATGATTATTCGCGGCGATCACCGTTGTGGGACATCAAGTACCTCGCTGGCTTTTATACGCGGTTCGGGCCGGTATCTGAGCTTGTCGCGTCGACCGACAGCGGTGTCGCTATCTTTGGCGGGGGAGAGGAGATACATATGGAGTTCTTCGAAGCTCCCAAACTCGCTACGGGCAAACGCCGAGTCTATGTATTGCTCACCGATGGCTGGTGCAAAGACATGGATCTTTATACCAAAGATGGCTCAACGATCGAACCGATGCCACGCTTACCGGGCGCTCCCGAGCAGATCGCGCTCAATGATCGCTTCAATACGAGATACCTCGGAGGGAGAGAGTAGATCGAATTATGAATTGGGGATTGGTTTGCACTCAGGCATCGAATCGCGAGAGTCCATTCTTTTGGGAGCGACCCTATACCCCTACCGTCATCCCGACCGAGTCCGCGAGTGGAGGAATATGTACTTGGGACTGGGCAGGGCGTATGCACGTCGGTGATCAACATGACGGTCAAAGTCGACGACAGATCTCTCCACTCGAAGACTCGGTCGAGATGACGGCCGGGGGTGTTGTGTCGCGCTCGACATTGCAGAAGGTAGAGCGTCCCTGGTTTCCTACTCGGGGACTATTGCGGTGGCGTCGAGTTCGAAGAGTAGATCATCGCGGCAGACGTCGGCAATCATCGATACGATCGGAATGTTCTTGAGAGGTGTTTCGGCGATAATGGCCTGATATGCGGGCATGTCTTCTTTGTTCTTGATAAACGCTGTTGCTTGCACGATGTCTTCAAGACCGGCGCCGCCTTGGTTGAGCAGCGCTTCGACGGTGTCGATGGTCTGGCGGGTCTGGTGCTCGAAATCGTCGAGATGGATCGTTTTGCCGTCGTCGTCGATCGAGGCGGTGCCAGAAACCAAAAGATAGTTGTTCGGGTCCGTCGTGACCTTCAACCCGCGTGAGAACGCCGAACCGTAGTCGGGGGCTTCATTCTGCTTGGGGTTGGCAAGACGGTTGACCTTCACCTTAGAATCGGCCATCGATCGTATCGCGAGCAAATCGAGGGTGCACCAACTCCCGTGATGGTTGCGGCCTTCGATGCCCGTGCTTGCTGGAATGATTTTTTGTGCTTCTTCACTGAACAGGCCGAGACGGTCGAAAACCCGGTTGCGTGAAGAATTAAAATCGTCGTACCAGTCAAGGATATCGCGGAGATAAAACCAGGTTCGACAAACGTCGGAGAACAACCAACCTGAATCGTCGAGACGGTCTTCGATGATGCGAAAAACAGCTTCTGTTTCGCTGTCTCCAAAGTTTTTGGATTCATCATTGACCGAGCGAGCAATATCCGAAAGGTAGAGGTACTCGGCTTCGTGGCCGGTGATGATTCGGCCGCAGACACGGCCCTGGGATCGAATCACCGTCTCTTCGCGAGGTCCGGTTGAACGAGCTGTGATGGCGTGTAATCCTGCCAACCCGGAACCTGTGCACGGTTGGCCTTCGACATACGTCGGTTGGGGCCAGAAATCGAATCCGCATGCAGAAGCTGCAGCGATCAGTTCGTCTGCCAGATTGAGTTCGCCGTAGATCCGATAGTGGAGCAGTTCTGATCCACGTAATTTCAGGTGTTCAGCAATACCCGAACTCGCGGCTCGGATTTGCTGTGCCGGTGGTTCATTCGTCGAAACCCAGGATATGAAATCAAGATCACCGGGACTTGTGTAGATTTTCAGCATAGCGGGTTGCTTGAGAGCATCGTGCAACTCCTTACATCGCCAAGATGATAACCGGTGCCCTGTGGGAGTGCAAATCTCGTGTGAATGCGCGTCAATGAGGTCTTCCGAAGTGGGCGAACGGTGTAGTATCAGCTAAGAGGTGAACAATGATCGAAGTCATGGAGTACGGAGATGTCACGGAAGTCAGACTCAGCCGCCCGCCGGTCAATGCCCTCAATCCAGAGCTGCTTGCAGAATTAAGTTCTACCGTTGAGACCATAGGGAAATCTGGAGTTGGGGCTCTTGTATTGTCAGGCCGGCAGGGTGTGTTTTCGGCCGGACTCGATATCCCGATGCTGCTGCAACTTGACTGTCAAAGCTTGCGGATTGGCCTGAGGTCATTTTTTGACGCGATGTTTGCTCTCGCGTCTTGTCCAGTGCCGGTCGTTGCCTCCATCACCGGGCACGCGCCTGCTGGTGGCGCCATATTGGCGATGTTTTGTGATTACCGCGTGATGGCGGAGGGTTCGTTTGGAATTGGTTTGAACGAAGTAACGATCGGTATCCCGATGCCCAGGATTGTTGCCGAACTTGCAAGGCGTATTGTTGGAGTGCGTAGTGGCGAGCGTTTGTGTGTGACCGGAGAGTTATTGATGCCTGATGCTGCACTCGCGATCGGGTTGGTCGATGAAGTCGTAGCTGTCGAGGATGTTGTGCAACGATCACATCAATGGGCCCAGCACATGGCAACATTGCCGGCGGCGGCGGTGAGAACGACACGTCAGGTCGTCAGGTCTGATCTTCGCGAGTTTGTCGAACGTTATCGCGAACAGGATACAGCAGACCTTGTCGAAGTGTGGTTCCGACCGGAGGTTCAAGCACCACTTCAGGAGATGGTGCGATGCCTGAAGAAGGGCCTGAAGAAGGGCCTGAAGAAGGGCCAGAAGAAGGGCCTGAAGGACGGATAATCCTCGACGCTTTTGCGTTTCAGTCGATCAGGTACAATAATGGGCAGATCAACGAAGTTTGCCCGGAGGGTGTATGAAAGTTCCATCTCTGATTCTAAAACAGCTGTATACGTTTGGTAGCCTCGATTGCACCGCAGATGGTGTTCGTTTTGCGCTAAAGAATCGTCTCGCCGACGCTTCGCTCACCGGGATTACTGGCGTTACCATCAGTGGTGAGAAGGTTCCTGTCGAGAATATTCGATGTGTATTGGATGACGGAACTCGCCTCAAGGCCAGCGATGTTCAAGCTTCTACGCCGATCAAATTTCCTCTCAAACAGAGCCTTGAGGTCATCTGCATCGGCATGAAGCTCGACATTGGCACGCACAAGATTATTATCGATTTTGAAGCGACGCCTTTTGGGAAACTTTCGCTCAAGGTTAAGGATGCGATTCGCGAAGAAAAAGAGAATCGCATCACTGTTCCTTATAGCCGTGACGACAATTACAGCGACGAGATCATTAAAGAACGGCAGAATTTTGCCGACTCGTATTCGGACGGAAAACTCGACCACGTCAAGAGAATTTCTTATGATCCGAAGGTAACTGAGGGTAATGTTGAGAACATTATCGGGGTCGCTCAGATCCCGATCGGGATGGCCGGTCCTTTGCATGTTAATGGAGAACACGCCATCGGCGATTTTGTCATTCCGATGGCAACGACCGAAGGCACACTTGTTGCTTCTTATAACCGTGGCATCAAAGTGCTGAATCTTTCAGGTGGTGTCACCTGCACCGTGCAAGATGATCGCATGCAACGGGCGCCGGTATTTATTTTTGACTCGGCGCGTGAGGCCCGGGCCTTTCGCGACTGGGTCAACGAGAATTTTAAAGAGATCGCGAACGCCGCAGAAGCGACGTCGAGTGTTGCTAAATTGCTCGATATCGACATGTTTTTGTCGAATAAATTTGCCTATTTACGATTCAACTATTTTACCGGTGATGCCGCCGGTCAGAACATGGTCGGCAGGGCAACATTTGCAGCCTGTTCGTGGATTCTCGATCGAGTCGATACCGTTCGTTCATTCTATCTTGAGTCAAATCTCGCCACCGACAAGAAACACTCGCAAATCAACATCATGCGTACCCGTGGCAAACGGGTGACAGCCGAGGCGGTTATCAAGAGGGATGTGCTCGTGCAGCATATGAGGGTCGAGCCGAAAGCGCTGCATTATCACGCTGCCGTATCAAATGTTGGCGCGTTTTTGTCGGGTGCGAATAACAACGGCGCCCATTCTCCGAATGGCATTACCGCGATGTTCATCGCAACCGGGCAAGATGTCGCGAATGTCGCCGAGTCATCCTCCGGCATCATCTACACCGAAATGACCGATGAAGGTGATCTCTACATCTCGATTACGATCCCGTCGTTGATCGTCGCCACCTTCGGCGGCGGTACTGGATTGCCGACCCAGCAGGAGTGTCTCGAACTGCTCGGGTGCCGGGGCAAAGGCAAGGTCAAAAAGCTGGCTGAAATTATCGCAGGCGTTGCGCTTGCCGGTGAGATCTCACTCGGCGCGGCGATTTCGTCGCTTGACTGGGTATCGAGTCACGAGAAATACGGCCGAAATCGATAAGTTTCCGCTCGGCGGGACGTGGAATGCCACTAAGGGTTCGCACGGAAATAACTTCACATTTTCGAGGGGCATCTATACCACATCTTCGGCCTGCACTCCGTCGCGAAATTCTCAACGTAGGCCGAGCTACGTCTCGGATTTCGCTCAGTCGTGCAGACCAAATCTGCGGCATATCTGCCCACAGAAAATGCGAAGTTATTTCCGCGCGGACCCTAAGGATGTTGAGGTAATGACGTGACTGTGCCCGCTCGTCCCGTCGAGGTCGTCGAGAACCGGCCGCCGGGCCGTAGGAAAAGCCCGAAGCGGCCGGTGATCAACATTCCCGACCTCGCACGGCGTGGACGTACGACGTTTCGCGAGTTTGCTGGATTGCTTTCCGGCGCATTTCTCGCGTATGTCCGGTGGCGCAGGAGTCGTGGCGCCCGTGGATTTTTTTCCCGGTCGCAGGTTTTTCTTGCCTGGTTGATGGGCCCTTTTGTCAATCATTCGATTACCGATTTGTCTTTTCCGATGCAGCTTCGGGTACGCCTCGAGATTCTTGGGCCAACCTATATCAAACTTGGCCAGATTCTTTCTCTTCGCCAGGATCTGCTTCCTGAGGTTGTTACCAAAGAACTGCGCGGTCTATTGTCTGATCTTCCCGAAGTCGAATTCGATCTCATCAAGGAGATCATTGAAGACGACCTCGGCCGGCCGATTGAAGAACTCTTTGATAACGTTGAACTCGTGCCGCTCGGTTCGGCATCGATTGCTCAGATCCATCGCGCGACGACCAGGGAGGGTGATGATGTCATCCTCAAGGTTGTTAAGCCCAATATTCGCGAACTACTCTATCGCGACTCGGATCTATTGCGTCTCTTAGGTTGGTTTTTGCAGTTCATCATTCCGCGGTATCAGCCGCGAAAGGTGATCGACGAATTCTGCGAGTACACCTTATATGAGATCGAGATGACACGGGAAGCAGATAACGCAGAGGTATTTGCCGAGAACTTCAAAGATTTGCCCGAGATTGTTTTTCCCAAGGTGTACCGAGCCTATTCGGGTATCAATGTTTTGTGCATGGAATACCTCGAAGGGGCTCGCCCTGATGCGCAACTTGCCGAAGAATTGAGTTTTGAGGAGAAGCAAAAAGTCATCGATCTCGGCGCCGCAGCTATCATTAGAATGTTGTACGAAGATGGTTTTTTTCACGCTGATCTCCACCCCGGCAACCTCATGGTCCTCTCAGGGGGAAGGGTCGGCTTCATCGATCTCGGCATGGTCGGCCGTCTCGATCCGGATCTGCGCCATCATCTTCTTTACCTTTTCTTCGGCCTGGTGATGGAGGATTTCGAAAACGCCGCCCGCCATCTCGCCGCCGTGGGTCATACCGAGCAAGGCAGTGATGTTGTTGGCTTTCGCAGAGCGGTCAAAGAGACGTGCAGGCGCTGGCGGCGCGCCGCGACCTTCACGGAATTTTCTCTCGGCCAGCTCATTTTAGAGTCGATGCGTCTCGGTGCGAAGTATCGGGTCTTTTTTCCTGTCGAAATGGTGCTCATGGTCAAGGCGCTTGTGACCTACGAGGGAGTCGGTTATCTGCTTGATCCTGAGTTCAACGTCGCCGAGGTTTCGCAGCGGCACATTAATCGCATCTTCAGGATGCAGTTTTCGCCGGTACGGCTGCTGCGTGAGGGAATTCGGGGGGCGCCTGATATTTTGGATGCTGTTGTCAAATTGGCCATGCTAATTGACGAGAGTCTACGCATGATGGAGGATCGGGCGCGGCGAAAACCGGAAGGACCGCTGGCCGGGCTCCGGGCAACAGTATTTGGTGGTTTCTGCCTTCTCGCCGGTGCGGTTCTCGCCGCATTTAAAGGTCCGATTATTGTGTGGGTCTGTCTACTTGCGCTCGGCCTCATCCTTCCCCTACGGCGCGGGTAGGCGAAGCGGAGCTTCGCGAATTCTTAATTTTGAATTCTTAATTTTGAATTGGGAAGGGAGCGCCACGGGCCGATTGTAGGTGTTTTGGATCTGGTTATTAACCTGTACAAACTATGTGACGTCCCTGGCCATCTTATCGCCGCCCCCGCGACCCAATTTTTGAGCGCAATGCAATCCGTCGTTCAAAATTAAGAATTCAAAACTCAAAATTCACGCCTCGTCTTCGACGGCGTTTAGGGTTTTGTAGGTGCCCTTGAGCCAGCGCTCGATATCGGTTTTGTAGTACTTCGAGGAACGCCGGCCGGAAGGTCCTCCTGCCAAAACTGTGTGGATTTCGTCGGTTCCGAGGTCGGTGATGTAGCGGTAAGACGGGGTGAATGTTGTTTGTCTGTCGTGCGAGTTGAAAATCGCGCTTTGCACGATGGTTGCGCGATTTCCGGGCATTTCGATTGGTCCATGATCAAAGCCGAGAAATGACGGTAATGCACCGTCGAAGAAGATATTGGTCATCATGATCTGCCGGCTTTCTCCCCAGCGCTTGAGTGGGTCAATCGATTGTAGGATCGAATTGAAGGTCGCAACTACAACTTCTTTGATCACCTTGTCCCGGCCTTTTCTGCCGAACCATGATGTGTCTTCGCCAAGGAGGGCGCGGTCGAAAAACCAGTAATAGTCAGCAGCGGCACTCGTCGTTTCGACCATGGCTGTCCAAGCTTGGTTGCCGAAGAGCCCTTCTCCAAAGACACGAGCGAGAAGATTTTCGTAGATTCGCTCGAAGAGGGGCGCCCCGTGAGACTCGGTGTCATATCGAAGATCCCAGTTGGCGAGTATCTGGCCGGCATCGTTGTCCGGCAGGTGAGGGCGTATGAGTTTCATAAACCATTCGGCCTGAACCGAATAGAGATCATTCTGCATGCTTTTCATGTCGTCAATTGTGAGTGGGTTCGTGGAGTTCAGAAGGTCGGTGATACGTTTTGCGCGATACGGGCCCATTGGAAGATTGATGGCGAGTGGGCCGTCAGGCGGATTGAGATCGTCGTTCGCGGTGACGATGATGCCGCCTTCGGGATTGAATGTTGAATGCAAGAATTTTGGATCTACCAAGCCATTCCATGCCAGATCATCTTTCCATGCCGGTATAGGATGAAGTCCTGAGTGTTGGCGATTGGGCAGCAGGCCAGATTGCTGAAAACCAATATCACCGTTACGATCGGCGAGCACCCAATTGCAAGAAATGCTGACATTTCGAACGATCTTTTGCCCCTGTTTGGTATTTTCGGCGTCAAGCATTGCTCGAAGGGCGTTGAGTGATGCCGAAGCGCCGTTTCTTGCAGCCGACCAGGCGCGCGCAAGATAGAAACCGTCACCCAGATCTGCATTGCTGTCATCGCTTTCAAGAATGCCGCGATCACTCTCGTAGATCACAATTTCGACTGGTGATTTCTTTTTACGTAGAATAATTTCAGTGTGCGTTTCGAGGCGCTGCCAGCCTTCGGTTCGACGAGTTTTGCTGTCTGAAATCTCTTCGATAAAGTAGTCGATGAGATCCATGAATCCGTAGGTGAAACCAAAAGAGAGGTCCCGTGTGCGGCCCATGATGATGCCGGGCAGACCAGGCATTGTGATACCAATTCTATAGTTGGATTCGCAACGCATTACGGCTTCATACCAGATGGCTGGAAGCCGATTGCATTCGAGATGAGGGTCGTTGCATTGCAGAGGTTTCCCAGTTGCAGTCAGAGAACCCGCAACGGCCCAGTTGTTGCTTGCCATCAGGGTCGGGATCATCGCCGCGAAGCGTACGTCTCGTGGAACGAGCGGATCAAGATGCTTGAGCTTCTTGATAAGATCGATCGTCTCGTCGTCAAGGCCTTCGAGATGGGGAGCAAAGAGCTGGCGAAGCTTCTTGATATCGACTCCGCCGTGAATCGATTGGATGATCAACTTTTCCATATCCTGCTGGGACTGGGCGAGGCCGACATACGACATCAACTTGATGACCAATAAACAATCCTTGGGGGACCAAGCTTCGGGTTTGTATCCGACAAGAATCAGTTCAAGCGGCCGGCGATGTTTGTTGAGCCAGGCGTTGACTCCATCGCAATACGATTCGGCATAGATGAGTGCTTCGGTGTCGAGATTGTTGACATCCTGCGCGGCGTCGCGAGCAAGGCCCATTTGGCGCATGAAGATATCGATGCCGAGGGTCGTCTCGTCGGCTTTGAGGCATTCTGCGAGCCGGCCTTGGCCGACCAACGGCGTAAGGACCATCTGCACGAGCCTGTATTCGGCGTGAG
>PJEL010003625.1_pt1 | contig 13087 bp, 7 predicted proteins | sample 1853271 | NCBI WGS metagenome assembly PJEL01 (sample SAMN08108733, study PRJNA415343) | Invertebrate metagenome, whole genome shotgun sequencing project. | host: Globobulimina | place: Sweden: Gullmar Fjord | collected 2015-08 | reverse complement strand
ATGCTCTCGGTAGTAATTAAGCAGCTGCCAGCAGATAAAATAACCCATCTTTTTGCCTCACACCAAGATCCCGATATCATTTCTTCATTGGGTTTGTGGGATCAAGCACTGCCGTCGGCAACGCTACACTCTCCATGGATATGGGAAAGCTTCATTAAACACTTTGGTATGAACAATATTACCTATTCGGCCATCCCTGATGAAGGTAGCTCATTAAAAATTGATCAGGTTACTTTAGATTTTATTCCTGCTCATTATTTACATTCTTCTGGCAATTTTAATGTCTATGATAGGGAGGCTAAAATATTGATGTCGGGTGACATTGGTGCAGCGTTAGAAAGTGTTGATGCGCCGCTATTTGTCGATGATTTTGATGAGCATATAGGTAAAATGAAAATGTTTCACCAACGTTGGATGCCTTCCAATGAAGCTAAAAATGATTGGGTAAGAAGAGTGCGTAAGCTAGATATTGATATGATGTGCCCGCAACATGGACGTATCTTCAAAGGCGACAATGTTAAGCGCTTTTTAGATTGGTTTGAGGCGCTTGAAGTTGGTGTTATAGCTAAAGCAACATCAGAGGCCTAAAAATATAACAGGTGAGTTTTGACAAGAGTCATAATTCACCCTGATATCTACTGACTCCCTAATTATCTCCTTCACTGCACTGTCTAGGTGCGATTCCCCGCTAATAGTGCATATCACCTCATCAGGACAACTTTACAAAAGACGTAACTTATTGATCTTTAGATACAATGATGAATTTTAAGCGGCTGGCATCTTGCTTGCTCTATAAAGTTAATTAAATTTTATAGGGTAAAATAATGAGTAATCAAATAGGCATTAAGCTGTGGTCGTTCACAGGAAAAATGAAAATACTGCATTTAAGTTGGATGGCATTTTTTATTACTTTTATGGTGTGGTTTAACCACGCGCCATTATTAGCAGTTATTGCTGATAGCTTAGGACTAAGCAGTAGTGAAATAAAAACCTTACTGATTTTAAATGTCGCGTTAACCATACCGGCACGTATCATCATTGGCATGTTAACGGATAAATATGGTCCTCGACTTACCTTTGCGGTATTGCTAGCAGTATGTAGCATTCCTTGTTTTATGTTTGCCTTATCACAAACCTTTGAACAAGCTGCCCTAGCACGTTTTCTCTTGGGCTTCATTGGTGCTGGTTTTGTCATTGGTATTCGCTTAGTAAGTGAGTGGTTTCCTGCCAATGAATTAGGTACAGCAGAGGGACTTTATGGTGGTTGGGGCAACTTTGGCTCAGCAGCTGCAGCAATGTCTTTACCTTTACTGGCACTTTATATTGGTAAGACTTTCGGTATTGAAGACGCGTGGCGCTATGCTATTGGCTTAACGGGCTTATTAAGCTTAATGTTCAGTGTAATTTGGTATGCCAATGTAAGTGATACACCTAAAGGCGCTACTTATTTTAAGCCTAAGAAATCAGGCGCTATGGAGGTAACCAGTGTCGGTGATCTTTATTTACTTATAATCATGAAATTGCCTATGTACGCAGCATTAGCTTTACTGACATGGAAGCTATCACCTCAAGGCGTGAGTCTCTTATCTGATAATATGACTACAGTGGCATATTTAAGCCTAGCAGTATTATTTATTGTTGAAGTAAGAAAAACTTGCCAAGTAAATGGACATTTGTTTAATGAAAAAGTACCTGAAATTCATCAGTATCAGTTTAAACAAGTAGCCGTTCTCAATATTTTATATTTTGCTACTTTTGGTTCAGAATTAGCTGTTGTTTCTATGTTGCCACTATATTTCTCTGAAACTTTTAGCTTAGATATGGTTTATGCCGGTCTATTAGCATCCCTATATGCCTTTATGAATTTGATGTCACGACCAGGCGGAGGTTGGTTAAGTGATAAGTTTGGTCGCAAAAAAACCTTATTAATATTAACGGCGGGTTTAGCATTAGGCTATTTTGCTATGGCACTAATTGATAGCTCTTGGCCACTGATTCTAGCTGTACTTACGGTGATGGCTTGTTCGTTCTTTGTTCAGGCAGGTGAAGGAGCCGTTTTTGCTGCAGTACCTTTAATTAAGCGCCGCTTAACAGGGCAGATTGCCGGCATGACAGGAGCTTATGGTAATGTTGGTGCAGTTGTATACTTAACCGTATTATCTATGGTGAGTTATCAAACTTTCTTCTTCGTTATTTCTGCAACGGCCGTGTTAGGTTTTATCACTTTACTCTTTATGCAAGAGCCTAAAGGTTCTATGACTGAAGTACGTGAAGATGGCACTGTAGAATTAATTAATGTTGGTTAATGCAACTTAGTTAATAAAAGTTAACTAATAAAAGTGAGTTAATAAATTGACGATTACCTTAGGCGTAAGAATGTAATGGCAATAGATAACACTAAAAGCGTGGATATTAGGCAAGCAAAGCTAGAGGTGTCTTTAGGCGGTTATAGCAGTGCAGGTATCAAAGAAAATAACCAAGATGCTTTTGCTTCTCTGGTGCCTAGCCCTGCGGAATTATCTGCTAAAGGTGTTGTTGCTGTTATTGCTGATGGTGTTTCTAGTGCTAATAAAGCTGCAGAAGCGGCACAAATATCGGTAACTCAATTTATTAACGACTATTATGCAACGCCGCCGACTTGGTCAACACAAAAGTCGGCAAGTAAGGTTTTACTCGGGTTGAACCAGTGGCTGAATGCTCAAACAGATTCATCGTCAGGGTATACTTTACAGTGGCTGACAACCTTTTCAGCTTTAATTATAAAATCATCGACCGCCTATATTTTTCATGTTGGCGATACACGTATTAGCCAGTTTAGAAATAATGAACTTGAAGTAATAACCACTGACCATCAACAAAAGCAGGGGCCTTCTCATAGTGTATTGACCCGGGCTTTAGGTGCAGACTACCGTTTACAAGTTGATGCACAGCAAGTGGCTATTCAGGCGGGAGATGTTTTTGTATTAAGCTGTGATGGTGTCCATGAACATATATCAAGCCAACAGCTTAAAATTCAGTTAAGCAAGCTATCTAGCGTAGAAAATAGCCAAGCGTTAGAGCAAATGGCAAAGTCGTTGACTGAATTAGCAATAACAAATGGCAGCAAAGATAATGTTAGCTGTTTACTGGTACAAATAGGAGCAACACCTAATAGGGCGCTAGTAGAGGTGGAGCGGGAACTACTCAACAAAGCGATCCCTCCTGCACTGGTTCTAGGTAATAAAATTGATGATTATCAAATATGCAAAGTCATCCATGCCAGTATCCGATCACATCTGTATTTAGCAACTCATCCTAATGAAGAAGGGCCTTGCGTATTGAAGGTGCCTTCTCAAAACCTTGCTGATGATAGCAGTTATTTACAAGGCTTTATCCGAGAAGCTTGGCTAGGAGAGAAACTGAGTAATGCACATGTGATGAAAATAAAGCGTGGCTGTGAAGCAAGTAAGTTTCTTTACCACGTTTGTGACTATATTGAAGGGCAGACTCTAGGCCAATGGATGCAAGATAATCCGCAACCTAGCTTAGCGCAAGTGCGTGAGATTATAGTGCAGGTTATTACTGCTTTACGTTCATTTCAACGTTTAGATGTTGTTCATCGAGATCTAAAGCCAGATAACATTATGATCGACGCCTACGGTAAAGTATTTCTCATCGATTATGGTACTGCGCTGATTGCTTCACTTGATGAAAATAATGACGGCGTCATGGAAACAGTACCTCAAGGGACCTTAAACTACATTGCTCCCGAAACGCTATTAACCTTACATGCAGATCATCAAAGTGATTTATTTTCTTTAGGCGTGATTGCCTATGAAATGCTTTGTGGCGAACTACCTTATAAACCAATGAAGCTAGGTGAATTTAATAAATTTACTTACGCTAATCATCCTGATAAACAACAGCTTGAGCTAAAAGAGTACCAACAGTGGCAATATCGCAGTATTAGACATTTGCGCGCAGACTTACCTTTTTGGCTAGATATGGTGTTATCTAAAGCGACTCAAGCCAACCCTTCCTTACGTTATCAAGCGCTGTCTGAATTGAAGGCGGATTTGGTACAGCCCAAGTCGTCTGCATTAGCAGAATACAAAAGCCAACCATTGCTGCAGCGAAATCCGGTATTATTTTGGCAAGGAGCCGCGGCGACATTTTTTATTCTCTGGGCAACGTCTTTAATTTTATAGCATACAAGGTCCGTTAAGCCAGCATTGAGCAGATTATTACACGGCATTACAGCTCCTTGATCTTCAAGCAAACATAAGCAACACTAATGGTGTTTTTACTGCAATATTAAGCACGTATACGCAGTAAAGAATTATAATTTACGATTCATCCACTTTTCACTATTAAAAGATAGCTTGCTTGTAGGTAAAGAAATGTCCGCTATTCGTCCCAGAGTAAAACCTAAAAATACTATTTTCTTTAAGTTTTCTCTCGGTCTGAGTATGTTATTTTTAGTGATGATTACGGCAACTTATATGGTGGTCGACCTTGTTGCCAAAGACTACCTCGTTAACAAAAATAAAGAGCTAATAGATGAGATTGGTTCGAGTATCGTATCAGACATTTCCCAACATATTAATATCGCTGAAACCTTAACTCGAGATCTCGCAGCGGTTGGAAAAACCTTACCCAAAGACCCTCAGCTCTTCCATAAAGTTATTCCACAAATGCTTGAAATGAAAGAGCATAAAGACCTGATTGCAGGTGGCGGAGTATGGCCAGAGCCTGAAAAATTTACTTCTGGAATTCACCGAAGGAGTTTTTTTTGGGGGCGAGATAAGTTAGGCAAATTGCAATATTTTGACCAATATAATGATATCGAGAGTACAGGCTATCATTCCCAGGACTGGTATGTGCCGGGTCGCTATAACAAGCAGGGTGAATGTCTTTGGTCAAAATCGTATATGGATCCCTATACCTTAGCGCCAATGGTCACTTGTACCGTCGCTATGTTTGAACAGCAAGAGTTCTCAGGCAATGTCACTGTTGACGTGAGCTTGCAACAACTCAAGAGTATATTACGGGCAGGTAGCGCTAAATTAAGCGGTTATGCTTATGCTGTAGATCGTAACAATAAATTGTTGTCATTTCCTGATGAGCAACTAACTAAAATAACGAAGCAAAGTAATCACAACTTAACCCAAGAATATATTACGGTAAACGAATTAGCAGATAAACATCAATCATTTAAGCCTATCTCTACTGTGCTTACTGAAATAAACACATCATTGATTCAATCTTTAGCGGATGAAAATAAGCTGTTAGCTGAAGATATAGCTGCACAAAGTGAGCAAATACCCACCTTAGAAGCACAGTTAATTGTCGCTAATTTATCCATTTTAAAAGAGAGAGATAAGAAAACTAATTTTACCACGACGTCAGTGATTAGTGATCAGGACTTCATACTAGGTGAACCCGCTAATGTGACAGTATTTATTATTCCAAAAACCTTGTGGAAAGTTATTGTTGTTACACCACAAAAGGTGGCTATTAACAGCGCCAGTAAAGTTGCCAACCTGATTTTATTATTATTGTTTACTATTATGATTATCGCTGCTTTTTTCGGTTTCATTTATTTCAAGCGCAGTTTAATCGTACCTATTTATCAAATGGCAAAGCAGCTACAACAACCTGTTCAGAGTGAAGGTTTAGTGCAAACTGAATGGCTTGATGATCGCAGACAGGATGAATTTGGTTTGTTGGCTTATCACTTTAATCAATCAAAAGTGGCGTTAGATAAGAACAACCAAGATCTCAAATTGCAGATCAATGAACGCAAGCAAGCAGAGCAAAAATTGAAACACTTGGCACTGCATGATGCACTGACGGGATTACCTAATCGCTTATTATTTCAAGATAGGCTGCAGCAAGCGATAGCAATGTCAAAACGGCATGGGAATAAATTTGCCGTTTTCTTTATGGATCTCGATAATTTTAAAATAATCAATGACACCATGGGCCATGAGGCAGGTGATGAGCTACTTAGTCAGGTTGCACAGAGGCTTTCCGGCGCAGGCAGAGATATGGATACCGTTGCAAGGTTAGGTGGTGATGAATTCGCTTTCATTATCAATAAAATTGATAATATCGAAAGCGCAGTAAGTTTTGCTAAGCGGTTAAATACATTGCTGAAAACACCAATAACGGTTAATGAAAACAAAATTAATATGGGCAGTAGTATTGGCATTACACTTTATCCTGATGATGCTAGTAATAGTGAAGAATTACTGCGTAATGCCGATATTGCTATGTATCAGGCGAAAGATGATGGTCGAAATACCATCCGTTTCTTTACCAGTGAAATGAATGCTAAATTACAAAAAAACAAGGAAATTTTAACTGATCTAGCTGAGTCTTTAACTCTGGACCATTTTCAACTTTATTATCAACCTTTATTCACTATTGATGATAGAACTCTTGTTGGCGCAGAGGCATTAATACGATGGAACCATCCAGAGAAGGGCATGATCCCACCGGATCAGTTTATTTCTATAGCGGAGACAAGTGGCTTGATCAATGAGTTAGGTGACTGGGTATTAGTGCAGGCGTGTCATGAAATAAAGGCCTTTATTAAGAAAGGCATCGCACCTATTAAGGTAGCAATTAACATATCACCGGCACAATTTAGACGTAAAGATTTTTTAGAGCATATGCTGAAAATACTAGAGCAGCAGGAAGTGAGTGCCAATTTTATCGAACTTGAAATTACCGAAGGCGCTGTCATGGATGATGTTGATCAAGCAATTGAGACTATGCAAGCTTTGCATAATGCTGGATTTCAGTTAGCAATGGATGATTTTGGTACGGGTTATTCTTCGTTGAGTTACTTGAAACGTTTTCCTATTCAAAAGCTTAAGATAGATCGTAGCTTTATTTCAGAGCTTGAAAATGATGACAGTAAATCAATTACCCGGGCGATAATTCAAATGAGCCATTCGTTAGGTCTGAATGTGCTGGCTGAAGGTGTTGAAACCAAAGAGCAGCTGCAATATCTACAAGACGAAAAGTGCGATTATGTGCAGGGTTATTATACCGGTAGGCCTATGCCAGCCAGTGAGTTTATTAATAAATTTACAACTAACAACGAAGATGAGTCATCTACTTTGTTCCATACAAGTGCCATTATCTCAACGTAATTACAGTTTTGTTACTTAAGGCTCATTAATTTCGTTAAGCTTTTGGTGCTAACGCTTCAACTCCCTTCAATTCTCTATATAAGTATTGCACCTTCCGAGTGCTAAACAATCATCACCCTAGTGCATCTGTATAAATCACCCAATCACAAAAATAGTTAACCAACTGTTTTATATGCATAAAAAAGACTGGCATTTACCTTGCTCTACTAGAGTCATGTTGAATAAAACCTTATGGTAAAGCCGAGCCTCATTTAAGTCTCAACTTATGCTTTCACTAAAAGGTTTTATCTTATTCGAACACTATTAGTAGGATTGTCCTTATGAATTCAGGTAAACAGCTGTCGAGCAAGGCTAAAATTGTTGTGGTTGGTAACGGTATGGTTGGCCATCACTTTGTTGAAGAAATGAGCAAACATGAAGATTACCAAATCACAGTATTATCGGCAGAATCACGATTAGCATACGATCGTGTTTATTTATCTTCATACTTTGCCGGCAAAACAGCAGCAGATCTTGCGTTAACAACCCCTGAGCATTATGACGAGTTAGGTGTTAATTTTGAAACCAATGCAAAGGTTACTAATATTGATAAGTCTGCCAAAGTAGTTACTACCGAAAGTGGAGAATCGTTCGCTTATGACAAACTTATTTTAGCAACAGGTTCATATCCGTTTGTACCACCAATTCCTGGCGGTGACGTTGAACATAGCTTAGTTTACCGTACTATTGATGACTTAGAAGCAATTCAAGCCAGTGCTGATGTAAGTAAAGTAGGTGTTGTTATCGGTGGTGGCTTGCTTGGTTTAGAAGCGGCTAAAGCACTTAAAGAGCTTGGCTTAGAAACCCATGTTGTTGAATTTGCGCCACAGTTAATGGCAGTGCAAGTTGATGGCGGCGGTGGTCGTTTATTAAAAGAGAAAATTGAAGAGTTAGGTGTGCAAGTTCATACCTCTAAAGCGACCAATGTGATTGAAGCGGGCGAAAAGTGTCGTTATAAGCTTTGTTTTAGCGATGATACCGTGCTTGAAACCGATTTAATTTTATTTTCCGCCGGTATTCGTCCTTATGACAATCTAGCTCGCGAATTTGACCTTGAATTAGGTGCTCGTGGCGGTATTGTTATTGATAACCAATGTAAAACCTCAGACGCTAATATTTATGCCATTGGTGAGTGTGCGTTATGGAATAACTTTATTTATGGTTTAGTGGCTCCTGGCTACAATATGGCGAAAGTTGCCGCTAAAGATATTGCTGGTATTACTGACGAAAAGGGTGATGCAGCAGAATTTACTGGCGCTGACATGAGTACCAAATTAAAGCTGATGGGTGTTGAAGTTGGTTCAATTGGTGATGCACATGGTAAAACTGAAGGTGCATTAACTTATACCTATGAAAATCAACCTGAAGGTGTTTATAAGAAAATAGTGGTATCGAGTGATAAAAAGTTATTGCTTGGTGCTGTGCTAATTGGTGATACCAGTGAATATGATGCACTGCTGCAATATATGCTTAACGAGATTGCCTTACCTGAATCTCCTGAAGGGCTTATTTTACCTTCATCGGGTGATACTCCAAGCTTAGGTGTTGATGCCCTGCCAGATTCAGCTTCTATTTGTTCATGTCATAACGTTACTAAGGGTGACATCATTGCTGCGATTGATTGTGGCGCCGTTGATGTTGGTCAAGTGAAAAGTGATACCAAAGCCGGCTCTGGTTGTGGTGGTTGTGCAGCTTTAGTGAAAAGTGTTGCCGATAACGAATTTGAAAAACGTGGTGTTGAAGTTAAGAAGGACATTTGTGAACATTTTGCTTATTCACGCCGTGAGTTATTTGACATTGTTAGTGTTGAAAAAATTAAAACCTTTGATGAACTATTAAGTAAACATGGCCGTGGTTTAGGTTGTGAAATCTGTAAACCACTAGCAGGCTCAGTACTTGCCTCAGTGTGGAATGATTACATTCTTAAGAAACCTCATTTATCACTACAAGATACCAATGATACTTACCTAGGTAACATGCAAAAAGATGGTACTTACTCTGTAGTGCCACGTATTGCTGGTGGTGAAATCACCCCAGATAAATTGATTGTCTTAGGCGAAGTCGCTAAAAAATATAATTTATATACCAAAATTACTGGTGGTGCGCGTGTTGATTTATTTGGCGCACGAGTTGAACAGTTACCACCAATCTGGAAAGAGTTAGTGGATGCCGGTTTTGAAACGGGTCATGCTTACGGTAAATCATTACGTACGGTTAAATCATGTGTTGGCTCTACTTGGTGTCGTTACGGCGTACAAGACAGCATGACAATGGCAATTGATTTAGAGCACAGGTATAAAGGTTTACGTGCGCCGCATAAGATTAAGTTTGGTGTCTCTGGTTGTACTCGTGAGTGTGCTGAAGCGCAAGGCAAAGATATCGGTATTATCGCTACTGATAATGGCTGGAACCTTTATGTTGCGGGTAACGGTGGTATGAAACCACGTCACGGTGATTTATTTGCTACCGATTTAGATGACGAAACCTTAGTTAAATATGTTGATCGTATTTTAATGTTTTACGTACAAACAGGTGACCGATTACAACGTACCTCTACTTGGATGGATAACTTAGAAGGCGGCTTAGCATATTTACAAGACGTAATTATGAAAGATAGCTTAGGCATTACCGATGCCTTAGAAACACAAATGGCAGCAATTGTTGGTACTTATCAATGTGAATGGAAAACAACCATAGAAGATCCTGAAGCATTAAAACGATTTAAGCCTTTTGTTAACTCTGACAAAGCTGATAACAATATCCAGTTTGTTACTGAGCGTGAACAGATTCGTCCAGCGCGAGGACAAGAAAAGATTGCTGTGAAAATCATAGAAACTGCTGATGCAGTAGCCGAAGAAGCATAGGAGCAAGAACATTATGAGCTTATCAAAAGAAACTCAAGCAACATCAAAAAAATCATGGCGCACTATTTGTCAAACCAGTGACTTAGTAAAAGATTCAGGTATCAGTGCCCTACTTGAAAGTGCAGAAAACTCGGCAGGTGAAGATGAGCAAATTGCCATCTTCCACATTCCTAACAGCGAAGAAAAAGTATTTGCTGTAGGTAACTATGACCCGATTGGCGAAGCCAATGTCTTATACCGTGGACTTGTGGGCTGTATTGATGATGAACCGGTAGTTTCTTCGCCTTTGTATAAACAACATTTCTCGCTAAAAACCGGGCGTTGTTTACAAGAAGAAGAACGCATTGCTGTTTATGATATTCGTATCGAAAACGAAGAAGTACAGCTTTACGTTTAACGTATTAGTGTTCGTTGAAGGTACGAATTGAAAGGTTATCGTTAGTGACTAGCGATAACCTTTTTATATTTTTTCGCCAGAAAACAATCCCTGTCTCATAAAGTAACAAGTGTTTATTCCGGGTGTCATTGACATTGAAATGCACAAATAAATTTTAAGTTATACTTTAATTACCTTGCCACATATTTATCAGTTAGCCATGCAACGGATTTTTAATATTCTTTTCTTCTTGATGGTGATAGTTATATCACTTTCTTCAGCATACTCTAATGCCAACCGCTTAATTTTGGCAACTGATGACGGCCCACCTCATATGATCAAAGCAACGGATGGTGGCATTGATATTGACATAGTTAAACAGGTACTAAAACAAATTGGCCACGATATCGATATAATTTATGTTCCGTTAGAGCGGGCAAAATTAATGGTTTCTGAAAATAAAGCGGATATTTTTGTGCCGACATTTTTCCAACCGAATAACAAAAAGGTTTACTATTCAGACCCTGTTATCAGCTACAAACCTATGGTTTTTACCCTCAAGGATAGTGGTATTGCGTATAAATCAATTAACGACTTAAAAAATTTAAGCATCATTACGTTTCAAGGGGCAAGTGGTTATTTTGGTGAAGAGTTTGCTAAGCTATCTGAGAAGTCTGATTATCATGAGCTACACGACATGTCTAAATTTCCAGAGCTATTGTTAAAAGAAAGATATGATGTGGTGATATTAGACTTTTATATTTTTTATTACTTTCTTAAAAAACAGCTAGAAAAAAATAGCGCACAATATGCATACAAAGAAATAGCCTCATTTGCGTTAGTTCCGGAAGTGAACGCTTATGCAGGGTTTAAGGACAAGACCCTGAGAGATAAATTCAATCAGCAGTTATCTATTTTTAAACAAGCTAAATACGACCAAAAAATTGTTGAATATTATATTGGACCAGTCGAATCATTTGTTAAACATAAATAAGATGATCGCTAGCTAGCACCGCTAGAATAATAAGTTAGTTTCCTAAGGTTAACTTCAAAGATAAGCCGTTTTAAGTCTACGTTAATTGTTTATTTTGTCTTTTTAGCTTGAGCAATGAAGTCGCTTAAGTAGTTAATATCCTGTTCGTCTTTGCGAATACCTATAAAGATCTGCTTACTAATGCCTTTCTCGCCGAAACGAATACTCTTGATAGGCATTGATTTTGAATACTCATCAACTAGCCAACCCGGTAAGGCACAAACACCTCTATCAGCGGCGACCATCTGCAGCATGATTTCTGTTGTTTCAATAGTTTTGTGATTCTTAACTGAACATTTTGCTGGATTAAGAAATTGACTGAAAATATCGAGCCTTAGTGGTTCAACAGGGTAACTAAACAGCACTTCATTGCTTAGTTGCTCGGGTAATACAAAATCTTGCTGTGCCAGTTTATGAGACGCTGAAACTACCAGCCTGTGTTCATAATCAAAAACCGGTATGTAGTCTATTTTAGGTTTAAAGAGCGGATCAGGTGTTATAAGCACATCTATTTCGTAGCTAAGTAATGCACCTAAAGCGCCAAATTGGAACTCCTGCTTCACATCCATATCGATGTCTGACCACTGCTCTAGATAAGGCTGAATGACTCTTAGTAGCCATTGATAACAAGGGTGGCACTCCATGCCGATGCGAAGTGCTCCAGCTTCACCTTTTGCAATCTGCTTTAGTAATAATTCCGTATGTGAAAACTGAGGCAATACTCTGTTAGCAAGTGTTTGAATGCGCTCTCCAGCAGCGGTAAGGCGAAGGTTTCTGCCGTCTTTCTTCCATATCTGGGTCGAAATTTGTCCTTCTAGTTTTTTGATACTGTGGCTTAGTGCAGATTGTGACAAGTGCAGAGAATTAGCTGCTTTTGTGAGAGTTCCGTGTTCTTTAATTGCGGTTAGTATTTCTAGATGAATCCTTTCTAACACTTGTTAACTCCTGTTTGTAAGCTTTAATGATGAACTGTGTTCATTAATTAGTGAAATTATATCATTTTTATTCATCAATCAAGTTGCTCTCTATACGGCTAGCGCATTTTAATCCCTTACCACTACAGTCTTAGCAGACAAAAACAGTTTGAGTTCTTTTTGTCTTTCGCGTCGCGCTGGCAACAACAGGTTAAGGGAAGCTGCCTCCGGCCTCCCTTAACAATCCCACGGAGGCCCAACTCAGCAGAGCACTACAGCTGTGTTTAGAGAAAAAGCTAATCCCTGCCAATTTATCGTCCCTGAACAGCGGCAGTCTTCGACGTCAGGACAATATGCGTCCTGCATTGTCCACATAAGTTACATCCTTGTAACGGCTGTCTCAGCTTAGCTTTTTCTTGGTCTAAACTCAGCTTTCGTTGCTGAGATGGGAATAAGTATTTTTAGCTCGAGTAGTTAATCAACATTTGTTAGTATTTTTGAATATACACAATAAGGCGTTAAATCAAATAACTGTGCAACAAGCACCGAGTCTGCCTGTAAAAACGCTCTTGCCGTGTTGCTTTCTATTTAAGTAGCAATAAAGGTTATAGGAAAAGTTGAGCCAACATACGTAACCCTGTAAACAGTAATACCAAGGCAAAGATTTTTTTCAGTTTTACCGCATCTAATTTTGCTGCCAGCGATGCCCCTATAGGTGC